>JAAUXU010075127.1_pt1 | contig 20199 bp, 14 predicted proteins | sample 7278151 | NCBI WGS metagenome assembly JAAUXU01 (sample SAMN14350113, study PRJNA611818) | marine sediment metagenome | isolation source: surface marine sediment (1.8m) | place: French Polynesia: Moorea | collected 2018-08 | reverse complement strand
TCAGCTCTGGTGGCTGTCAGAAGCTGCCAAACTGGGTGAAAATCACTGACCAAAATGCTGACATGCTCCAGTTTGTCAGAAAAATATTTTACAGCAAGTCCCGAAGAAAATTTTTTTTAACTTATTTTATAGTATTATGCAACTTTAAATGCAATTGGCCATAGCTAAAACTCCTTTTCTTCACTTTCATTTGACTACAAAGTCTTCAAATGGTAGGTGGTGACAAATTTTGGGCACCCATAGGGAATTCCAATTTTTGACCTAGCCTAGTGTATATGTATGAGTATCTCCCCATTTCGTTTGATTGTATCAATACTTTTGTCTCAGACTTGACTTGACTGACCTTGTCAGATAGGTGAAAAATGCATTGGAAAAGCATGCGCAGTGACGCAAAATATGTAGATAATACAAACTAAGCCCCACAATATGACATGCAAGCTAATGAATGTGCAACTTCGAGCAATGCTGGCACCGTACACGTATATGAAGTGCAAAGGGCTGGCCTCACCACATCTGGCCAATGCAGCCCGACCTCTACAGGGTGTGCCACATAAAATTGGGCAAGGAAAGAAATGTATTGCTCAACAACTAGAGTTCTGAGAAGGAAACTTTTTAATATTTTCAATTATAATATCAATGTTAATAATTGCATACAAAATTATTTCTAAAACAAAAATTTCTAACTGCAGCCTTGAAATGCTTCACTGCTGCCTCACACATTCTCCGCACTTCTTCTTCAGGGATCTCATCCCATGCAGACTTCAGAGCTGCCACTAGGGCACCCTTATTGGGGTACTGTCGTCACAGTTCCCGGCCCAGACCATGACGTGGGCAGGATGCTGGCGGACAAAAATGGTTCTCGCATTCACAGGAATGTCCTCAAGGTTGTAGGTGTACAACCTGTCATTTTGACGGTTCCAAGCTCGCTGCACCATGAAAATTTTCTCGTCCATCCAAATCACTGTTGGGCGCGGGGCACGGACAAGCTGGTCACGGATGATGCAGCCTTGTTGCAGCCTCTTGTCCACTGTGGCCTCGGACAACACTTGCCGGCGGGTGAACTTGAAGCATTTAAGCTTCAAGTAGAATTTGAGCACCCGCCATAGCGTGGTCTCCGCAATATCCAGCTCACGAGCCATCTGTTTGGTGCTCCTGTGAAGATTCTGGATCACTTGGTTCTGGACCTTGTTGACCAGCTGTTGGGTGCGGATTGGTTGGGATCGGAGCTTCCTCAGCTTCGCTGCCGCTGTACCAGTGTTCTTATAACATGCGATGACGTCTTGCACTGTTGACTTGGCCTCGAGTAGCCTGGATGCAATATCTTGTTCAGCCAGGCCCTGCTTGTGCAAGGTAACAATCTTCTCCCTGATCACTTTCAGGTGCGCCATGCTCACGTCCTGCAAGTGACCGCTGCCAAATTTGGTGCAACTATACAGCAAACCCTCCTCTTTCACGTAGTAGCGAGGAAATGGTGCGAAATTCAAACAAGTGTAACTTTTATTCCCTTGAACCTTTGCCTATTGTAAGTGGCGCAAGGAACTGCCCTGCCCTGTACTGCCCAAGGAACAAAGGCTACAAAAGAAGACCGCCTAAATCGAGTGTCGTAAAGGCCTTTGCCGACCGGTCGTACTCACGCTTCTATTACGTCAGACCTCCTCAAATGTGGACTCTATTTTTAGTCGTTCTTTGTTCGGACCTCGTTGGAGGATAGATTTATTACTTCTTGGGCCTCGTCGACACTTTGAGCATTTCGTTAGAGCAACCCCGTGCAACTAGAGACATATAGAAGGATCGTGCGTGCAACCGTCCTGGAGAATTTGCAGTGTTCAGCACAGTTGGAGGGAAATTCCACCAAATCTGCATGCAATATTGACTCGGGCACATGAGGGAGACGAGGACGTGAATGATAAATAGTCCATCAATTGTCCCTGTCCCCTTCACGTGCGAAAGATGTTGCTCGGGCCTCATTTTTGCGTCGTGTGCGACACATGGAAGGATGGCACGAACAAGCCAGCATCCTTATTGGACGTTGCACAGGACCGATTTAGTTACTTTAAAGCGCCAACGAGACCTTGGCAAAGAAGAGGTTCAATGAAGCTCTGCTGTAGGTCCTGTCCAAGGCCGCCCACCTTGCAGAACGAGATGGGTTCTTGCTGCAGTTGGCGTGCGTATGAAAAGGTGCTCCAATGTCTCTCTGCTGAGCTAAGCTGAATTTTTTGTGTATCTCTGCTTTTCTTCACTCCAACAGAATACCGAATTTCCTAGGCCTTCAAACAGTGTCCTTTTCAGGGGACCACTATTGAAACAGCCTCTTTTCATGGCCCAAAGTAAAGAGACCAACGGGAAATTTTAGGCCAATTTACAGTGCTCCGAACGGTGTTTACAATGCCATTTCAGTTTATTAGTCTTCAGATGAATTGCTCAGGCCTCGGCAACTTGCACGATTAACTCATTAACAACGGGTGGGGGATACTATTCAAGGGGAGCTACTAGTGAAGCGGGGCTACTACTCAAACAACGTCCTTTCCGGGGAGGCCACTATTCATGAAAATACTTTCAAAGGTTCATAGGGTTACGTTGATTAGGTCTGGTTTGGGAAGATCAGTCCAGTGTTTTGTGCTGGTCGAGGTATCGCTCTCGTCGTTCTCTAACAAGGTATCTTGGCAACCCTTCGGGTCCGCAGAATTTACATGCATCATTCAACAACGTGACTTTTTTGATGTGGGAACAGTGGTCAATTATAAGTTACTCGCTCCCTTCTGACTACGGTGAATAGACCTATGAAATAGAGTTCCTTCTTCCGCCATAGACTGCTCTTGTCACCGAGACTGGACCAGGTTGGAGACATGACAACTTCATCAAGGAAAACATTGAAGCTTGTCAGCAGCGTCGTCGAGGAGGATCAAGGAATCTCCATCAATGATTTGTGTGAGGCAGACTGTTCGTACCACAGAAGTCTCTTTCTCTGCCAAGACCTGAACGTGACCTGCGACTGTGTATGGAGAGAGGTGGACTGCGGGCCTTGCAGGACATCTCAGTGGAGTGCTTAGGGTGTGTCTGGTGTTAACAGTTTCAAAAGCAACTGGGACGGAGAATATAGAAGTCGTTTGGAAAGGTTTTAAGATGAGTCACCAACAAAGTCACAGTCATAGGTTGTCATATGATAGTTGTGGCGGAAATTTGTAGAAATTTGCCAACTACCGTGGTACGACGAAATCCACCGTTGGACCTATACGTTAGTAGAGCATTACAACAGATTAACAAATGTCGGATTCTCAGCCACATTAAAGCATGTCCGAATAATTGGACACCCTGTCCCGAGAGTAGTCCTGGTTCATTCTGAATCGGTCTCCTAGGGGAAGCTGAGGACTGGTGGAAACCTCAGTGAAAGCGAGAAAAGTGGCGAGCTCATGACGGTCCGGCTGCATGTCATTGGACGCCAAATTGTTGCTCTCCACTTTCCCACTAAATATACATATATATAGTGCATATTTATAGCGCGGAGTGAAGAAACTGCATGCAAAGAGGATATTCTTCAAGATGTGTCCAGTGGAGAAGCCCTGTATGTTCTTTGTCGCTGGGCTGATTCCGACATTGTTTGGCTCAATTGACGACTATCGACGTGATTGTTCCATCACGGTGCAACAACTTTGAGACGCGTAAAACAATAATATTAATGTTCGACTTCATACTCGAATGTGTTTTCGTAATTCTATGCTTCAAGCCACTTCTGGCTCAGGTCTCAAACGTCGTGAGGCTTCGCTGTCTCCTTTCACAACCCATACCTGTCCGTCTGTTTGTCTGTCTGCCTGCCTGTCTATCAATATTGTTTGCTCAAAAAATGCCTAAAACGAATGCCTAAATGCTTCTCTTTGCTTGCAACAAAGACCATGCGTCACTTATTGAAAAATGAAGTAAATGACTATAGTTAAATAATAGGTTGGGCCATTTCTTGTCGATCGAGCCAAAGAATGCCAGAATCTGTCCAGTATCAAGAAAGATACTGGGCTTCTCCACTGGGTTCTCCTTCAAACCCTGTACTTTATTTCCCGGGAAATATGGGTGCAAAGGATAAAGCCCAGTTGTCAGAAGTGAAAGTGCTTTTTTGAATCTATAGTTCAGGAAACGAGGCTCGACAATAAGATATTGTGCCAAGGTAGTGCTGAAAGGATTTGTGCACTCACCAGTTATGCAATTCTGTCTCGCAACAGTAGTCGTCTCAAAAGCAATAAGTCGTGAAAGGGAAAAGAGATGTGCCTCATTGCACAAATGTGCACAGACAGTGTTTACTCCTCCGACTCCTGTGTTATATCCCACTGCTTTCAATTTCAGAGTGTGCAAGGGGGAATTACTACAAATGGAGCTTTGACATAAAGGAGGTTTACTCAGAAAACAGTTGAATTTCTAATTCATTCAAATTTCGCACAGGAAAAGGAGGGATAATTTTCCAACCATTTTTTAAAATGGCAGCCGAGCACTTCTCGAAGTAGGCCTTCAATGTGGCTGCTGAAGTTTCTGACAAACGCCACAACAATCTTCTCCAATTTCTTGGCACCCACAGCCTTCAGAGCGTCCACAATGGGGTGCAGAATCTTGCAAGTCCTTGATTCTTCAAGGCCCTTCCATATCCCATAATGTAGGAGACTCAGGTCTGGCGAGGATGGCGGAAAATTGGTTGACCTCCAGGCAGTGGAAAAACCATTCTCCAGCCTCTTCTGGGTCACCTCGCTCATGTGCGATATTGGTTCCATCCTGGTGCCAAAAGTGGCTCCCGTCTAGAGAGTGGAGCATCACCCAAAGCTTGAGGGAATTTTTCATCACTTCCCAGGTACTCATTGGTACCCATTCTGAGCATCTTTGGAAACCAACGTGGCTTCATCTTGCTGCTGTCCGCTTTTGACCACTCCGCGGATCATGGTACCAACTTTGGGGTTTTGATAAGAGACACTTGATCAACGTAGTAATGTTGATTCTTGGTCTGCGAGCCTGATCGACGGTCCACATCTTGTCCGAGAGGACTCGTAGGACTACACTACGCAAATGTCTATAGTTATGGACGACAACGAGGCAATACAGAAAGCATTAGACCGCCAAAAGTGACACAATAAATATTTATTACACTTCAAGAAGACATTCAGCAGCTCTGCAATTGGGAGATCTGACGTGTAGTTCTGCTTCATGCAATTGTCTTTCTCTTCCCAGCTAAACCCAGATACCTGTACTAAGTACAGGAGGGATGCCATGACGCCGACACTGCTGTACTACCGGCCACATAGTAGCAGGCACTGCCAGACGGATGGTTACCAAAATAGCCAAATTTAGAATGAAAAACGGGCCCGACATTGCATAAATCCCACCAAAAGGCTAAATTTTAGGTTTCTGGCCCTCATCCGGGTCAGTCTGGCAACTCGTGGGGCTCCCGCATCAGAGGTTACTCAGAATTCAAGGCTGCCTTCCCATTTTGCCCTTGTTTTAGGCATCCCTGATCTACAATGCTGCCCTCAGTTACCGCTTTAGTTCTATTCCACGTCCTTGGGCTTCACAGGTATGGCACCAGTGCTTTCTAAATTCACCAGGAATGCGCACGGAGTCAGCGTAGTCCCCAAATAATAGCAAGTTTCCTTGCAAATGCAGCATGTCTTCCACAAGTCTGTTTACACCTTTGACAGCTATTACGGTCTGTTTCTAAGCAAGACTATTTCCTGCCGGACCCAAAGTTGCATGGTAATGAAGCATTTTGAACGCTGCGTGTGAGATGACTCGATGGGTTGCACCCAAAGTGTGGCAGCCCCCAAAATGGAAAAGCTGCGAAAATGCGCGAACGCCCAACTTTTGGGCGCGCCGGGGTCGCCCGCCAGCTTTGTGGTCTCAAGGTCAGCTGCGCACAAAGGTGAGGAAGCTTTTCCAACCAACGCAAAATCTTGTAGCATCGTACGTGTCTCAACTCTAAAGCCATTGTCCCGACAAGAAAGTGTCGACGAACGGACTGCAGACACATGCTGTTGGCCCAATCTGCCCCAGTCGGTGTCCGGCCTCGCAGACACGACTCAGTCTCTTCTGCTCCCTGTCCCGGCAGCCTCGGACAGCAGGTGCGAAAGTTGTAGGGACGCCTACGGACTCAGCGGGGAGTCGCACGTTGTACTCGGGGCCCACGAGCTGACGTGTGGAGGACAAAAAAGGCAGGACTGGTGAGTTGGGTGCGTCAATAGCGCAGGCTTCTTTTTTCAACACTGGGCTGTTTCCAGAGCGTCTTCTGGCAGACGTAGGAGGACAATCGGTGTCATTCATGGGAGGGGGGCGAACTGGACCATTCTTTAGGGTGTGAGGGGAATAGACGTCATGGCTGTTGTGGACTTGGCCATTCAAAATAACTCAAGTCAGAGTTGTATTGAATGCAATACAATAGATAGGTGGAAAAAACTCTTGTATTCTCAGCTCTTCCAGCCTGATGCTGTAACGAAGAGCTTGCTATAAGTACTGAACTGAGATTCATTCAGTCCACCACGTGCAGTGTACTTCGGTCAACCCCAGCTGCATGAGAGGCCGCAAGATATGGCCAGTATCTGAAGTGGTATATTCTTCTTTATTGGATGGACCTACTGAGTGACGCATGTGCACCTTGGAGACGAAAAAAGGGCCCAGAGTTAACACTAAAGAAAACATTGGTCCATGAAAATGTGTTTGAGCCTAAGTCAACAGAAGACTCTCATTCCAGTTGCTCAGTCCTTGTTCGTGGCCTCCTCAAGAACTCACGCAAGTAGCAAGAAGAAGTCTCAAAGATGGAGAGACAATTAGTGGGGGAATTTACTAGTTATCATCTCCCTCTGACTCCGACACAATGACGATAGAGACACCCAGAGGAGTCTCTGATGACTGTTGAAGCCCTCAGGATCTAGCATCCTTTTTCATCCCTGCAGGACCTTTTCCTAGGCTTGTAGGCTTGAGCTATTACTTGTCAATTGAGATTAATTTGATAATTGACAATCAAGCCTAGTCCACGATTGATCAACAATTACGCCTGACAATGAATGTCAAGCTGACAACCAACTTGTAGAAGTGCTTCTACCTGTCTGCCCGCCTCATCTTCAGAAGCCAGTTGAAAAGAAGAGAAAAGCCTCCTTTTCTCAACTGGCTTCGCCAATTGGCAGTGCCAGCTCTGAGTGTCTGTTCAGTGTCAGTGGCACAGACACCTGAACCTTGCACGACACAGAGGATGTGGCAGCTCTGATGTAACTTCACTGGAACTAAAAGATCCTTTGACCAGGTTCAATAATATGAGTTCAAAAAATGCTCATCATCACCACAGTAATATCATGTAATGGCATGGTCAAACAAAAATTATAAATCTAAGAGTAATCACAATTACAGGGTGATAAATAGATAGTTGGTATTACTAATTGTTTCACCAATCATACGGACGTACCTTCTTTTTCAAACTGAGATAAAAAATCTTTATGTGGCTTTGCTGCACATTAAAACAAAGGTCTCTCTTTGTCTCCTTGTCTCCTATGTCTCTGGTCAATATGAAAATGGTGGGGTTGCAGTATTAAACACAGTTTGAGGTAAATTGCCTCACAAACTACATTACTTGAAAAAAAATTTTTGACAGTTGCTGTGCTTGAGCAACAAAATATGGCTATAAGAAGCTGAACATCTTGGAGCACCATAAAATCAGCAAAATGTGATTCCAAACCATTGGTCGAAGGCCTCTCGGGCATTTTCAGCGCAGTATTTTAATTGCACTTGTGGTAGTTGGGGGTCCACATCAAATTCTTCTGCTACAACCAAAAAGTTGACCTTATTTTTTCCATAGTCTTGTTTAATCACGACATTTTCAGTAATAGATGTTTTCAGTCTGCAGGACCCGTGCAGGACCCGTGACTCCAGGGCCTGAGGATATCCTAACTAAAAAACTCTGAAATGCCCTTTCTCCTCCTCAGATATTCATTTCCCCTCCCTTAGCACCTACAATCTCTTGAAACTTCTTTCAACCTTGTGGTATGCTGATAACTTAGTACAGTCAGTACAGAATCTGCATCAATAAGGAGCAGTGAGAACAGTTCATGGACATATACTGAATACCTACGTAACAGACAGGCGAGGAGAAGTGGCCCGATTAGAAAAGACAAGTCAGCTGTAGAATGAATCGAAAAAGAAACATCTGCAGTGAGCACATTCAGTAGAAATACAGGCACGACATTTTACAAACCAGCAATCAAAATGCTTCAAATGCTTATGCATGAATATCACATAACTCCTGAGCCATGCCTGAGTTCTGTTTGGCCTCGTCAAATCAGTACAGAAGTCAGATCACGTTCATGTCAAAAGTAACAAATAGTGGCGTCATTTGAAATTTACAGGTCTTATCTGTCGATGGCAAGATGTATAATCATCCGAATCATCCACACAACCATGCAATTAGGACCAAAAATACCACAGCAGTCTACAATTTGATGTGGACCCCCCTACTCACTGACCTCTCCCATCATTGTGACATAATTTACTATTTTCCTCGGCACCACGTTGTGGCTAGTATCCACAGGACTGCTATCCCATCAGTCACTGTTCCTCTTGACCTATCCATTGGAAATGCATGTTTTCATGCATCATTGGCAAAAGTGCATAAAAGAAAAGGATTGTCAGCCTCACATTCAGCATTTCCATCACCTTTATGTCTTCCATCAATGCATCTGTGAGATCTCCCCTAGAGGAAGTGGTGCCCCAACCAGATACTGTTGCAAGCTGTCCATCATGAACAGCATTTGCACTGTGCCGACAGGCAGGGATCGTGTAATCATTGTGAGTAACAGGCATCCTCAGTTTGAGACGGGCAAAGTCAAAGGAGTTCTCATTGGGCCTGATTTGCTAATGTTCATGGTTCATTTCTTGTGCAACAGCCATTTTCACCTGCATGACATCTGTCCAAAAGTGTGTGTGAGTGAATGTATGAGTGAGGTGCAGAATCAGATATGTTTTTCATTTCCTTTCAAGTGGTTGACATCTTGACTCAATGTGCATAGTCATCCCTTTCTATAGACGCATGTTGTATTTTCCTGTCACAGGCTGACGTCGCAGTATCTGGATCAATTAAACTCATTATGATTGTCTATGACACAGAAAGTGTCCCAAAAGAAGACATGGGCATTTAATTGCTAATTTTTTAACTAGAAGCCTTAAATTTTCTTGCGACATTCAGCTTCTTTGCATATTATGGCTTTTTGGCAGGTAGCCAAGACTGCTGGCAGATTTGGTAACCAGGCTGAGGTCAGACTGAAGTAAGCTTCGCAACCCGAACTGCGGCTTTGCTTGGACTGACCAATGCAGGGAGGACCCTTGGCCATCAGCCTGATGAGATCAAATATGGGATATGTCAGGAGGATATAGTAAATTCTGATAGGTTGCTTCAAGACCAATGTATTGTAACCACCATTGTGGTTCATTCGAAAAGGTACTTCGCTGGAAATTCTGGGTTTTTTGGTGGACTCGCCACGCTGGGCACTACAGTCTACTAAGTGCTTAGATGTTTGCCACCTGCTGGGGCAGGAAAAGACCCAATTCAGGGTTACTCCTCTCTCCCACCTGGGCTTCAATCCCTTGCAAGAACCCCTATAACAAACAAACAAAACGAAAAACCTGCATTTTTGGTGTAGGGTCAAATTAGGCAGATTTTGCTAAAAACTAGGATTAAGAAGATTTCCTTTCAAGATCATACATTATCTGCACGTATAACGTGCAGAACAGAGCATGCAACAGTTTGAATTTGCAACTCAAAATGCCATTGTATAAAAGTTTCTCTAATGGAGTTGATATTGTAGGTCAGTTATTTAGGAAAAGAGGACAGTGTCTAGCATTGACACCGAAAACTTCAGCCCAATCAGAGATGCTTTTATAACATGGCATTTTAGTATGGCAAACTCAGCACAAATGTATGCACAGAGAGGTTCAGTACATAAAAAACCCCTGTTGTGGATAACACAGCAAAAATGCTATGTTATACAAGCATCTCTGACTGAGCCGGAACTTCAGGTGCTTACAGGTGGCAGTGTTGAGGATTGGCACCTAAAATTTCAGCTCTATCAGTGATGCTTTTATAACATAGGATTTAGCATAGGCTGTGGATACCATGCTACTACAGGGTTGGCCAGCTTAATGTAGACACTTGTATCAACTGATTTTTACGCTCTTTAATACAGAATTGATGCAAATGCAGAGTATAAATAACTCCAGTAATACTGCAACTCCACAAAATCTACTGACATTTTTGGAAAGCTTGGGATCTAAACAGTTTGGCATTAGCTTCTGTTTCGGGCGATATTGCATGTCGGAGGCAGGGCTGGCAAATTACTTGCGGAAATTCAACACATCAGCAGACAAAATGGCCAGTGCTGCCTTACACTAATTTTCATCCAAAGTGAAGAAAATAAGTTGAAGTGCCAAGGGTTCAAGCATTTCAAAGATGTCGATAGATTTTATGTAGCTGAGTATTAAAGAAAGTTATGATGCTTGAAATACAGTGCGCGCCATCAAATCAAAAGCAACACTTTAAATGTTGATATCTCAAGTTCTAAATGCACTAGAGAGGCTTTTGTGATTAGTTTTGAAATCTTCTGAATCATAGCTTTCAAACTAGTCATTTCCGGCCAAGATGTTTACTTTTTGTAATCATGGAGGCCCAAAGGCAAAGAGTGGCAGATTTGCTTGCCGTGGAAATGTTGGTTAAAGACATCATTGACATTGTGAAGTGCTCCAGGAGTCTCGTGGACAAGGTCAAGAGGCTCCAGAAGGATGGCAAGGGCTTCAGCAAGAAGGTGGGGAGCAACGGGCACATCGTCCTCACGGAGGACTTCTTGACGGGTGTGGCCTCCGAGATCAAGGCAAACCGTGAACACAGCATGAGGGAGATGGCCAAGAACCTCAACATGGGAGTGACCACCATAAGGAAAGCCGTGGTGCAGTTGGGCGCCCACATGAGGAGGAGGCACCAACTGCTAACCAAGGCCACAAGAGAGTCCAGAGTCAGCAGAGGCAAAAAAATTATCAATTGGATGAAAAGCAAGGCACTGTCCACCATCCTGGTCTTCTCTGACAAGAGGAACAGGACAGTGGACCAGGCTTGGAATGCCAGGAACGACAGGTATCTGGCCTACAACATCGACGAGGTTTTGGCCTCCATCAAGCCCGGACTGCTCTCTGACTGACTACGGCATCTGGGGCTACATCAAGTCCAAGGCCTGCACAACTCCCCACCGCCATGTGGATCACCTGAAGGCCACCGTCAAGAAGGAGTAGGCCGCCATGACTGAGGCCTTCATCCACAAGGCCTGCACCACCTTCCGGGGCCGTGTGGAGGCCATGGGGGAGGAAGAGGGGAGCCATTTCTAAAAATAGAAGAGAGGATACCATATCTACAAATTATACATAAAGTTTACTCGTGGTTCTCCATGCACTTCTTGACCACGTTCTACTACGTCTTTCGATCGATTTTGCTTTCAATTTGATGTCTCACACTGTACCGTAGGTGTACGATGACTTTTACAATGTCCCCCAAAACGTTGGTGGTCTCTGGACTCGCCCCCAGCAGGGGTCCTGGGGGCCACACACACACACACACCCCAGGGGGTGGAGGGGGAGCCGACCCCTTCTCCCAGCAAAAAAAAATAATTGCATTTTACTACTAAAAAGTGGCCTCAACATGCGATTTTTGGCCTTTCAAACAGGTGTACGCTCACTCTTTCGCTCCACTGTATCTATGCATATAAAGCTGTTCTGGTATGTTTGTATGCTTGTGCCCCTCTGGTGCTCTCAGTTCTTCATGGATCTGGCTAATTTTTGGCATGTGAGACCATTGGGTGAACAAGAAGGACATAGGGTATGCAAAGTTGCATCATGAGGCCGTTTTGAGGCCGAAATCGAGGTCGAATGTTGCATTTACTACATAGGTCATAGATAGCTACGTCAATTGGTATAGCTAAGCCTGCGTGACTTAGCTGTGTGGTACCAGTACTTGTCAGCAGCTTTCTATGGCTGGAGCAGGGAAGAGGAGTCAGTTGAAGTGGACATTGAGCTGGACTAACCCAGCAAGCCCAACTGGGGCTTGACCCATCAACTGACGGCTCACTGCCATCACTGCCACAAGCAGGGGAGAGCAGGAGAGTGTCCAGATCAGCCAGTTCCAAAAGTGACAATAAAAATAGTGCATGGTGAGGTCGAGGCGCATGGACAGCGTGAAGGACGTGGTGGACGAGGAGAGAGAGAGAGTGATTAATAGAATTCTCCCGAGCAAAGGTGGGTGCAGGTTCAGCTAGTAGAATGATAATTTCACATGCCAGCGTTTAGTTGGGGGCCTGCCGGGTCATAAGCAGGAAAAAGTGTGTCCTCATTTAGTTAGTTTAGTTGGAGCCATCCGCAGCCAAGGTCGCGCCCGGCAGCAACAACTTGTAGTAGTACACGTAACTGGCACATTCTTGAGGAAAACTCCAAAAGTCGCGCCGACGTCCCCGGGCCCACCTGTCCCTGGTAGTGCGACTCCACCGTGATCCTCGACGTCAGCTCAGCTCCCGAAAGCGAGCAGCAAGAAATGTCGATCCCACCCAGACGCTGCAGTGGAGAAGTGCAGATAATGCGAGAATCATCCATTGGTCTTTGGCGACATCCCCATCTTATTATCAATGGTCCGACTGAAGTCGAAGTGCAGCTCCCACTTTTTTCTCCGACGCTGCCAGGAAGGCGCCGGCGGCCGCGCATGAAGCTGCGGCCCTCTGCCAAGTCCACGGAGTCCACGGTCAAGGCCTTTAACGCAGCAGATGCTCTCTCTTTACGCAGAAGTTGCTCATAGGACAAATGGGATGTGCAACTTTTTGCGCATTTGTCCTCAGTCATATGTGCAGCGCAGACAAACATTTTGCTAAGAATGATGCACCCAGATCAGGAGTACGCAATGCGCCAGGTGCATTCCTGCCTTCAGGTACGTGGTCAGCTTCACAATGAGAGCAGTGAACTATCTTTTTATGACGCCGTCGACAAGAAATACCACACTTTTGAGATAAGGACTTCTTACCACGTCTCAGTTATGCATGCAGTGAAAAAAGTGAACAAAATGGCAAAAAAACGTAATGAATTCGAGATTTACAGAAGAGATATTTTGTTGCTCTTAGTGCAGGCAAATTCAAAAATTTTCGAAACTTCGAAACTTCTTTTCGATGCAGTCTGGTAGAAGAGTCTATATCGTACACGCAATTTCCACGTTAGACTGACAGCAAAGTTTAGGCTAGACTTACATCATTGGACATTATGAGAAATTTAGCCGAATTGTACGTCATTTTATTTGCTTCGCTTTAATAAATGATCTGCGCATCCGATCAGAGACAAAGTTCAGACGTCCAAAAAACCAACGGGGATTCTGCAGAACATTGAAGGAGATCAGAAACTTCGACATATCATGAAAGTGCATAAGTGAGGTTTTTCGTACATTTTGTACTTTCTGTACCTGACTTTAGGTACAGAAAGGTACTTGAAATGCGAAGAAGGCCGGTCTGTGCAGCAACGCTTTGAAAACAATCAGTAGGACAATGTGTACAGGGTGGGCCAGAAGTAACTCCCGTTGGTTGGGCGTCCGTACCTCAGGTTCTAACGCATGCAGAAAGGGCGGATTGGTTTGAGTCGATGTAGAAGATCCCTGACCTTTAATTTTAATTATCAAAATCAACATAGAGAGGATAAAACATGAAAATGGGGGGGGGGGGGATGTACGTAGGAAAATGGCAGAAATCCAGCCATTGTTGACCCCTAAAAATGGTCTCAAAAAATTATATTAGAGGCTAATTTCTCTGTTTTCATGATATTTTGGGGTCTCCGCTTTCCATTCGAATCAATCCTTCCCGTTGAGGTTCCTCAGAAGCCGATCTGAGGACGGACGAGGTCTGAAGCCTTCGTTTAAAACACCAGCACTAGAATGAGAACAGAATGGACATTACTGGAGTCACAGTCTCCGCTCTGTTGCTAACATCTACGTACTGTACAGCTTTACACCCACGCACGTACGCATCGAACATACATGTTATGCTGCTCAAGGATATGCAGTCAGTTGGCCCATGCACAAGGCCTTGCACACTCAGGATGTCTTTGTCTGAAATAGACAGACACAACTCTCTGTATTCCACATGAGGGGAGGAGGGGGGGGCAGTAGCACAACTGCTGGACACGTGCACAAAAGAAGGTTGTTTTCAAGAGAAGTCACTAAAGAAACAGAGTTTTAGGTACAATTCACAACAATGCAAACTGTTGCCTCAAGCTGTGGTCCACTGGCTGGGATTCTCTGCCTCTCACAAGTGCTGTGTACACATGTGTGTACACTCGAGGTCAAAGGTATTCGCTTGGTTGGAGACGTTAAACATTTACTCATACGCATCAGCAAGAACTTTGTTACTTCTGATTGTCATACGACAGCAGACTTGTACCTAATACCACGCTAAGAAAAAAATCCCTGGCAGTCGCATTGTACAGAGTTATTTAAGCATAAGTGGATCAGCTCTGTTTTGAGGGGGTTCAAAAAAGACACCCTGCATGTGCACATTGGGTGGAAATGTTCATGCAAAATTCTCATGTACAATCACATTGTCATTTCAGAGTCAATTTTCTTCCCCAAAAAGTTGTGTCACGTCTACCCTTGAATATCTCATTTCAAGCTGTACAAGTACTTCTGAACCCACTGGAAACAGAAATGACTCACATATGCTAAAAAAACACGGTCAAACTGCAGGACTGCCACGGATCTCTTAACATGGTGTTCAGTTGACCAAGTCCTCTGTCTTAAAATAATCGGAATCAACGAAGTTCTTTCTGTTAAGTATGACTCACTCACTATTGTGTTTGATGTCCCCAACAATAAGAATACCTTTGATCTAGACTGCATGGGAGCTCTTGACGTGGCAGTACTGTTGCTTACTGAGCCTAGACTGGGATAGAACTCATTGCAGAGTATTGTATGAAAGAGCTTTTCCTCGAAAAGATGCAAAACTTCAGGGCTTCTTTGGGCATTCCTGTCTTGGCATCAAGAAAGATGTAAAATTCATGCCTCACGTGGCAGTTACACAGGCTCCATCTTTCACCTAAAGGGTAGGAGACGAACGTAGCAGGGCGAGTCGTTGCTTCGTCGAGGAGTTCATCTCAGCTTCATGATATACCACTACACTCCATACGATGTGCCGTCTCACTTACAAAGTTTCAGAATCGTTAAATTGTTAGTGGACTTTGAGCTTTCAGATGGAAAAAATTGCCGTTTCAGGGTTTTTTCAGAAGAGTTTACAGTTTTACTTTAAATGAAAGCTAAAGTAAAATTTTAAGTGAAAATGTAGAGGATGACAAATAGCCAGTCAGTAATAGGTTAGTTTTAAGCTTTTCATAATTACCAACATAGCAATTCATCGAACCTCTTATCTGAAGTGTGCTCAGGGGCTGCCATGATTGTTTGTTTTTGACTGCAGCCTCTACTTTGCTGCCCCTGGACTCTCCATTGGCAGATCAGTATTGCAGTACGAGAATCACCAGAGAATCACAGCTGGATGGTGGAAGCCTGGACAAAATTTACTGTCTCATACGAACTGCGTCGCAGACACCAACGTTATCCATGCAATTTGCCTGTCAACAGCGGCATTTTAGGTGAATCTGGGCTACCAAACATATTGACTCATTAGGTGACAAACATTTTTTTGTCAGCTGGAAACCGAAATGCTCCAAGCATTGTTATTAGAGAGATTGTCAGTATGACTGCTCTGCTGCTGTGTTGCTGGTTAAAGTTGATCCATTCGCGAGAATGGATCAACCATTCTCCATCTCACAGAACGATCAGTGCTTTTGGGCCACGTGTGAACTTGAATTCCGCCAAAGACGTAAGGGCGGACTGTAGAAGGCGTCAGACAGCTTTCGTAGACATCTAGCTCTTGAGGTACAAGCACGGGAACTCCATGCACGACAGCACTTCTTGCTACACTTGTGTGCAGATGACACGTACCAAAGTGTCACGTACAAGGTGCTTCTCGCATTAACGTGTTCATGGCGCACTTTCCCTCGTAAAGTCTCTACTAAATCTACATGTGTATGTCAAATACTTTCCATGAGATGACTTATTCAACTGTGCTGGAGTGAAAGGAGGTAGAAAGCAACATTTGGTATAACTGCGCAACATGGGGGGGGGGGGTTAAAACAAGCAGTTCAGATTCCCCCAGCATTATTGCTCTGAGGCATTCTGCAAAATATTTACTCTTCTCAGATTATATGAACTGCTTGGGTTCGCATAATTAAAGATTTATCACTTGCAGTGCCTGTACCGCGTGTGCCTCATTATCTGCAACAAGTTCTGCACTAGTTTTATAAAAGAAAAAGGTTTGAATCTCCCACCCTTTTTGCTTTGGGTCAACTAGCCATTCTCTCAGCTTCTAAAAGAGACCAAAATGAAAATGCTACAACAGTAAACAAGAAAGTTACATCCAAACGGCTGAGGGGAGGGAAAAAGTCATGTAAGGCCACAAAGTGTTTGCATTCAGACTAAGGTGAATGAGATGAGTCTGCCGTACAAGAGCAATCCCACGATGTTCATCAAGCAGCTGGCCAGGAACCATGGTGTGGCTGAATTGACCATGAGCCAGCCGCATTACCAAGTGTGACCTGAAGCTCAAGTCCCTGGCCGAGCGGAAAGTCCAAATGATGACAGCAGTTCAGAGCCAAAAGTGAGAGGACAGAGTAAGAAAAGTACAGAGGAAAGGTGGCTCTCTGATGAACAAGACTTGATAGTTGATCAGCACCTCAACTGGAGGAATAACTGGTACCTTGCAGAGACCGCAAAAGTAAGTGTACCCATGTTAAAGTATGCCAGCATCCTGCAAAGGCCTACATGCTGGGTGCCATCATGAGTGATGACAGATGTCAAGGACCTCAAGCTCTCAATCGAGGAGGCATGGACGTCCAGGACAACAGACTACATTGTTAAATGCTGTGCTGCCTTTCAGTGTTGTGTTGTTAGCGTCTTTGTAGCTGAGGGAGGTGTGCTTGAGTAGTTAATGATGACTTACTCCCACTTGGCGCCCTCTGGAAGAATTAGCTTTTTGGAGCAATGTATGTTGACACTAGAAGCTCTGGCAGAAAGATCCCAAATTTGTTGCGGTTAATACGACGCACCCAGTATGCATATGCGCATTATTGTGTGGCTACACAGTGAAAGTACAAGAGAAACTGACCTCTCTGCGAATGATTGCTGATGAGTAATAATTGATTGTCTAGTAGATAACATTCATATATCTCACGCATTTATCATTTAGGTTCATGAAAGGAAATGTAAGGGTGACCGCATGAAATTGCTCACTCAGACCAGGAATCGGGACAGAAATCAGACCAAGTTGACAAAAGTAACAAACGGTGGGGTCGACTGATGGTTAATGGTGTTCACTGTCAACGGCAACACTTAAAATAATTTAAAGCCTCCATCAAGCCTCGCAATGATTTCCCCAAATGCCAGTACTATGTACGTACAGTTTGTTGTGGACACCCCCCACCTACCCCCCATTAGAATATTGCAAATATCTTGCGTTGAGTTGTCATGCTTATAAGTGTGATTGCAAATGGTTTCATGGCAGTTTGTAAAAGCACTGTGGCTTGCTCAAGGAGGCCCTTGGGTAAGGCTTGAACATGTTCCAAACCAGAGATGTCATCATTCTTACTTTCGTCTTCATTGTAAGTGTGCAAACGTCCTTGGTCTTCTTGAGTATTACATACCTTGTTGCTAAATTTTGCGCTTTCTATTGTAACATAGGGGTGTAAAGAACTTTTTGTCCCCCAATGAAGCAATGTTCATTTTCTCTAATGAACATACCGTAACTTAACAGAGTTGACCACTTCATTATTGCTGCAGTCTGTAACACAGATATGAGAGTCAATCTAATACTGAATTGTGTCAAGTTTGAATGTCATGTTCGGTAATGAAAAACGTACATTATTTCACAGGGGGACATCAATGTCCTTACCCCCTTTAATCTATGACAGTTGTGGCATAGCTGCGTGTGCATATTAAGCAGCAAACGCATCGAATTACCAGCATAGAGTGTGCCGAGTACAATACAAATATTTCATTTACAATAAGACGCACAATGAGAGTACGTCTGCCCTACAACAATTGGCATCTTGTTTGGATATTATTAAACCAAAAATCCAGCGACTCTTGAATTTTACTAAAATGGCTAATTTTCCGGTGGCTTCAAAATTTACTTTCCATATCCTTGGGTTTCTTTAAAGGCATTCTCTGTATCATAAAGAGACAGTGTTGTGACTTTCGCGTTGTGAGTGTGTGTGTGTGTGTGACCATGTATGAATCCAGATGTCTGCAGCATACAAGAACATAGCGCATTACTGCGATTAGGGCCCGAGGGGGCTTTTTTAGACGACGAGGTGTCCAGGAGCGGAGCTCGAAACTCTACTGTTTGTATTTCAAATGACGCACTGCATAACCTCTGCTTGGTGACACAACACTCAGAAGGTGGTGACCGAATCCTTGCAGCCGATTTCGAGTCTGTTCGCATTTTCTTTCACTTTTCCTCTTGTACAGAGACCACAATGAACAACTCAGGAATATGCTTACCAGTATATCTGTCAAGCGGCACACTCATCCCACGTGGGGCTCTAAAAGAACATTGCCTCAATTTTCTCCAAAGTACAGTCCTTGCCGTAAGTAATGTTGCTTTGTACATATTGATATCCTACGCTGAGTGGGAAATTGGTGACGTTGAATTTTGCCATCAAATGTGTGACGGAGACAGTCAGACATGAGAATGCTGTAGTTTCGTTAAGTTTCAAGTGCTCGTTGTGATGCTAGAGCACTCAAAGTAACATGAGTTGACAAGGGCACCGTGCTGGTCGCGGTCAAATTTTGATGTTTTTGACCACTTTTCTATGATGAAAGTGGCTAAAACTTTCTGTGGTTGTGGCCAGATACCCTCCAGTGCCACAAGCCAAAGACCGCGCCTTCTGACCTGTCCTTGGACATGCTGCAGGTCAAAAACACCTTGTCCGTGCACAAGAGCATGATCACGGACAAACGACAAGCAACAGACACTTGGCATCAGCAGTGGCCGCAGAAGGAGCGGGCTCTTTCCACCTGTGTCACCTGTCACTGCTGCCACTGTGCTCCCCAACAGAATGTGTCCTGCCAAATGAGGTTCCAGATTCGAAACAGCATTGATATCACAAGGTCGGTAGTAAGTTCCATTTCCTACTCTTGTACCGAAGTGAGGTTTTAAGCCAGAACAACCAAACTTTCCTTAGCACAGGCGCCAACCTGTAGAAGTAAGTACCTTTGAAAATGCGATGATCTCTAGATCTCTAGTATTTTTCTGAGAGGATGCCTCAGACTTGTATTCAACTGTAGATTAAGATCACTTTAGTTTTACTTCCAACTCTCCAGAAGCCTGGCAGGACCAGGGGCTGGAGGCAGGTCTAGGCAGAGCAGGGCCTAGAGGTGGAGTCCTTGGTGCCAAGGAACTGATTTTAAGTGAGTTTATAACCTGTAACAACAATTTCTAACCAAACAAATAATGGAAAGTCAAATGTGCACTCAGACTGGCATTCAGCAGTGGAAATGCAGGCAATGACAACTTTGTCTTGTTTCCATCACTCCAGATGCCAAGGAACTCATTTTAAGTGAATTTATAACCTCTAACAAGGAATTACATTCTAACAAAAAGTGATGAGTCAAATATGCGCCCAGAGTGGCCCTCACTAGTAGAAATCACACAACTTTGTCTTGTTTCCATCTCTCTAGGTGCCAAGGAACTCATTTTAAGTGAGTTTTTAACCTTTAACAGCAATTCATCACCTAACAAACAGTGGTGGGTCAAATATGCACCCAGAGTGGCACTCACCAGTAGGAATGACACAACTTTGTCTTGTTTCCATCTCTCTAGTTGCCAAGGAACTCATTTTAAGTGAGTTTATAACCTTTAACAAGAATTCATAACCTAACAAATAGTAGTGAGTCAAATAGGCATAGGTCTAAGTGCTTAATGAACATTTATGCCTGGCTTGGCGGGTTCACCAGTGACTTAACTTGCTCCGCCCTCTGTTCCATGGCCTTGCCAATACGGTCCATTTTCATGAACCTGACAAGCCCGTATAGGTCAAGAGGTTTTCTATTAAGCTGGTGCCCCCGGACAGTAT
>JAAUXU010143968.1_pt1 | contig 20202 bp, 15 predicted proteins | sample 7278151 | NCBI WGS metagenome assembly JAAUXU01 (sample SAMN14350113, study PRJNA611818) | marine sediment metagenome | isolation source: surface marine sediment (1.8m) | place: French Polynesia: Moorea | collected 2018-08 | reverse complement strand
CCCCCCCCCCCCCCCCCCCCCCCCCCCCCCCCCCCCCCCCCCCCCCCCCCCCCCCCCCCCCCCCCCCGCCCCCCCCCCCCCCCCCCCCCCGAACCAAGAACTTTGGGTCTGAACGGTTTTCATCGATAATTCACTTTTATGACCTAATATGCTATCCAGATCTGGACTTTGAAAAAAATGAGACGGGAAACACACTCCAAGTATGAAAAAAGGGAGAAATCGATAGCTGCAACAAAAGCAACCTGGGACAGCTTAGGCTGCTTTTACCCAGACTTGGTTCCAGTCACTGACTTTTTTCTCTGTTTGATGCACCGGTTTGAACCAGCAAAATACAAGTGTTTGTGTCACAAAATCAGCTGTGCAAACCTGAGTTGCCGCTCTTGATGGCTCCATCGAGGGATCAACCTCACACATGTTGGTTTCGTCTTGATTGGGCTCATCCTTCTTTGCTTTATTTCCTCAGTTCGGTCAAAAGAGTCTGTCTTTTCTCTCTGGACTGCGTTGTCATCATTGCTGGTCTGTCTGTGCAGATTCTCATCATCATCTCCTTGGGCAGCTCAAACTCTTTCTCATTCAGGAGGCCAAACTCGTTGACAAAGTAGTAAAAGTGGTGGAAGAAGAGGAAGAAGAAGAAATAGAAAAAGAAATAGCCGCAGATTTGTGCGAAATCATCTAGCATTTTTGTTCAGCTGTCGCAGACTCGCAACCTACAGCATATGTTTATGTGGGGCTTCATCAGCCTGTCGAAGTGGTGGACGTAGATGAGCATGAAGATGCGGTCAAGATGCATCAGGATCTTCTTGCTCACCCAGACAATGTTGAAAGACGCGAGCTGAGAGAAAGTGCTCTCGATATGTTTGACTACCACGTGACTACCGGAATGTGTCTGCAGCTCATACGTACACACATGTGTAGGGTGGGGACCACCCTGTGCGGGTACCGTTGCCTCTCAGAGTTGCATTCTGCTTTCCCCCCCTGAGGGAACATTCCCGTGGGAGGCAAGAAATTAAGAAAAGTCGGGTTCCGAAATTCCATCCGGATTATTCTTCTCTTGCCTGCCACGCCACGAATATGCGTACTTCGAACCCTTCACCCATTGCGTGCGCTCATCAAAGCTCGCTTGCTCGCTCATCGTAGGCAGCAAATGTGACTAGAGATGTGGGGTAGAACGAGCCGGTGGCTCAGATCAGTTTTCCCTGGGTGAGTCCGTCCAGACATCCTCATGTGACGTAGCTGAACACCCACAATGGGACAATGCACCTTGCCTGAGCTCCTTGCTCAGGGTCGAGGTTGTGAGAGGCAACGTGAGAAACATTCCGAATGCTGACGTGGGGGCTGAAAAGTTGGCCTCCTTTTGAGATGAATCAGGAGCTTTATATCGACATCATTTGTGATTCCTGGATGAGGAAAGTACAGTTAAATGTCAAACAAATGCAAGTTTTTCAATTGCAAATCTCTTGGCACAACTTGGCCTTGGCGTTTTGGACGAACTTTGACTGCTGGTCCTTGGACTTCAGCAACATTTCAGTGTGCCTTGACAGGAAATAACAGGCCCATGGCTAAATGGGGTCTAGCTGGAGCACTTTTCGCCACTGCTGTGCTCTACTTATTACTAAGAGACCGTACGAATACATAACTATTACATGATTGAGTACTTCTATATTAGAAGAGACAAAAAATGGGCAAGTATGCACATGGGATAACGGGTTTTTTTAGGGGGGAGAAACAGCAACTGCAGTTGGCTTCCGACGCTGTGTTGGTTCATCCATGCCATGTTTCATCCAACAATTTCACAACTGCAGCCACTGATAGCGGAGGGAACTAGAGATGTTGGCAACTTAAAGTCAGTTTCATAAAATATCTTGTCAAGTTTGACATTTTGACTCGACAGCCATCTCAGAGACTTTGTTTTAGTCAGAGGTCGATCTGACTCTACAGGAGTCGAGTCACTCTCCTTACTTGCTAGCATCACCGCTGGGAACGAAGCTCACATGGTGCTTGATGGTACCAATGATGATCACAAGAGGTATGACAAAGCAAAACGCTAGAAATGCCAGTTCACGGAAACCTTAGACTCTACAATCAATATTGCATATGATAGCCCAAAAAAGGGAAATTATGGATCTCAATCTCATGCAATTGTGTCATGATTATGCTCATAAGTGCAGGGTGTCGCTAGAGTCAGGCCCATTCTCTAAACTAATATCTCGTGGAAACTCTTGCACCTATAGATGAACTTTTGGTCTCATTTGAAGGAGGACATTCATAAAATTAAAAAGATGTTATCATAGAGAGTCGCGTAGTTTGCGATGCAGATGCTGCGCGTGATGCACTTGGTGGTACGTCAAATTTGAATTAACTTATAATGGAATGACAAAGATACTCTTTATTATACGGATATGGGTACCACGCTAAATATCTCAAGCCACTTTCCATATGTACGTAGAAAGCATATGCTCGGTGTACCTTCCGATTCATGGATACAGGCAAAAAATGATCAGAATTGAAATGAACTTTTTGAGCTTGATTGAGAAAAGCTTCTTTTAAGAGCGAGAGGATGAAGTTGCTCACCAAGGAGCCGAAGCCAAGGCCGAGACCGAGCAAGGCTGCCATAAGGCTGGTCCGTCTGCTGCTCCTCGGCCGCTCAGACCTGAGGTGCTGCAAACATCATCACTACACAGCCCCAGAACCCATTGGAGAGGGAGAAGATGATCGTAAACGCAGTGTAGGGGGTACCGTTGGCGAAGAGGACCCCGCTAAGATTTCGATTGACGCGGCTGACGTTGCAGAAGAGAAAGAGGGTGATGAAGGCGAGGCAGGCCTAGCACAGGACCATGGTGATTACGGCCTCAACATGGCTGCAACCACGGGGGCACTTCAGCCACTTGACCAAGCACCTGCGAAGTGCATTACATATTGTGCGTACCAGCAGAGCAGAATTGCCGTGAACTGACTGCTTCATCTGATGTCTCCTTACCTGCTCAGGTAATCTATAATATTGCTGAAGAGGAAAACGGCGACAGGTAAAAAATAGATGGCGTTCCACTGTCCCAGACCGGTGGTGACGACGTTGGCAATTTTTACCAGGAAACAGCGAGAGTCACCTCAAACACCCGAAAGATGAAGGCCACGCACTTGGAAATCTATATCATTCGGAAGTGGTATCACAATGTCCAAAGTTCACCACTTCTCTGACACACTCGTGACCTTCGGTTGGACGTCACGAGGCGAAATTTTGGCTGTAGCTGGACACTGACGGCTTCTGCTGTGACAGCAGAAGCCGTCAACCAAGTTCCTCAACCAAGTTCGTGACCACTTCTTGCTCACCTTCCGCATCCACCCTGTTCTCCGCGATCTCATACATCTCTTTGGAGGCAGGCGATTCTCCCACGTGATGAATGTAGAACTGAGTCCTGAGTTGCTGTTTGTACAGCGCATACTTGAAGTATTCCCCGTCTGCAAGAGGGAACGAATGAGCCCTACCTAGTGGCGACCACGAAGTTGATCAAGGCCATTGCCAGGAACGGGACGGCGATGAGAAAGAAACGGGAAGTGGAGTCGAGTACGACGGGCCTGAACACCACGAAGGTGACATTGGTGACACTGACAAAGAGGCCTCCAAGGGTTTGGCTGCTGAAGGCCCCTCCTACGTGGGGGGAGGAAATACACCAAGGAGTCTGCCTGGAAAGGTGACTGCTGTGACATTGATGAGCACCACGAAGACCTGTTGACTATGCAAGACTCATTTGCAGACAGCATAGTTACCACTAATAAGCTCAACATAGTGAAGTACCCCCACACTGCCCCAGATCTCAGGAGAGCGCTGCCCGTACGTTTGTGATGAATTGCTGTGATGGAGGTGATCAAGCTTGTCTTGGCCTGCATCTTGATGGTACTCGAAAGTTCGACACCTCCCCCCAGGTGCATTCAGAGTCCTTCTTTGGCGCATTCAGCTGCCAACGAGGAAAGAAAGCAACCTTTTGGGTGAGAAGTTTAAATGATAGAGGAAGAAAGCAGAGGAGAAGACGCTGAAAGCTTGAACACGGAACCTCCAGATAGCACCTGTGAGGTTGATATCGATGGCCTGAGGTGTCTTCATTCATCTCACCTGGACCTGACTTGAGGATGAAATCAAACGTATTGCAGTACAACTGGTAAACCTGAATTTTTGGTCTTTCAAAGTTTCGTTCAATGGATGGGTTGGCATGTATCTATCTACCGCATCTCCGCAAATATAAGCCGTCCTTAAAGTAAGGTCGCCCTTGAAAATAAGCTTCACTCAGACAGCAAGTCTGGAAACACACACAAGCTGCCTTAAAAAAGAGGTCACGCCTGAAAATGAGGGAGGTACTAAAGGCGATGCTCTCATGCACATGAAAAAATCTTTGATCGCTAAATGTCTGGTTGGGGAAGTCAGAATTTGCCATCACATGAAACACTACAATGGTGAAGGAGTCGTCTACAGATTTCGGTCCAACAGTGAGCTTCACTCAGTCTGGAAATATCATACTTGTCAGTGTGATTGAAGCATATTGTTCTGTGGCGCCCATACGGTGAAAATTGAAAATGTAAGCCGCCCTTGACAGAAAGCCCCTGAAAATAAGCTAAACCTAGTACAAGGTGCGGCCTATGTTAGCGGCGATACAGTATATAATATACGTACCGATTGTTCTTCTACTTGTATACATACGTACCCTGTGTACCTCTGTCTGTCTGCCTGTCACTTTTTCACGGCCAACTCCCCAAATGTTTCACATGCAGCGAAGAAGCAATGACAATTGCAAGAAATAAACTGAAGAACTGATTGAAATGCTGATAAAGAGTAATTTCTTGTGATTTCTTTTCAGTTACCATATCGAACACTCATTTTAGAACATCCAAAAAAGGACCTACGGACACTCATTTCGAAACGGAGGGGAGTATTAAAAGCCCGAGGGCCGTATTTACGTCTTTGTGAGTGGGTGCGTGTAGAACTATCAAGAGAGAGAGAGAGGCAACCTTAACCAGGATATTTCTTTTGTTGTAGCAAAATTCATGTGCTGACCTGCATGAATTGTGTAGCTTAACCCTCTCACGATGTTGATGAGATATTCAACCCCAAAGTTCCTGTATTGATATTCATCATAAAGACCCTCCCTGAGCAATTCGAGATACCAGCACTGAGAACTAATGCAGTCCATGAAATGACAAATATTTGCATAGACAAAGCCACCTTTGTGAGGAAACAAGCAAATAATTTTTCCCTACAGGTCGGTAGAGGCCTGCCGCAATCATGATCATGAAGTCTAACCCAAGTTGGGATGCTAAGGTGTGGATTACACTGATGAGAAGGCCGAAGCTCAATGCACTGGCAGCATGCAAAAATGTCCCTCATCGCATTGTGAGCCCGGTAGGTGTCGGGACATTTCAAGCCCGCGGCGATGACGACTGTCTTCCATTTTTGCCAGCACCCGACATACGCTCCTTCAACGTTGCCACCACAGCCGTGTGAAGTGGGCCGAAGTAGAGCTGGGAGTACCCCCTTCTGGGGTGCTGTCATCATCCCACAAACTATAGCCACCCTGGCTTCCCTCGCCAGGTCCTCGGGTCTTTTCCATTGCATCCGTGAAACTGCACCTTACTGGGCGGTAGGCTTGGGTAATTGCCCCCTTCCTTTGCTCGTTTGGCGTCGGGGAAGACAGCAGTAAGTGCCTCTACCACCTGCCGGAGGTCCCCCTCCCCCAAGACCGAGGCGACCTTCCGGCTGGAGATAAAGCCCACCTCTCTGCCGACATGAAGTAGAAGTGCCGACACCCTTCTCCGGAGATCCGTTGAGCGTCTCTTGGCGACGGCTCCACCCCAACTGAACTTGGCCGCATAGAATACAAAAAATGTAGCAGCCTTGACAACTCTACTTTGGTCGCTTCCTGGCTGCCTTGGTCTATCGTATCGACGGATGCTCACCATCGAATGACCGGTAGTGCCGGGCGGCGGCTGCAGCCAGCCCTTGGCTGGGCGCGGTTGGGCAGAAATTTCTCCAACCGTAGCCGGCCGCGGCGAGGGTCAACAGCTCGGGACTCATGGACTCATGGGGGACACATATTATATATATATATTATATATTATATATCATATATTATATATATTGTGATTTGGAGAAGAAAAAGACCAATGAGTCATGTTACTTTTGGTCATGCTGCATCAGTGTCTGACTCCTTGAATTTACTGCCCATCCGTAAGCAACAGCTCGGAGGAAGAGGACTTCTGCTGGGACTAGGATTGTGAATCAAGTAACGAGGAAGAACAGCAGCAGCTTTCTCAAGATATTGAGCTGCAGGCGCGCCATACAGGGTCAAGCTAGCCGGAGGAGCATCAGCCAGGGCCAAGCTCATCCTCCCCCACAACTTCCAGGCAGTCTCTGGTTAAGGCCTCACCGATCTAGAAGCTATTTAAGGTTTTGGGGACTACGAGTGCTCCCTTTGTAAGCACCTGTATAAAAAACCCTGCAGCATCTTTACAATGCTGAAGGGACATCCTTAGCAAATGCCATCTTGTTGACTACTCAAAAGCATGTGCTTCACTGCCCAAGATTCGTGGTTGATCCTCGGGCTTTCGGGCCACGCCGGAGCCCGAGGACGGCCCTAGCATGGAGCTGATGCTAGTACCAGTACTCCTCTTGTCCATCGACTGTGCCTCCTCCGCTGTTGAAGGAGCGGTTGACTATGCACTTTTTCAGTCCGATGTAAGGCGACAAGCGGATCCTCTGATGGAGAGTATCAGCTCACGAAGTCGAAGATCAAGTCGATCTCGCTCACCTGGTGAGTCTCAGTCGCTGCTAGCCGACTGGGGCCTGGTTGTGGCGTCCGGGAGCTTCGTCGAGGAGACTGGGGGCTTCGTTGAGGCGTCTGGGAGCTGCTGGGATTTTCGTCCATTGTTTCCGAGACGTCGTCAGGACCGTCGTCCTTTCCAGGATTTCGCCCTGTTTGGCTGTGGCCATCTCCATGCCGGCGACACCTCGTCCTGTTGGTCGAATGAGGTTGATTCTTTGACCCGCCGTGATGACCTGACACTTCTTTTGCTTGATCATCCTCGTCGGTTACGAGAGGGAAGGCAAGGAAAACCTTTCGCTCGAGAGTAGATACGTGATTCTGAAGCTCAGGGAGTCACTTCGCTTCCTACCAGATCAAGGCCCTCACGAAGTTGCATGTCCAAGGAAGCCAGGTCAGCCAGACAACAGTAACGATCGATAAAAGTCACCTAGTCAGGCTGCGTCTCTGGTGCTGTATGCAACACCGGCCTTTATAACAGTGCTTTGTAAGATGAAATCACATATTATTATGTTAAACTTAATAATCATAAGCGTATTTTGAGGTGTCCGTATTGTCAGATTGTTCTTCAGGTCTGATGTTTCTTGACCCGCTAAACATGTTCTTGCAACACCTAAAAAAGTCGTCAAGCGGCATCCAATCTACGAAAAATTACTCTTAGAGTTTTCAATGTTGGCCGGGGACATTTCTACAAAATGCCGAAGTGTCCAAAAATGAGTGGTGTTAATAAATTTACTCGGTGCCCACCCACAATACAATTCCTCCATTTCATTAGGGCTGGCAAAATATCCTTTTTTCCAAGTCAGTGAGGGGAAACTTAAATACGGTGTCGAGAACTTCAGAATTCAGTTTCAGAAGGGAAACAAGAACTGCACTTTTGCAGTGTCAAGTTCGGACTCACAGAAGAAGTTACCGTTGAGTGAATTTTAATTTTGATGAATTGATGCTGATTAAGTGGGATTACCGACAAGTTAACGTAAGGAACACTTTTTAAATTGGTCGCCTTGGGCAGCGACGCCTCGACAAAGTCACTGCAAGCTCGAGTGCAGCCGGCAAGGACCACGAAATTTTGTCTTTTTTTCATGCCATTTTCAATATTACAATTTATTAAAACGTCCTACTCCGTCGAAAACGGAGGCTGTGAAGCAATGGCTGCATAGAAAGAGCGGACCGCGCCTCCCATTGATAGCACCAGTCCGAACTAACCCGTCACAGTTTGGCAGTACCATAGATGGCGACCTGTCAGCACTCTTCTGTCCTGTAAACCTATGCGTTGTGAAGAGACATGGAGTCTGCACCATTTAAAAGCCCTGTCAGCACTCAAATGTCTGCTGTTGCGAGATGTAGGATGGCGCAATTTGGCCGTGTTGAGCAATGAACCATGTAAACAGATGCTTCTTTCCTGAAAAAGCTACGCTCGGTCAATGCAAACTTCTTATTATGTGCACTGCATCCTGAATACACTGATACGAGCGGACTCAATCCGCTGTGCGTGCGTGCGTGCGTGCATGCCGCGTCTCCCAGCTCTGGACCGACCGTCCCCAAACTGACCGTCCTCGCATTCGCGATGTCCATGTACTTCTTGTCGGACACGCGATCCGCACCCCGACCCTAACTGGCTGATGCGGAGGCACCATATACGCCCCCCTCACTCACCCTCTCAACCCCTCTACTCTTCAGGACCTCGACACGGCCTCTAAATGTACACCGTGGAAAGTTGTGTCTGCCGACCAAATTTTTGGACGATGGGTGCAGCGGTCGGAGCGCCCATTATAAGGTGACAGACAGAGCCGCAGACATACGTACATACGGATCTCACGCTATATAAATAAAGAGAAAGATACAGGGTCTTTAAAAAACTTTTTTAGCTAGCCGAATCTACATTTTTGTGGGCAGATCACAGTGCAATAAAAGCTGAATCTCGGACAACCTGTTCCCCACTCACAGATTCATCATCATTGTGCCCCAACTCTCACAATCACATACGAAACAAAGTGAAAATCCCTAATTATCCCTACATAATACATCCCTTAATTTTTCCCTACATAAACAGTACTGTGGCAAAACTCATATCATATCTGGACTGTGGATGCGCCCTGCACCCGGGATGTACTTAGTACCCTCAATGACATCACCAATGCGATCAACGAGATACATATAACGTTCTTTTCCTGCCAGGTTTCTCCATCTACTTCCTCACTGTCATCTTCTCATCTGCTCCAAGATGGAGCAGATAATAATGGGTACAATTAATGTAGTGCATTCGTTTCAAGGTGATCCTGCTGTGGGCAGCCCACTCATCTCGTCCAGGGGAATTCTGCTAAGGGTAGCTGGTCTCTTCAGACATCAGCACGGTCTAAACGAGCTGACAGATCAGATTGCCACCATCACCCATGAGTATCTGTGCGACTTAAGGAACTTTAGTTACAAGAAGCAACCACAATTGCGAGGCAATGGAGTAAGAGTGTTGCCACGCACTTCTTTCTTAAAAGTAGCTGCTGTCGATCTTAGGAAAGAAAAGTTCGTCGTGGACGGGGCCCAGCGGATAAAGCAAATGTTATTGTATGTCAATACATGCATGTATGCACTACTTTGTTCCCACATAGAAGACTTGCACCCGTTGCTGACCATGAGTCTCTACCCCAGTAAAGATTGAAACGCCTGCAATAAAAACGTGGAGAACATAATTCCTGCAATCCTGGCCCGAGATATTGCTTTAAAATTTGCCCCTGATAAGCGAGGAAAACATTCTGTTCTCTTTCCAAAAACAAAAAAAGAAACAAAAAAGAAGATTTTTCTGTCTTTTAATCATGGAAGACGCCATGTCCAAACCTCAATATCCCGCGCACTTGAAGTGCCTGAGGTGGGTGACTGTGGAGCTCCCGGTCTTCTTCTTCTCCTTCTCCATTGGAATTGCTATCGTGAGGAACAAGAGCATCTACCTGGAGAAGACGTGCCGCGAGGTGGGTGTCAACGGTGCAGTTCACGCCGTCAGAACAAGAAGGATCGAGCCACTTTTCAGGGATCAGTCCTGTTTGGCAACGGTACTGTATTCAGCGACGAGGTATGCGATTCCTTGACAGACGTGGCCAACATGGAGGAGGAGAGGTACGTCGAATATCAAGTAGCCAGGTTGGGCTACATCTCAGCAGCGTTGCAGGCAACTCCGGCCATCATCATGGCGCTTTTCGCAGGAGCTTGGTGAGAGCAGACATTGATATGATCCAGGCAATCATATGAACATATGTACAATGTATGGTAAGGTAATCGTACAAAAGTTTCTTTCTTAGGTCTGATGTGTATGGCCGACGCTTCCTGATAATGTTCCCTTTGCTGGGCTTCCTGATCCTCTACGTGGTGCTCATGACCCTGTCGTTGGTAGACGGCATCCCTGCGGACTTTCTACTTTTTGAGTCACTGCAGGTAATCCGGGTGACGCAGTACCTCTTCGTGGGCTCATATTTCTCCATCGTGCAGGATTTGACTGGTGGCTTCTCCGTGCTGATGTTGGGCGCCTTTGCACACGTTTGTGATGTGACGACCCCCAAATCGCGCATGTCGAGGATGTGCTTTCTCGAAATGATCTTCATCCTGGGCCTCGAACTGGGCCTTGGGCTCAGCGAGCCGCTCTACACAATCGCGGGCTACGCGCCTGCCTACGTCATCTCCATCGTTCTCGTACGACGACATCGCACTCAACCGGTGAAGCGAATGACCAGCATTATTCTGGCTGAACTTGCAGATCTTGACTGGGGTGGCCTCAGTTCCGTTCTTCGTGGACACTCCCAAGCACGTGGTGGACAAGGACACCGGGATCATCATCAAGGTCACCTTGGAAGAAGAGGAAGCGCTTTCAGACATCTCACAGGATGTCGTGACAAGAAAGTGAGAGGCCTTTAGCCACCCTTTAGAATAGTGCCGGTCATACTATAGCGTCCACACCAGCGGATCTTTTGAGTCGCATGCGTGTGAACAGAGGAAATGCAGCCTTGTCTTCTACGCAGGCAGAAGTTCACGGCCTTCTTCCGCCCGGGGAATGTGGTCGACACCATCCGGGCTGGCTTCAGACCCCGAACTCAGGGTCGCCGGTGGATGCTATGGGCGCTGTTGCTCGCCTTTGCCCTGATTGATCTAATCAGAGAGGGCGAGGAGGTGACTACCACGTACTCTTTTGCAGGCAACAGACAGAACCGTAGAAGTACCTTGATTTCATAAGTATTAGCTTAAACTTGACTGGTCGTCCACTGTTTAAATCGCCATTTGCACAATATCTCTCCTTTGTCGTTACTCCCTCCCACTGTATTGTGTGACTTTTAGATAGTGGACATATTGTACGTGAGAGAAAAGTTCAGCTTCGCCGACTACGATGACTTTAGTAACTGGTGGATGGTTTTTCACATACTCCTACTCACTTTTCACCTGCTCACACTGGGACTCATGGTGCCAGTGTTAAAACAGGTCAGATTTCTACATGCACTTATTCTCGTCCTCGTCATATTGAAGCTTTGGCGGCACAGATCTACCACGTGAGCGATGCAGTGGTGTTGATAATTGCGTCCTGCGGCTCACTCTTCAGGACCATCATCTTCTTGAGCGTCGGGAACAGGGACAACCTTTACATTGGAGGATTCCTTGACGCCTTCAATATGGCCGGAATCGTAGCCATCAGATCTGGTACTCGACTCATAGTAGACACCTAAGTCAAACTCTCCCAAGTCTTATTGTTAAGCTGTCGCATCACTGGTGGACCGGGAAGAAATTGGCCGGGTGTTTGGCATCATGGCAGTCGTGCAGGCCGTTACTAAGGTTTTAGCCCATCTCTACACCATGCTCTTCACGGAGACTCAAGACTGGCATATGGGACTGGTAAAAATCTTTTCTCACAACTCATCTTTACCTTAGAGGGTACTGACAAGTGTTGAAATACCAGGCCTACTGCATCAATGCTACCTTTTTGGTCATGACGCTCGTCATCGCCATCATAATCTTCTTGAAATTCAAAAAGCATCACATCGGAGTAAGTGCTAGATTAATTAATTCATCAGTGATGGATGATACCTGCAACCTTGCTCTCAGGTGATGGACAAACCTCTCGCTACCCGTGAGAGAGATGAAACAACTATGAAGAGGTTGAGCTCGGTGTGCCCGCCAGATGTGCAACACGACGTAGTCGATGTAGTCACTGCGTAAACTTTATGAGAAACAAAGTATTCAGCACAGCACCTGCTGCAACTACTGCAGAATTGCACCGCAAGTACACGTATGCATACGGTCCTACCTCAGTCAACCGCACTGGCGAAAAGAATCAGTCCTTTTTAAATTCATGCATTTAGGTAGATCATCGGACTGGTGGCAGTAGCCGTGGCGCTAAAAGATGACATTGCTGTACATAACCTTAGAGACGTGGACAAAGGTGCACGCACGGGCCCAAAAGTAAAGCTTTGCCAGGTTAAGAGATCGGGCTCATGACACCAAAAGTATCTCATCAATGAGCTTGGCTTTGGGAGAGGAAGAAGAACAGGGAGAGGAGTCGGAGGGAGATGGAGGAGACTTCAAAGTTCCTTCATATTTACTGCTTCTTCATGCTCGAGATCTCCCTGTGCTGCTTTGATGAAGTTTCCTGAGGCCACAAACAAGGACAAGACAATTGGAATGGGAGACTCTTGTGCTTCGACTCAGCCACATTTCATAAGATTTGTTCTAAAAGCTATTTTCACGTTCTTGTCTCGAAGGCGCCCTTGCCTCAGTCAATACGGCCGTCCGATTAACTGTGATAGGACTGTAAAGCTACAGCGATGACCACAGACATTGCAATGTGAGACTCATCTCTTAGTATAATTTTGTACAGCAAGATCAAATGGCCACAGTTTTCTTTTCCATCTTCCTGTCACACTTCACCCCACAATAACCTCGCCTTCGAAGTACTTGCACTGAGTGAATCTGAACTCGTCTCTGTAGGTCTCCAGTTGGCTGATCCCCTTCATGGACACGTTTTTGCAGTTGACCACAGTTGTCTGAGTCCAACGCCCACTCATCTTGACCACAAACTCAGAAATAAGTTCTTTCTGGCCATTTTGCCTCTTGGCCACACTCTTAGAAGTAAAGTGAGTTACGGGAATGACCTGAGGCCAGTTAGAGGACTTTTGACCGTTCTTTTCGTCAGCTTTTTGACGGATTTCAATGCTCATAGATTTGGGTTTCTCCTGTCTAGTCTCTCTTAGTATCTCCCTTATTTTGCTCTCGAGCGATTCTTTTTCTACTTCTTTATCATTTTCTTCTTCTCCCCTGTCTTCCTTGGCATTCTTCTCATTTTTCTTGGCCGTGCTCACATAACTAGGGATGGAGATGCTGGAGTGAGGACGGGTGCAGCTGATGCGATCCGGACTATGTGCCGCTACAGTCCCAGCATCGGATTTTTCCCTGCCAGGCTGTCCATTGGTATAAGCGCACATTTGTTTACTGCTCGTGACCGTGGCCCCCGGCTTGCTCAGGATGGAGAGGCCGTGGAACTTGTCTTCGCTGCTGCTGCTGGGTGACAACAATATGTGTTGCTGTTGTAAAAAGACCGACTTCTCGAGATCACTCGTAGTGTTTGAGATGGTTGACCAGGGCCTGCTCAGGCTGTCCCTGGGGCTAATGGTGGCCGAGGAGAAGCCATTCTTGACCAAACTAGGTGACGTAACTCGACTGGAATCCAGAGAATCCTGAAAATTGTTCTCTACGAAGGACTTGGGGTGCCTGAGAGCAGAGAGTCCAATCACGGACTGAGTGTGGGATTTCTCCTCTAGCAAGTCGCCATTCTGAGGTGGGGGAGGTAGTGGCAGTTGGGACACTGGAAGCTGGTGATGGTGGTCCTGCTTCCGCTGGTCCTTGATCTCCATCTTGGACACCTCCTGCAAAGGATCTGGAAGAGATAAGCGGGGACTTTCCAACGAGTCCTGTATGACAGCCTACGGACATCAAGAACCACATGTGAGTAGCTATGTCTGGCCATTTGTTTTTTCCCCGCACAATGCAGGTCCAGTCCACCTCCGATAAAGTGACCTCCGCTACAATCAACAACCTTGATATAATCAACTTCCTTCTGCTGATGAAAATTTTACTACGTAGAAACCTCCGATACAATCCAGTTCAACTTTAGCCACCTCCGATGTAGTCAACTCAATGATAGAGATTTTTTGGTCATTTCTTTGGACTTTTGTGGAGGAAGATGAGGAGGACCCTCCAGGTCAACAGTATTTGCCTCCTAGCAGCACTTGAGACTGTCAGAAGGTGTTGCCAGACATTGAGCTTCTCAGACTCAGTTCACAGTGCCGTGTTGCACATTGAAGGAGAATCCCTTTGACAGAATACAACAATGTTGAGGCAAAAGTTACCAAAGTAATTATTTTCTTTAAACAGAAATGAAAACAGTGTGTGTGTACGTATGCACTGATTGTGTGGTCAATAAAAAGAAGTGAACAAAAATTTGATTTGATCTAAAAAAAAAGTGGACCTCCGCTAAAGTCAATACCTCCAATAAAGTTGACTTTTTGCTGCTGACGGGCAAGATGACTACATCGGAGATCGACTGCATTAAGTCTCGGGTGGCGCTTTGACAGAAGAAGTGGTCTCTTTTGGCTCTTAATGTTTACAACGACTCCTCTTAAGAATGAGAAAAAGATGTCTGTCATTCTTTTTCTTCACTCCATTAGACTGGATCACCTTTGTACTCCATTTTGACGATCTCCTGCCTTGTAGTAGTGTCAAGGAAGTTTGTCCTGGGCTCTGCATTTCTTCGGCTGATACTCAATATTTGATCGGCATTTTCATATCCAGGCATCAAGTACCAGCTCTGACATCTCGCTGGAGGCTTGGGACCTATGAAGCACAAGTGTATCATGGATTTTGAGAAACCCGATAGACCTCGTCTGGTCAAATCAGTCTCCCTCCATCAGTCTCTCACCTTCCCTGGTCCTTGCCAACTCATCACTCTCCAGCGAGAACTCGTCCGGGAAGAAGGCGCTGGTGGTCACTCTCTTCCTGGATTGCGACCTTCTCTCAGTTGTCGTTGTCACCGTCTTCTTTTTCGTGGTCACCCTCGTGCATCTCGTCACTCTGCTGCGGCCACGTTCTTGGTCTTCTTCCTTGCCGTCAAAGTCACTTCCACAATCATTTTCTTCTTTCCGATGACTTCCAAGATCGTCTTTTGGAGATTCTTTCTTCTCTTTTCGAGGATCTTCACAAATCATTGTCTGCTGAAGAAGGATAAAAAGAATTGGTACTAGAGGGTAATTTCCCCCCACCCCCCTCCGCACTTCATCTCACATGACGATGCAAAAAATTGTGGGAATGAGGAAAGTCCCATCTTTTTTTGTTTTTGAACTCCTTCACTCGTGGGAAATTTCTTGTGACACCCTGCCCATGTCATTCCTCTTGGTCTCCCCCAAAGCCCTTGACCACCTTCATTGCGACCTCTTTCCTGTCCTCCCTCCATATTGTCATTTTTCTCGATGCTCCCTGTGTACCAGAAGAAATTCTGTTTCTTCTCTCTCTCTCTGGGAGACGTCCAAGGAAGAGGACAGCAAGTGCAGTGCAGTTGTCGTCAATGCCAAAGTAGCAGACCACTCGCTCACTTACTTCTCTCGCCTGTATAGTGAATACGCGTTTGAGCGTGGGACACGTGTGTGTCAATTTTAAGCGGGTAGCAAAATACTGGCATTCTTGAGTACTGATCCAGAACGATCAATCTTGACTTGTGTTCAGTGAGGCTTTGTTTTTTAGCAGTGATGGATTGGGAACACTTACCTCTTGTTAAAGAATCTCTCACTTTCTATTTTCCTTTCCGTGAAAAACTACTTTGGGTGAAAAAAAGTAACCGTGTGTGTGGGTGAGACTGTTGCAACGTGACTACTAGGGTGCTACACACATTCAAGGTACCCACTCCATCAGTGAAGAGGAGAAAGAAAGAAAAGAGCGAGTGAGTGAGCGTGTACTATGGAGGAATGGCACTGTGAGCCTCAAGGAATGAACCGACCGTCAGTGCGCAGTAACGACTTTGAATACAAAGTCAATCGAGCGTAGGAAACGAGGCTGCATCGTTCAAGTTTGACAGAATCTTTCTTTTTTTTTTAGCTCTAAATGTATACTAAGGCCTATGGCGTCGGCAGTCATTTGCAAACCGTGCGTGCCAGAAAATATTAGGTGCGTGTAAGGGCTGAGGAATCGAAAAGAGAGAGACCGCGCCCTCTAATGGTTCTTTTTCACATAATCTGAGTGGTTGAAAACTTTATTCATTAGACTACATGAACAAAAGTCAATCACTACCTGTTCAATTGCTCAGGTTTCAAGTCGAATCATTTGGTTGTTCACTATATCTGAATCAGTGGTGGAGTGTGCTTGTCTCCGGCATGTGCCGTAAGTCGATCACATCTTGTATTGTGCAACAACAATTACAATGCTAATGGAAAAATTTATGCTAGAATGAGTTGTTTTAGCGGCTCACACTATTCCCTGCAAACACAATTTTGGCAGGCGCGAAGGGTCGAAATTTGTTATGGTGCATGGGCCTGATTTTGACGCAGCCCGAGCGGCCGGAGAGGAGGGCCTAGTCGAGGTTCCCGCAACCAATTTTTGAGTACGCATGCGTAGTTATTCAAAATGGATCCATATTACATCGGGGAGCTCCTGCGCAGTCCACGATTGAATGAACAGAGAGGGTTCAATTTCACCGCACGTTCATGCCCTGCTAAATCATGGGGGAAAAACCACGACATTTCTCTCGAGGGTTTGCATAATCGTGTCTAATCTTCTCCTTGCTGAATCACTTCAAGCTCACAGGTGACATCGCGGAATGTAAAGCGTGTGTGATGCAGCACGTATCTATGGGTAATTCATACACTGAGGTCGCAAACTCTTGAATAGGAAACCAGGCGATGCCTCCTTTTTGCCTGCGTGTGAGCACCTGTTTTGGTTGTGAGAGAACGATATTCTCCATAGAGGTCGCACAACCCTGATTCTTCTTTGGAACAGCCATGTGCATGTTTCGGATCAATCATGCAAGGCCTGTATTCGTTGCCTCTTACTAAGTCCTTTCTCCGGGCCTCGCATGCTCGGGCTCTCTTACCGCACCGTGATATTTTGACTCTGTGAAAGGCAGGCCTTGACTAAGGCCTCATATTTTCACTTGTTTCTCGTGGCTCAGGCCGTTCAGCAGGGAGCGTATGTGAAAAATTCTCAGCCAAAGCAGGAAGAAACAAATGTATTCAACAGAGAAGAGACAAAAATTTCTGCCCGGTGTCTCCTTATTTGGACACTTTCTGTAGTGTTCTACCTTTGAACAGGAGGGGATGCAGGTGAGGTCGTCAGAAGCCAAAACCTGGAATAGTCGCAGAAGAGGAAAATAAGCCACAATGCAATCAGTTGACGTCGAGTTACGATGTGAGATGAGGCCAACAGAGAGGGATTGTAATCGTATCTTTTTTTGCTCTTGAAATGAGGCATCAACATTATGAGTGGACGCATAGGTAATGTGCAAAATAATATGCAAATGCGGGGCCTGGACACACACTCGCACGCTCGCGCGCGCACGCACACCGCGTGTGTTTTTGCTGGCACACACGTGCCAACAAAAGAGACGGAGAGATCTGACTTGATGATGCACGACAGTGATAACGACGCTGATTTTGCTGTTAAGTAGCTCCGCTCCAAGCTAATTTTCAGTCTTGATGAACGCATGTGTGCTCTACTCATTCACAGCTGGTGGAAAAAGCTTTACTGTAATGCTTAATGGTTGTCATACTTAAGGCGGATTCATAAATGTGTTATTGGTCGAGATTCTCACCCATCAGTCGTTGTGACGCACGGTTTTTTCGTCGTATTTACAACAGACTCCTGCCTGCAACACGATACCGCTCTGTGACACATACGGTCGAGCACGTAGACTTCAAGGCAATTGAAAAGAGTGGTTGATTTGGAGGAGATATCCTTTTACTCTGTCCAACAACAAAGCAACTGCCGGAAAGCATGCAAACACAGCTGCAAAAATAGCAAAGAACTTTTCCCGCATGTTTGATGCATTTTTATTAGACATGCTTCATCTCTGCAAGTGTACACTGCATGTAAGACACAGACAAGGTACATTGAATTTTTGAAAGTTCGGGATACGGTCCCATCCTCGCAAGAGGCGTCCAAAAGTCATCTTTCATGTCCACCGTTATATTAAAAGTTATTTGTTTTATGGTCAAGTGTCCATTGCTGCACTATGACTTCAGAATTCCTCTAATGCTGGGCGATGCATTGACATTGACACCGACATGAAGTATTTGCAAACCACCAACATCGTCATTGACAGGTGGAAACATTTATGACAAAGTCGGTGTCCAAATATGTTCAGTGTCTTCTGGGTCTGGCCGGTTTGAAAAGTAAAGTGAAGTAAGCAAAGTCAGACACCAGTCAGGCTGAAGTGGATATCACTTTTTACTCCGGTCGCACCTCTGCTTCCGACTGCACCGTGCACCAAGAATGTGGAAGAACTTGAAGACCTGCAATGAACACTTAGTTACGCTTGGTCCAGCAGTCCATTCTGCTACCAAACACTTAACGTTGATACTGACACCGAGGGGTCAACCTAACCATCGAACCAACTTGTCATTGTGTTCCTAACATCGCACAGTCTTGATTTCATCCTTGAGACTACACCTGTTCTACTTGGCATCCCTGAGATAGGATTCAGAAGTGTAGGCGGTAGTAGATGTTTTGTGACAGTGATATGACATGACTTTTTGGACACCCTGTAATATCCAGGAGAGGTCGAGGTCTGCATTAAGACGCAAGCATTAGGAAATATCATTAACCAACGCTGGCCAACAGGCAGGTGACAGATGGTAAGCTGGAGTCCACAGAAGACGCACAGAGTCCATAGTCTCAAATAGGGTAAAAAGGTGACGAAAACGAATACTCCCTTTATGTACTGCAGCTACAAAAACTGTTTTCACACCGCTGGAAAGCTTGAGACCTTAGTAGGCCTTCATGCGGCAGCGCTGGCAGTCTCATCTACGTACATGTAGTTGTTTGTGTGCTGAGCCTTTCACACTCCTGAGATGAAAAACTTTCCTTATACTGCAACTATGCAGAACCTCTTTATGCCGTCGGAAAGTTTGAGGCCTTAGTTGTCCAAATTACTTACTTCACTTTTAACGAGAATTGCATATTAAAGGCGGCACTAGCGATGAAAGTAAAAGAATTACTACTGTACTTAGCGTTTTTGTGGCATACATCTCAGACCGTCAGAATAGTTCTGCCACTCATTGTACGTTCATATGAGCCAACTGCCGTTGCAAACACTACTGCCTGCCTCGATCGGAGGCACTCCTAGCAGTGCATCGGCTGCGACTTGGACAGCAAATGCGACGCGACAAACGACGACGGCACTGGCGTCGTCATCTGCTATGGACGCTGAAAAGAACTTCACGAAAAAAGAGGTTGGTAACTGTGATCTCTATATGATTCCGTTCCACTGGGATGCAAGTTGTTCCACAACCTTGGTGAGGAGTTGGGGAATTACAACAGGCACCCCAGGGAGCACCTGGTGTGCCGCGGCGGCAGGAGCATGTCCGACCCAACTTTAGTAAGGGACCAAACTGCGGCATGAAAATATGACACTTTTTTTTTTTTTTTTACAAAAAAGTAAGTTTGGACATATGGTCGATCATTCCAATGAATCGGTTTGATCTGATGAAGTCATAGACAAAAATAAATAGGGATAACTCAGAATGTGCATTTGTATCACCCTATACACTCTATGACACGAAAATACAGAGTGGACCAACAGTAACTCCTCCTAACTTCTTTTTAGGCCGTGTGTGACTTACAGATAGATGACCGCGGGTATTCTCGCAGATTTACTTGCACAACACGTTGTTGTACTTGAGATCTCTCCTACTTTATTTCTTCCTCACTGCATCACTAACTTAAACGGTTGAAAAACAATATAAGGCCCAAAGGATGCAAGGTTGAGAAAAATTGCCATCAGCTTTGGCCAGTCATAACTTCATTGATTTTTTTATCTGAACTAAAAAAGTCTTTGCTTTAAGTTTAAATCTCCTCTTTCCAAGTAGTCGTGTCATGCATTTGAAGGGCTTGCGCAGCCAGAGCAATAAGCATATAGTTGGGGGTAGCTATTCTGGGTCCACTCTGTACTTCCGTGAATTCGATTGTTGAGACAGGTAAATGAGTGACTCAACGTCAACTTAACCTAGTGTAGTCATGACATACAGTCCTTGGCGTAAAGATTAGCCACGGGCATGACCACACCTTATGCGCTACACTCGGACATTTTGAGGTGGAATTTTGATGTGGAACATGTAGCTATGATACTCAGGCACAATGTTGAGTACAGAGGTTCATTGTCGGGGCT
>JAAUXU010124800.1_pt1 | contig 20209 bp, 17 predicted proteins | sample 7278151 | NCBI WGS metagenome assembly JAAUXU01 (sample SAMN14350113, study PRJNA611818) | marine sediment metagenome | isolation source: surface marine sediment (1.8m) | place: French Polynesia: Moorea | collected 2018-08 | reverse complement strand
GCACGCTCTGGACAATCATTTTGTGCCATTGGGAGAGTCCTGGGAAGGAGTGACAAGGTTGTCGGCAACTTTCTCAATGATCCTGAGCAGTATGATTTTTGAGGTGAGGCTATATGATAGGCCAGGCAAAAAATCACCCAAATCAGTTTTTTTAACATAGTAGTATAAACACACAGTATAACCCTAGGACTTTCAGTGCTCATTATCACTCATTGAAGGTGTGCCACAATCTCAGCAAGAGGCAGCTCACAATCTTGAGTGTACTCACAGAACTGCCCATTTTTCTGCTGCGGCTATCATTGTGGCCAGCACTGTATGTCCGTGCGCGTTTGAAACAGTTCTGCGGAGGGACTTTTGAAGTTTATTTAGTAATTGGCTCTCTTTCAACTGGAACTTTTAGCTTGTACAGTAAGAGGGAAATTTGGCATTATCTTTTCTGCTCCTTTCCACCTCTAGGCACTTTTTTTGGGGGGGGGGGCATTTTTTTGGCTCTTATCTGGATCATCATGATAGCAATAATGACAAGAAAACACATCTAATATTTTGATTACACTCTCCTTTTATGAGACTCAGAAAGGGAAAGCATGACAGAAATGACCTATTTTGTTGTTTTGACCACCAACCTTGCCTCCCCCCACACACACCTTTTAGTGACATATTTGGGCAAAGAGCTTCACTTACAATTTTGAGGACCTTCATGACCCTTAAATTATCCAATTCCAAAACGCGGGGATTTTCTAACGGAGCTTATGGCGGTCATATTGGCCAGGAAATCATGACCTGGCAAGCCTGAGCCATCTCCTCTCCTTCATCCACATCACACGACTCCTTTTTCTTTACAACGCCCGATGAACGCGGTGGCTTCAAGACCCTCGCCCTGTCAGGAAAAGACAGCTCCAGCATGATGAAGAGCGCATACGGCGACCATGTCTTTCTTCCCCCAACATCGCGTGTTACCTGCTCTTCATGCAGTCTGGGAAGGACAGGGAGACCATCGAGAGTGGACGAACCCGGCCCCGAAACCAAGACTTCCGGCGTGCACCCCCGGCCTTCATTCAAAGTAGGGAGGAACGAGTGGACATCAACTGACAGAATATCACACAAAATCTGAATAGTGATGGAATGGGTCAACCAAGCTGAGCCGAGCCGAATATACGTTAGGTGGGGTGTCCTAATGTACCCTAAACTAACTTAATCTACCTCAGGTCCTCGGTTTGGCTCACCCAGCACGTCATTACTCTGGTTTCGTGTGATGTTCTGCAAAGAGACGATGCACGCGGAACAGAGAGACAGGGGCCTTCACGGAGTTCAACAACAGCATCACCATCATCCTTCATGTTCACCAGACCTGGCCTTCTGGCTCCTCCCACAGTTGAAGAAGTAATTGGCTGGGCGCCAAGTCCCCACTGGTCAGGGGATGTAAACTGCTGGGGCGTGGGGGGAGGTGGAGGGGTCACACATGGCGGAGATCCCGCACGTCTTTCAGAAGTGTAGAGGAGGGCGTCTGAACTTGAACTTGGTGGTAGTTATCTTCAAAACGGAACGTTATAGGGGGGATTTGGTTGTTTTTCATGAGTATGTTGTTGGTATCACAGGTCCCGTAACACTCGAAAAAAGAACGCCTTCAGTAAGTTTTGTGACGATTGCAAGGGTACCTCCACGCTTCTCTCACAAGTTCTGTTAAGTTCTATTCGTGCATCCGAAGTTATAACATTACCCGATATTTGCATTTGCTGCCATTTATTACGCATGCCCGGATATAAGAAAGAGGATTCTGCTGATTAGGGCATTTTGGCCTGGTCCCAAAGGTGCTATTGTAAGAGAAGTCTACTGTATATAATCAGGGGGGGGGGGGGAAGGAAGTGGAACTCCTCATGTTCATACTTGTTATTAGCCACTGCCACACAAGGGAATCATTTGTAAGAGCACCAGGGATGTAGTTGAAAGTAGTGCATGACAGAGGTGCCATGACTCATGAGGCATCAGGACAGACAACCCAAACACAGTCCTGTGGTGGCCACCAACACAACCATCAGCATCAGAAGGACGCTTCCCGGCAGTGTCAGGACGTGACCTGTCCTGGGCACACAATCTGGGAAAAAGTTGAGCTGTTTGGAGTATGACATTGAAAATTTGTGCTTTGGCCCAAATCTCCTCTTCCTTGATGGTCTCATCCCACCGGTGCCCGCCATTGTTAATCCTTGAACTGGTTTACTTCTTGGCAAATCTTCAATCCTTCCCCCTCCATCAGCGGCTCAGTTGGAGAATTGGGCAAAATGTTGAACTGTTTGACCAAAACTTCAACATTTTGGGGGCTTTGAACTCGATTCGATCTCGATCATTTTCGAGAATTGAACCCATCACTTCCACTGAAGCAGGTCAGATTGAAACAGCAACAAACTTTGTACAAAACAGGGAGCCAAAAAGCGCAAAAGCTCATCCACGAAAAAACAAAACAGTGGAACTTGCGCTTTTTGGGGTTGCCCTCGCACTTTTCCAAAAAAAGACCCTGGCAACACTGTCTGAGTGCTGAGCACTCCGAGTGAGCACTGGGTCTGGCCTTCAGGTTGTGAATCTTCTAGTGCTTTCCTTTCCGTGTTGCTGCAGCTGAGGTTTTTGCACTACTTGCACAAAAATGACTCCGGAGGTCCAAGTTGGTAGAACCCAGCTGAGTGCAAGTCAGAAGTCGGGACAAAGTGCCGAAGCAAAAGCCGATCCAGTAGCTTGTGGACATTTTGTCATCCCACTATTTCTCCTGCTCGCCCATTTTGGGGCGTTGACGCTCAAAACACTGAAAGATCGAAAGTCCTGCTTCTGACTGAGCACAAAAAGGCTCCTGCAGGAAGGATGATGCACCTCTGATAGGTTGTCACAGGAAGACTACAAGGGGATGCACTGCAGTGGTTTTTGACACCACTTCTGCTCAATGGCGAGGCGAGCAAGAATGCATTTGCAGAAATTGCGATTTCTTTTCCTGCAGAAGTTTTGCACGTCACTTTTGGGTAGTGGGAACACCACAAGAAGAAGGATGCACGCCAGAGGCTCTCTATAGGGCCCCCACAGAAAAGAAAGGCAGTGTAATACATCTACTTAGATGTTGCTCTTATGGGAGTTAGCGCAACGGATGCTGACACTAGCAACAATACATGGATGAGCATTCCCCTCAAGACACTTGCACGGGGTGTGATTCAATTAGCGTCAGTCAATGTGCTGTTGAGCTGCTTCATATGCACGAGTGGAGCTACTGGAGAAGAGTGCACTATGCTCGTAGCAGCCCTGAAAAGCACCGCTTGGTGGACCTTTATAGTGGGACTTGTAAAACCCCCTTTTTTCTCAAGATCTTTGACACACTTGCTGGGTCGAAAATTGGCTGACACAGCCGTGACCTCGAGAGTCTTAGTAACGATAAATGTGGGCTTGGTGGCAAAAAATTAACTATTTTTCGTTCTGATGTTGCGGAGAAAGTTCTGTCCAGCCGGTTCAACCTTTCAATGAGCGTTTGGGGCGAGTTGTACAATTTATGGGCCAAAAGTTGACAGAGGCTGTAAGTAAACCGCACCCTGTAGCCCAGTTGTACAAGGATGGGATAGACAACCTTGCAGACACTTTATATAAGGGGTGAGCAAGAAAGAGCTAGCTATAACGGCAGCATCTTGCTTTCGGTTAATGCAGCACCAAAAGTGTTTTTGGGGCAGCAGCACCACTTTTAGGGACAACGATAGACAGTGGTTCGAGGAAAGTTTTGATATTAAATCTGCTTTATATAGTCACGGGACGTGTGAAAAGACAAAGGTGCGTGCAAGACACAGTTCTTTGGGAATGGCAACTTTGTGCACATATTGAGGGGTCCTAGAGCAAAAGTGAGTTTTAGTTGAGTTAGAGAGGAGAGTCCCAGCATTCCACAGAGGGTTGAACCACATCTGTAGCTCACTCCAGTCAAAAGTTATGGCTCTACAGAGGTGAATGAGTTAGCATTTGTGAGCATTTGTGATTGATCATTTGTGCACAACTTCTGCCCTTAACTTTGGCCCCACAATTTGAAGAAATGAGTTATCATGAAGCAAGTGCTAGAAGCAGGTCGATTTTAAAGAAGATTCTTAACTTTCCATAGATGATTGATCCACTTCTCTAGCTCAATCGAGGTATGGCCCTACGAAGGTGTTCATAATCAGAGAAATAATGGTCTGGTTGCTGTGAGTAATTGCACAGTAAATAAGAGTCTGATGGTCTTCGCAGAAAAGGTTTGTCTAAAGTCATTGGTCAGATCTCAGTGAAACCTTCGGGTGCTGCTAGATGAGATTCATGAGCAGTGAGTCAAGGCAAAAAAGATCAACGATATCTGGATTTTCAGTAAAAATATTAGTCTAATATATCAGCCACCAATTTTCTACCATAGTCTTTTCAACAGTATGACTAGAAAATGGGCAATCCTCATGCAAAAGTGCAGAAAAGTTGGGTTCTAGGGAAGAGTCTCGAGGGACAAGCCGTTTCTGACGGGCCAATGCAGGCAAAAGTTAACACCAATTGAATGGTGTCTCGAGAGTGTTGCATTTTGCGCACGCCACCCTGTTTATCCGCCGTTAGCATCAAAGATGACGATCATATGTCTGGCCGAGGGAGCGGACTTTCTTAATGAAATTGCAGGTCAGTTGACCTTTGAAAGTGGACCTTGATCCTCTCCTGGAGTGCGTTGGGGGTTCATGTCGGACTTGGCATTGGTGGCACCCTCGAGATGCTATCAGATGGCAAAAAGAAGTTTTCTCTCATACCTCACTGGCAGCACCATTCCAGTCTTTAATCAGTCAATTTGCCAGAAATGTCCGACAAGTCTGGCTCGGATGGCATTAACTCAAAGCGTAGTATTGATCAAGTAGACAAAATAATGCCTCTTCCGCAGCATCACAGCTTTCATTAGGATGGCCAGGAATTCAAATCAGTGGAGTGTGTGCAAACTTACACACATCTTTGCACCACAGCTCTTCCTCGCTCCCCCACGACTGGAGCCCAAAGTTGCGAGCAAAGGCAAAGAAACATCCGCTGCTAGGGTCATGGCAACATCCAGAGAGCTTCAGAAGCCCAGTGGTAAACTCCTGCAAGGACCCTTCTTAGAGAGAAAGAGACTCATGTGAACAAGTTTGGAGTATCCGGAAGCATATCTGTCTCTCATCACGAGTGAAAGGCACACAGAACTCTTCGTGTGTATGTGTGGATCAGTTGGAAGTCAAGTTATTAAAAAAATGTCTGTATGTTGAAATGATGAATTCTAAAGTTTCTACGTTACGGGGTAGCCACCAGCACTTTAACGGAATAAAACGGTTCCATCTAGGAAATTAGAGTTTTTATTTCCTCCACAGCGGATCGTGCGCTGCCTTCTATTTGTCTTCAGTCACGTGCAAGTGGCAAGGGATGTTGGCTGTTTACTTGTTGTTCCTGGGAGCATCGATGGTATCGGTCTGCTTGCTCATGATCCAGGCGCTCGCTTGCCTATTGCATTTTTCTGTCAGACTGTCACAAAAAAAGGTGTAAGAGACTTTGGCGGAACAACTTTCCGAGAGCTACTTACTTGACTCTACTCTATCTCTCTTTTTCTCTCTCATGCTCGGCGGAGCTCCAGACCGGGCCCCAACCAATATGTATACGACGGGATACGTAATACTGGGGGTTCACATCGAATTGCGCACCATGGTGGTATGTTTGGATCACATTGCACGGTTGTGAGGATGCTTCCAAGTGTTGCCATTGACAGTTCAAGCCTTTGACTGTGAATCGACACCGCTGTCTGTTACTCTTGGCGTCAACTTGGTCTGGTTTCTGTGCCGATTCCTGGTCTGAGTGTACAATTTTTTGTGGGTTCTCTGGTATGCGCTGCAATGGGGCTTTGAGGAGTTGTCACTGTTCATGAGGAAATCAATTTGAATCGTTGAAAATTTTTCGTTGGAAAAGCTTCTTTACATCTGCAGCTTTGTTAGTACACAAATAACTGAAAGGTGATAAAGTGGAAGACTCTCTAAAATCACACAAGGTGGGATTAGGAATTTTGTTCCGCAAAGATAGAGGGGTTGTCGCCAAGACATTTTGGAGGAGTGGTGATATTCTAACAGTGCGCGACAACAACGACCGGAACTTTTGAAATTGACTCTAAAAAAAATGAATTCTCGCCTGCTTAGGGAAAAAATGCCCCACACTAAGGTGTTCAGTGATGGCATAGTTGTGACAAATAAAGGATATGGAAATGATGCAATGGTTTACATCTTCCACCGAGACAATATGTTAATGCAGTTTTCTTTCAGGTTCTTTTTGGAGCTGTTAATGCACCCTTACAGCAAGCGCTTCCACATTATTGAAAGCATTTTTCAAGGGTTGAAGGACATCTTTGTTTTGTGCAGTATTTGTATTGGCAACCGACCTCTTCTTTCACAACAGCCCAGATAGCTTCAATTGGTTGCAAATCTGAGTAATAAGGTGGTGTAAAAACCACTTCATGTCCTTCATCCTGAGCCATTGTTATGATGACAGGAAGAATATTGGCTTGTATGTGCGTACGCAGTTTGTTCCATGACACAACCTTCGTCTCTTGCTCTTCATGCTTGTTGCAATGGTCCTCCCTTACTATTCTGTTTTGGTGCATCTTTGTCTAGTCTCTTGTGGTATTTAGCATTGTCCATGGGAATCAGAGCCTTTGACACATTTCTCTCCTTCAAAGACAATTTTTCATCCACTTGACAAAGTATTCATAATTGAACGTCCCAAGGTAGTCTTTGGTTTACTTCTGTCCCCCAATCATTGATATCAAGTGTGACATTTATTAATCCTGCATGTTGTTCAGCTGATCGCAGCTCCTCTGGAATTGTATGATTTCTTGCAAATTCTTGCAAAGCACTGATGACATATTGGCCATCAGGCATCACCCTGGTTCTGCAGTTGGATTTGCTCCAACAGCACTTGTGGTCACTGCTTCCCATTTATGTAGTCCCTCTGTGTATTTTTCATTGTAACATCTTTGAAGGTTTTTTTACTTGTCTGTGGGGATTCAATTGGTCGACCAGGTCCCACCTTCAACTTCATGCTCTCACCTGAGATAACCTGGCAAGAGCAGAATGTCCAGACCCTCTTCTGTAGTAAGTGCGCAGGGATGATTCACTTTCACAAGGGTTGCAACTTTGTCCGACATGTCTTCATTAACACCAACTCTGCCAATCCTCCTCAGCATTATTATTTCTGTCAAATCTTCTCCTCTTCGACCCAGTTCTTGTAGAAGCTCTTGGGCCATCCTGATCCTCCATAATCTGGTTTTTGGCAAGGTACAAAGTTTCAACTTTGCTTCAAGTTCCATCAATTCCTGGGGTGGTTACAGCTTGACCAAATACCAGTAAGGAAAAAAAGCCAAAAGTACCTTCGATAGGGCTGCGCACTGAAAATTCCTTCAATGTGCCAATAAAGTTGAGGTAAAAAATAGCACTTGTGATTATAAATTTATTCCACAAGTATGAGTTTCATTGATTGCGGAGTACGTGACATTGCCACTGAGAGCATTGAGTAAAGTAATGGTACTCTTGATGACTGACAGTAAGTACCAATGAATACTTTTGCCTATACTGCTTGTCTCAGACCTAGGCCATAGTAGATATGGGGAACTCATAAAAGAGTTATTGTTGACTGAAAAAGGTAATGTCAAAGCTAAGCCATCACCTATAAGCGGCATATCATGCCAAGGTAATGTTCTGCTACCCTCGGATGGACTCACACATCGTGAGTCTCACCTTGCTGGCGAGGTATGCAAAGGAGGCACCGGTGTCACTGATGCCCAGCATCTACCAGTACCAGATACTGTCAAGATTCTCCCTTTAGCCTATCACTTTAGCCCCCGAGAGGTGGGATTCTACCTGCCGGCTTTGTCCACACCCTCAGGCTGGCCCAAGACAATGTAGAACGTAATAATCTTAGTGATTGCTGCTGCACTGGTCCACACATTATTCTTGCTCCAGTTATTTTTTTACGTCGATTTTGTCTTCTCTGGACCATGATCTTGGCCTAAACAGCTCTTGTCCCTTGACTGCTCACAGTCAGACTGTATGAGGAGTGAGCCTCACTTCTTGAGCAGCTCCTACCTGGCAGAGCAGATCTTGCAGGCCTCCCTCATGTGGACTTGAGCACTGGCCCGCGATACCGCACGTGACAGCTATGAAGGCCATTCAACATTCAGGAATGCATCGAGTTGAGCACAGTCTTGTTCATGCACTACGACAGACCCAAAATTTGTGATACGTTGCTTTTCGCCTTTTCTAATTGTCCCTGGGTGAATAAGAGGCAACTTGATCGAGGACGAATCAAAAGAAAGTCATCAAAGTCAGCGTGATGGCTACTTGAAATAATGTGACTTGCATTCTGAAATCATGGTGGTCTAACACACCATCGGTTTGTGAAGGTGTTGACACGATATAGTATTATTGGCTGTGGGGCCGAATAAATGCCAAGCGCTTGGTGCGACGATTGTCACATGAGGCCAAGCATGACTTAAATGATTGTTGCACATGCCGAAAAAGTATCCTTTTGATGCATTGGTAAAAATGAAACAGGGTTATTGGCCTGCTGAAATTTGCTTCACACTGTACAGAGCAAGGGCTGGGCCCATTGACTATGACGTCAACAGCTGTAGTGGGATTGCACACTCTGGTTGTCGGCCACTGCGCAACCTACTTGGGTTTGTTTACACTCAGTGCTCGCTACAGTGCACAAGTCTGCTCAGCAACTCCTCCAAAGATCACTGGCGTAGTGGAAACTATACGTACGTATTATATTGATCTCCAGGGAAGAAGATGTTTGTGTCAGCAACAGCAATTCTCGCACTGTAAACAATGGACACGCACTTTTTGGCCAAGTTTGTAACTCACTATAGCTCGAGAAAGTAGCCCTGGTGTTGAGGCATGATGCAAAGGAAGAAGACGACGGTGTGGCTGACGACGGTGGCCACCATCACCACCAACTTCAGCAGGAAGTTGACGTGCAGGAACACTGAAATTCCGATCAGACAGAGCGCGCAGCTCATCAGGGCTGCCTCCAGCTGGGTGGCGGTGGTGAGATAGAGAGAATAAAAAGTGTTGCTTGCAAGACAACGCACAGCTTGACTTTCTCTGGTCAGACTTACGGTGAACTCGACCTGAGGATAGAGTGGTGCAGTAAACACCGAAGTGGCGTTTTCGTCTTCCACTGATAGAAGTGAAGTCTCGTTTTTCTTCCCCAAGGCCTCTGAGGGGTCATGGGCCCATTTGGCGTCGAGCTGAGAAAGAAGTCGCATCACGATAGTCGACAGAGTCGTGCATGACAGCAGGGGAGGGCTGCTCAAATATCCCTAATCTGCTACCACCGTTTTTATCTTTTCATAGAAGAAGGCGTCCAAAACACCCTAATCTTGCCTCCCCTCCCCCCGTCAACCCGACATTAGCCCCGTCTTCAGCGAAAAAATATTGGCCCCACAGCAAAGGAGATTTCGGATATCTGCGGCATAACCGTTACTCACCAGGACGACCATGGTGCAGGCGGAGAGCAGGAATGTGACAAGGGCAAAGAGCAGCAACCTGACCAGATGGTTCTTAGCAATGATGTCGCCTGCGCTGTCGTGGGTGAAGCCTGACAGACCCTCGCAGCATCGGGAAATTGACTCAACTGCAGGAGAAGGAGGAAATTATGTACGCGTCTCTTCCCTACAGGTTTTTTTTCACCTTTTCTCAGAGTCGCGTTCTGCGTAAGCGTGAGCGCCAGAAAGAACAGGAGCACGAGGCCCGTGGGAGTCCAGGCCAGGAACATCAGGCTGGAGCTGCGTGTGTGTGTGAGGACGACAAAGTTTTCACGTTGTTCAGATAATTGCATTTTTTTTTCTTCTTCTCAACTTCGGCATTTTTCTGCTACAAGAAACCCTTATGTGACTTCGGATCACTGCGGCATCTGATGCTCATTGAGGCATCAATATTGCTGTAACAGCTCAAGAGCTAAAGGACAATCGTCAACTGCGAAAATGCCCACCCAAATCCTTTCATCGCTCTTTAGCAAGAAAAATCCCACTTCTTCATGCCTCAGGAGTCTCAAGTAGAGAATACAATTAAAAAGTTTAAAACATCGTGCTTTTGGGCTCCTTTGGTGATGCTCAAGTTGGTTACATTGAGAGAGTAGACATGAGATTGTGCCACCTCTTTAGTCGTGAAGTTAAACTTTGGAGCGTTGCAACTTTGGTAAATCAGAAATTCTTTTTCCTTGCTTTCCCCAACGACCTGGACCCATCTACTTCGCCCCAAACGTTTCCTGTAAACTATCTGTTGAAACCGTCATTGAACTCCCATAAACCCATGGTTTTGACTCATTAACAACATGCTACCCCCAGTCCACAAAGCCCCAAGAACGCATAAGTTGCTCTCGACAAGGAAAGAGGGGCAAGGTTATTTCCAAGTCATAGCTCAAAAGTAGCCTAGGGCAACTTCTCCCTTTGTTAAGCATGCATTGGAGCAAAGTTTTTGTTTAGTACAATCTGCGTATGCTGCATACCTGGTTAATGTGTTATCTATCGCGACTCCGGAGCTACTCTCTACACGTGCTTCTAATGGGCCTCTCGTTCCAAACTTTTATCATGCAGAGAGAAGGAGTTAACTTCTCTCCGGGAGAGAGGAAGGGAGGAAGTGGGCCTAGGGCCTTGGAACCATAAGGGAAAAAGTCACCGCTCCTGCTGCTGCCTTCAATCCCAACAAAAGGCAAAATGAGAAAAGTTGCTGGAGGAGGAAAAGGCACGGGCTGAGGGTGGGAGGGAAGGGGGAGGGGGGAGGGAAGGAGGAGGGAGGCATGGGACTCAGTGGGATAGGACGAACCCTTTTAGAAATATTGCCTGGATGTCTTCCACTACGTCCTTCAGACATAACTGTGGTGACTCCAAAGGTAGTTGGCCTCTGACGCGGAAAATGGAAAATTTTGAAAGATGTCACTTTCTTCTCCACTCAGAAATGTCCTCGCCTGGTTCGAATTTGGTGTCGGTTGAGTGGTGAACAAATAGGGAGGAAAGAGGAGAAAAGGAATTCGCGTAATAAAGCTTTTATCGGTTGGATTCGGTGGCCAAACTTTACGCTACATACGTGGAAAGAAGTACTTAAGTACTTTTGACCACTCTCTCTCGTTCTTTGTCGTACTGATGGTACCTGGTGATAACATCCCTAAAAAACGAGGACTTTTTCTCTTCTTCCCCCTTGACCTTTGAACATTTGGGCAAACTTCCAACCGGGTGATAACGAGCTTCTCGAGGTCACCTTGTGCTATTGCCCTACTTCGGCATGTTCACGGCTAACTTAGATTGTTTAGTCGATTAGTACACTTCAGTGAAGAATAAAATCCACCGCACCATAACAACGGTGGAGCAACTCTTCATTGCAACACTGCGGGCCTCACTCAGGCACTCGAGTGAGTCGGTGCTTGGTGGACTGCATCAAATGAGTGTGGAGGTGGAGGTCGGTCTCGTACCTGGGCAGGAGGACAAACTGGATCCCCACGAGAAAAGCGAACAGGAGGACAACGCAAGAGATGTAATGAGGGAAATTTGTGTCTGGCTGCCGCTGATACTCGAGCTCGGTCTCCAGGGAGCGGAAGCCCATCACCCAGGGCAACAGCTCGTCGTTGGCGGAGTCGCAGCAGCTTCTCCTGAGAAAAAAAGTCAAGGTCCATTTTCAATTTTTGGAGCCTAAAGCTTGAAGCTTTCACGCGTTCAATAAAGAAGACTCTTTGTATCCACTTTCCTTTAGCATGTATGCGCTGGCGCGCTATTCCTACCTGTTCGGCAAAATGTTGGATTCAATCATCGATAGCGTCTGTAAAGAGGGGAGAGAAAGGAGACTTCTATGATTGCACCGTGCGCTTCAACACTGGCGGGCTTCATCAGAAAACAATAATGCCAGTGGCACTGGCGATAAAGCCGATATGCCGTAATGCGCCCGTGCAGGTAAAGGTACAGTGGTGGTTGGGGCCTTACCGTGATAGCGATGCTCTTGGCCGTCAGGTTGTTCTCCGTGATGTTGGCGAACGGCTTGTCGGCGCCCCAGCACTCCATCTTCTTGGGACGCGTCTTGCCGGACCCACCACTGGCGCAGCTGGCACTGGCGCCGCAGCCACCCCCGCTTGCGTTGGTACCGGCGTTGGTGCCGGCGCTGCCGGTGGAGTGGCGGTAGCTGTTGCTCCGCCGCGCCAGCGAGTTCACAGCGGAGCCCGTGGCAGAGCTGGAGCCGTCCTATTTAAGGCATGGTGTAACGGACGTCACTTCCTGGTCTTTGTCCTGATGAGGTCTTGTAATGACATAATTACCTGCTTCGGGGGGATGATGAGGAATGTCTCCACCCCCAGTTTGGCAAGGACGGGATCCCGCTCCCCGCCGTAGCCGTCCTCGACCTCGAACTTGCCGTCCAGTTCCATGAGGGTGGCTCGAGTGATATGAACACGTCTACGGGTATAAAGAACAACTAGGAAAGTGGGTCCATTCGTCACAGTCAACCTACGACACCATCACGTACGTACGTACGTACGTACCTACGGGGTGAGGCAGACGTTTTTGAACTTGAAGTTGTAGCTGGATCTGTGTAATGCCTTGGGTAGCTCTCAACGAGCTGAACAAGCCTTGCATGGACAGCCTGAACAGCTCCTTGACGAAGGCGTGTTCCAAGGTGCCGACAGACACGGCGTGTGCGATCGAAGGCCGTAATTATCGGTAATTGGCGATGAATATTGAATGATTTTCTCCGTTCCAGTTGTATGCTTAATTTTTTGGTTAGCTCTTCAGGGTATAGGACATCCACACCATTGGCGGACGTCACGCTGAAGGCTGCAGCTAACGTTACTGTGCAAAAAGAACACTACGGAAGCCAGCAACAGCTCGCATGGAAGGACATTAGTCTCGTTTGGGGTAGAAAAGTCACTGTTGGAGGAGTTCTCTTTTTGTTGCTGTTGCTGCTGTTGTCAAACCAGGCTTTTCCACACCAACTTAGACGTGCCTGATGTTCAACACACCATAGTGGACGCGCTCAACAAAGAGCTAAGGAAAATGTTGACACACACAAGAGGCATTCCTAGAAGTTTTCGCCGCCAGTCGCCCACTGGAGGCTTTGTCTCCTGCCTTTTAAAGGTCTTTTTATCATTTGCCAAAATGCTTTTGTGAGCAAGCTGAAAACATCATTGAACGTTAGATGATACGAACAGAGGAAAATGACAGCCAGGAGCAGCTGGCGCTTCAGTGGTCATTTTTTTTTATATCTAACATGAACTTTTGCCTTGCGCATCCGCTGCTTTGTGCTCGCTGAGGTACAATTGCAGAACAGTCATTTTTCAAGAAATCACTCCCAGAAAGGTTATTTATTATTTATGGCGCCTTAGAAGCCAAAGAAGGAATGTGTGAGAAAAAGCAAAGTGCATGAAAAAAGCAACTCTTCTCAGTTGCTTATGCAACTTTGCTTGGCCCTATTTCACACTCCTCAAGTGTTTTCCATGATCATATTGTGGCCACACGAAAGGAAAAAGTTCTGCTGACAGCTTGAGAGTGGTCAGAAGTGCAACTAGTGCAAAAGGGTCTCGAGAAACTTTTAAACTTTCTCAAGAGTAACTTGAAAATACATTGCAATTAAAAAGTTGGCATTGTGCATGGCTCTTTGCTGATGTTCTGCTGTTTTTATAGAGAGAACACAAAATGATCCCAGGTTTTTCTCAGCCTTTGAACTTTGGATCATCGCAATTTTCTCCCCACCCGAAATTGCATTTATCTGAAGCAAGGGGTTTTTAGAATAATATCTTCCTCCTCCCTTCAGCTTGTTTTTTAAGCACTTCAATAGGGAATACCGAGGTACACTAGTGTACACATACCTACGTACAAGCGTCTCCACTTTAAAGCGTCTACTTTTTCCCTCCCCATCGCTTTCTCTCCCACCAAGTTGCGTTATCTGACACCCCCGTCAACATGTCTCCATGGTTTCTTGTACCACTACTGCCAGTTTAGACTACATGCTAAAGTGCAGCCACCGGGTGAGGCAGGAAGACGCCCTGGCTTCAGCCCGCCGGTGCAGCACCTACGCTTTTTCTCCAAACACCCGGTATCAGTCCTACGTACATGTGTGTTCCTTGCCAGTAGTATTCGCTGAAAATGGGGGGGGGGGGGGGAAGTGGATGCTGGCTGGCGTCTGTTTGACTATGCATATACGTGTGTGCATATGTACGGACCGTATGGGTGTACGTATGTTGATCGTGGATTTTCTCCAGTAGCTGCACCGTAGATAACAGTACGAGCACAATATAGAGTCGTCTGCGTACCCGGACGAACTGTAGGTACAGGGTGTGTTGTACTGGTGCTGCCCGTACAGGGTGGTAAGGGTTCATGGGGCAAAACTCAACCGCATGTTGAGTGAAAGGCTCTGCTATATGCATCCGGACGACGTCAAACTTGTGTTCGGGGGATTCTGCTCCACCCTGTACCACTACCTGTTGAATGAGGAGCAGTAGTCGTCGTCCCACAGGATTGCCATATGGTACGTCTTCAGTGCCAGATTTCACAAATCTGGCTTTTCTAAAGCTTGTGGCAATGACGTAGGCTTACCATTGGCATGCTGAGGAGTTTCCCAACCAATGGCAAATTTTAGTTAAGGTCAGGTATATAGTCTGTATAAGGGGGAGGGGGTACGTGAAAATACCTAGAGACCTAGACTCTGCGGTCTAGACAGCGTACGTAAACCCGGTCCAGGTTGTCTTATTCAGTGCACGCTTAGTCACCTGCTTGAAATGGGCGTACTATTGGTATGCTGAAGAATTTCTTAAGCAATGACAAATTCTAAATTGTTACGTGAAGAAAAACACGACATTTCTCTAAAAGTATAATCCCCAACCGCAATAGTTCTCTGTGGATTTAAACTCGGTTTTCCAGAGCTCACGTGCCAATGGGTATTGACTCGGGAGTTCCATGAACCGGAGGCGAGAGCAAATTCCCCAATTGAATTTCCCACATCCCCGCTCTGCAATGGTTTTTCCTGCGGCCTTATAATTTTTATATCTGAAAGTTATATGTTATCTATATTATCCAATGTTTCTTCTTTACACAAAGTTCATGCGGGCAATAGGAGGAAGTCACGAGCACTTCTATGAACGCCATTTTTTTTGGGGGGGGGGCGACTTCTGTGCAATGTCCGCCCGCAACACTTTGACCTTTCCGACGACCGCTATCAACTTGACCTGGAACACGTTGATTGCCCCAGTTGCAAGAGGAGGTCCCGCTCTGCATTCGGCCCTCTCAAAGACGGATTTCGGGAAATTCGCTTGCGACCCCGGTTTTAGTCAACCCCTAATGAACGAATTGCTAAATAACGAATTGCTGGAAGTGTAGAATATATGCAAAGTATGGCTTTTATCATTACCTAGGCTAAGATAACGTGGCTTTCTTGTTCTGCAAAGTCGCTCCTTAGGTGGAGGCAATTCAAAAAGATTTGGTGGTGGCGCCAAAAGCAGGTACTTTTCGTGCATTTCTTACACCTCTTTAATTAGTTTGGATCATGGAATGGAAAATGATGCGTAATCTCTTTCTATACCCGAGCACACTGTACAGGGTGACTCAATTGCAATTGAAATTTTGGTCTCTCACTGCTGGTCGCCGCTGATCATAGGGGCAATGACGATGAGGATGGCCACGAGCCGCTTTTTTTTTTTACCTGGATTGAAACTACAATGAACATGCGTATACTGAACTGGGTCGGGGTCTGCCAGGGCAGCACAATCCTTAAGCGACAATTCCAGCGGCATCATCAGATCAAAGGATTTGATCATGGGCCAGAGGATTCAATCGGTGAGCCAGAGGATTAGTCAATCAAGTGACTGACATGAGCCTTGCCAAGAAATTAAGACAGTTACGAGAGCTTAACGACTCTTAAGGTCACCTTCTAGCAATCTCTTTTGACGGACAAAGCTCTGGTCCAGGTCATTCGACAAACAAATTCCAAGTGACAGGAAACACGTTGTTCAGGAGAATCTTTGTCACTCTCTTCTGGCTGCCAACATCCCTCTGTTCAAACTAGACAACCCTAAAGTCAGAGGTGTCTTTGAAAATCGTGGTTCCATCAGTGTTCTTCCCATGTCTTCAACTCTCCATAAACACGATGCTCCTCCATGCGATGATCAGTAGTACATGGTCAAGGTTCATGAAGTCATGATCATGATAGAACCGAATATCAGTCACCTGACACGGCGTCTGTTTCGTTCATTGCCAAAACAAAAGCCAGGGAGCTGAAAATTTTGCCAATGACTCCCTGGAAAATGAGTGATTCCGAGCTAAAAGTTTGGGAACTTAACGATCCTTGTACGTTAACAAGACGTTGTAGGCCGGGAGAACACCAAAAGGATTCAACCACGAACCATTTTCACACTGTCAGAAAAATCGTTCCTCGAGTTTCCAAGAAGATCTTTCAGAGGGCAAATTGTGTACAGTGCAGCAAATTGGCAACTTTAACCTAAGGGCACCAATTATGTCCCAGCTCTGGTGATGATAATGTCCTTACCCGGTTCTGGAAGCCTCTTGATGATTACTGCGTGCAGCTATGGGGGACTTCAAATTACTGGCGAGGTTGCAGGTTTCCTAACACTAACAAAGTCTCGCAATTCTATATTTTTACCATTACAGCAAAACAATCACTCTGACAAATGCAGACACTTCCAATCAACTTGAATGGGGCATTCCAGGGTTGAACGATCATCGTCCTGACGCAAGATTCCTTAGTCATTCTCCCATTTTTGATCAGCGCAGACGATGTCAGTCTTTCTTATCACAAAAATCCAAATCTTCGAGAAAAAAAATCACCAAAGCTTCGACCTCTCAAATTTTTCGTAGCCCCGACTGAGTTCTGAGCAAGCGACCTCTATAATCGACTAATGACTTCACCCTGTTCTATACAGAGGAAAGAGATTACAGCAAGTGATTAAAATCGTTCCTCATTATTTCCAAGAGCTTCAGGCTGTCTTACTACGCTATTGACTGTTTCCCCCCCCTTACTGTGCAGCATGTGCATGTGAAACCTTTTTGATTTGGTGTTGACGCAGCCGCAGCAGCCGCAGCAGCCGCAGCAGCCGCAGCAGCCGCAGCAGCCGCAGCAGCCGCAGCAGCCGCAGCAGCCGCAACAGCCGCAGCAGCCGCAACAGCCGCAGCACCAACAACAGCGGCAACGCTGACAGCAACGAGCCTGCATCAAGAGCAACTACCATCACGCTCAAAGGACACCGGAGAGAAGAAGAATGTGGTTGCGAGCATCGGGAGAGAGAATTTCCAGGGGTCACTTAACTTCGAGATTAGTGAGAAAAGTGCATTCTGCAAAAGTTTGTAAAGAGACACCTGCTCTCCAAGTCAACATGATGAAGCCAGTAGACGTGAGCAACATGTGGCAAGCAGCAGCGCTTCATCAAGGGCCCCTGTTCGATCAGAACCAGCACAGGCGACAGCAGCATCATAGGAGTTAAGGCAGACAGAACCTTCATCAATCTCAGCTGTGGATCATCTATCTGAAATTTCAGCTCAACGTGGTGCCAGGGGCGTCTGGGGGAGAGATCAAACGTCGCAGAACAAAGTGGTCCAAGCCTCTCGACAACGTCACTCTTGGAAAGGCTGGTGCAGAGATAAGTGAGGGTTTCTTCTCTCTCCATGATAGGTGAGTCACATTTCAACTGCTGAACACATGCGTCTGTCTATTAAATACGTCAAAGGAAAAGACCCTGCACTCATCCCCAGTGCAGGCTGCATCTGGACTAGACATTCATGCAGCGCTTCGAGGCTTCATGAATGTCTGGTCAATGTAAATATATATTAGGCTAGCTAGAAAGAATACTTTTTCGCCCAAAAGATGTCTGGAGATCCTGGGTTTTGGCCTTTCGCCAAAATATTAAGATTTCTTCTTTCTATGCACACTTTTAACTCAAAGTTTTATAGCATGCCATATTCAGTGTGGATGATGCACATTCCTTTTAGGCCATAACTTTTGATTGGATTGAGCTACAAAGATGGTTCACCCCTCCTTTGGAATGCTAAGAATTTCCTCTGAAACTCAACTTAAATGCACTTTTGCTCCAGGACCATTTATTTGCTGGCAATCCAGTCAAACTTTTGTATAATAAACTGTGCTGTTGTAAATAATCTTGCATCCATACGGTGATAAACTGAGTCGTCCTGAGAGAAAAGAACAAATTCTTTTTCAGAGAGATCCTAATCATTTCACAGATATGTGAACCACTCGTATAGCGTATTCCAGCCGAGAGTTAAGGGCAACCAAGAAGTGCAAGCTCAACTATGCAGCGTTATATATACAGGGTGTCCATAAAGTCCCTTTGTACTTTTGAATGCTTACAACTCAGCACTGTCTGTCTGTCTGCCTGCCTGCTGCGCGAAAGCTGGAAAACGACTGCGGGCAGACACACACGCACAGACGAGCCTAGCCAAACCGAACCTAACCCTCCCCCAAACACAGCACTGTGCAAAAGCAAGAAGTCATCCGCGAAAATCAGTCCGAAAATCAGCCGCGGACAGACAGACAGACAGACAGACAGACAGACACATCCACCCAACCACCCTACACAGAGAGACAGCCAGACACTCACACGGACATACGGGCCTCGCGCACCTGAAAATCAGCCGCGCAAAAGTCATGAAAATGCCGGAAATCAGTCGCAAGGACCAGTCGTGCAAAGGTCAGCCGCGCTAAATCAGTCGCGCTAAATCAGCCGCGCTAAATCAGCCGCGCTAAATCAGCCGCGCTAAATCAGCCGCGCTAAATCAGCCGCGCTAAATCAGCCGCGGACAGACACACACCCACACAGACAGACAGACACACGTACATGCGGGCGTCGCGCTCTGTATATTTATTCAGATACTATTAAAGGTACTTGTACCTGTCTATGCGTCAGGCACAAAACTGACATTTTTGAACTAGCCTAATGTTTATACGAGCCAAGGCAGCCGGCTTCGCTCAGGTCATTTTAAGATCAAACCAATAAAGCCCAGTGTCGGCGCGTGCAGCAGGCGTATCTTTTCACAGTGCCAACCACGAATCCCACACCGCCATCCACGTGCTTTGCACCGCCATCCACGCAATCTGCGCTGACCACGCACTCCGTGTCAACTGTGCACTCCGCGCTCGAACCTCGGTTTGGTCCATAGAGGTATTATGTAGAGAAGGATCAGAGCCCTCGAAAATTTCACTTCCAGCGAAACAACATTTGGAGCCAGCTGTAGCAACAAGTTACAAAGTTGCTATCCATAATCCTGGATGAAAGTGAAAGTGACAAACAGTAGAGTCTCCCAATGATGGTGTCTCACAATAGCAACGTTCACAATGACAACAGTAAGCAAGCTGCTAACAGAGGAGGTATGCCTGAAGTAGGTGAGGCAGAAGGTGGAAATCTATATATAATACCACTATGACCTTAGCCAAATCCTTACAGAGTTGTTAACTTTTGAAACTGGGTGATCCTCATCTACCGCTCTTCCCCAGTGCTGCCAAGCTGCTGAGTAGAGTTGCCAGCGTTCCTTTTTCCCTCCTCCTTCCTCCCTCCTTCCCATGTTTCATCGCCTGGCAACTCTCTGAACACTTCTCTCTCCTCATGTCACCATGGTTAACTACTGCAAAGCAACACACAGATTTACATTATATTTGCTTATGTACTAACTTAAAGTTTGAACCTCGATGTTGACCTCGAAACAGCCTCGAGGTGCACTGCTAACGCTCTTACTTCACGGCACATGAAGAGTAGTGTCTGCCGACCGAGTTTGGCCACGATTGGTCCAGCGGTGAAAGCAAAGGTACACACACACGCAGACATGGCGCTTCATATGTAGATAGATACGGTGCATGGATGCTGTAGATGAGAATGCCTCACTTCATCCCCGCTGGCGCTAAGACCACTCAGAATTTCACACGTGTACATATTAAGACTAGCAGATCTTGTGGACCAGCGAATGGTGAGACCACGTGAGAGATAAGACTACTTTCACCTCCGGCGATATTTGAGCCCGGCCATTTTTGAGCCCGGCCATTTTTGAGCCCGGCCATTTTTGAGCCCGGCCATTTTTGAGCCCGGCCATTTTTGAGCCCGGCAGCAGTTGGTGACAGTCATGACCAGACCAACAGGAGGCTGAGCGGAGCCTCCTTGAGGGTCACGTTTTGGTCCCTTCTTCATG
>JAAUXU010038888.1_pt1 | contig 20211 bp, 23 predicted proteins | sample 7278151 | NCBI WGS metagenome assembly JAAUXU01 (sample SAMN14350113, study PRJNA611818) | marine sediment metagenome | isolation source: surface marine sediment (1.8m) | place: French Polynesia: Moorea | collected 2018-08 | reverse complement strand
GTCCTGTTTGGCATGCCCCCCCCCTCTAGTTGTCGTCCTTTTGAGCATTCTAGCACCAAAATGGGCAGTCTTGACATTGAACCTGTGTACTCAAGATTGTGTCCCAGTATCAAATCTACAAGTTCCATATCAATATTCTGCATCAACACACTCCAGTACAGCGTAGGAGGTGCTGTCATGCTCGACGCAATTACTCGCGGCCAGGCCTGTACACCACTGGGCTGCCGACTATGCCCTCTTCTTCACTGCCAGGCCAAGAGCCTATCCTGTCCTCCTGGTTGACTCTTGGAGCAACACTCAGATTCTAGAAGCTTCCTCCGTCTCCCATCACTGGACTGATCAGTGGCCAGTCTGTTGAGCACCTGCTTGGCACTCAACATGGGCTTGGTGATCCACACTCATTGACATTGCACATGATGGTGTTGTCACGGTGGTGTTTCAACACGCCGAGATGAACTTGAGCGGAGTTGAAATGAGTGGGCGAAAAAGACCTGCATTTCCATTACCTGTATAATGTGTACGTAATAGGTACAGAAATTTGTGTTTTAAGACTTGCAATTTTCGTGCTGCTCACGTCATCAACACACATCCACAATTGAATGAATGTGGAGAGACTGAACTTTGCCCATTTTGGGGGCTCGCGGTGGACAACGCGTTGCCCAAGGAGTGCCTGGTGTAGTGCCTGAAGCCAGTCAAAGGGTGTCAGGTGGTGCGTCAAATGTCGCTAATGTCGCCACGAGGGAGTAGAACTACGCCGCGGTAAGCCGGATTTAACGTCCTGTTTCGTCGATTTAAGTCCCACTCCGCCGGCAAGATCATGGTCACTCAAGGTCTCCAAGTCGCACGCAATCTCATGACCGTCGAAGTTACAGTCGCTCACAGTCTTGTAACCGAGCTCGCTCCTCACTATGGTCGAGTTCAAGCTGGCTGAAGCGACTGGGACTATCAGGATGCAGAGAGACGGTACGGAATGAGGCCTCGACCTCTGTCGTTCTGAAAAAGGTTGACACAGTGGACGATCAAGCAAATGCATTTGGAAAAGAACAGTTCTTCCAGTGCAAACACACGCACGAAGGCGTCGAAGCAGTCCGCCACCCGCACGCAGGCACCCGCTGGTGTAGAGCAAGTAGGGGCTGTCTCGTCTCAGGTCAAGTCTGATGCTCTCCGTGATCTGTGTGTGTTGTGACCACGACGGTGGCCTCGCCTACGCTCAAAGGCGACCGGCGCTCAAATTCTTAGCAAGACAGTAGTTTGTGCGCTCTTGGGCTGCTGGTACCAACTATTTAAGGCAGGATTGACAGATCCAGAGCTCTTTCCCGATCTGGTGGCTAGTGGAGCGCTAGATTCGTTCGTCTCACGTAGTCCAGCAGACAAGCTTGATCTTACAGGGTGGCCAAGCCATGCTCGTATCCACAGGCATTGGAGGTCTTTTGACGACGGTCCCCAGTCAATACGTCCGACGGAGACCTTGTGATCTTGGAAGAACTCGAGGTTGAAGTCATGGACGATCCAATAGTCAGATACAAGGCTGGAAAGAAGCTGCAAAAGACTTTCCTCACTTGACAGGCATTGATCTTCCTTCGATCAATAGCTCACAGGTGGATGTGCTGGTGGGCATAAATGCTACTCGTTTGATGGAGATCTGGAAGGCAATCAAGCCGCCAGCGGCAATGCAGGATCCGGTGACGCGTTTAACTCCACTGTCCTGGACGATTTCAGGTCCAATGAAGCTGCTGCTGATCAGGTATGCAGAGAGGCCTTTCTTGTGAAGGTACAAAAGGGTCTCAAGTCTCCTGCGTCTGCGTTGGTTCGCAAAAACCTTGACACACTTGACAAGACGAGAGTGGAGACACTTCTCCAGATGATGTGGCGCGTGGACCACGAGAAGGAGAGCAGAGAAAACATGTTCATGGCGAGTAGATACGTGGTGCAGAAGCTTAGGGATAGCTTGGGATTGCATGAAAGAAAAGCTCTGTCGCTAGAAAGTAGCGTGCACTCAAGTACCTCAAGTCGTAAAACAAGGTCAGCGTCCCTCTTTCACGCTACCGGAATTTAGCCACCTTGGCGTTTGTCCTCGTCACCCCTCAATCTCCTGTAATGGTATTAATACAAGCGAGCTATTACAAGGAACTAAAAAGGCGGTATGAAGGTCGTCGGTCCTCGTCCTCCCCTCCACCGTCCTCCTCCTCCACTCCCACCCCCTCCTCCACAACCACCTCCCCATCTCTGGGGGGATCCATCGATCGGATTCGGGTGCAAACTTTGCACTGCGAAGTGAGTGTGAAGTGGGAGATCAGCTTCGAGGGCGAGATCAACTTCGAGGTCAAGATCAACTTGGAGGGCGAGATCAGCTCCGAGTCAAACCAATATCAACTTGGAGGGCGAGATCAGCTCCGAGTCAAGCCAATATCAACTTGGAGGGCGAGATCAGCTTCGTGTTGAACTCGAAGCGGAGCTCGACCTACTTCGTCGTGAAGCTCCCGGCGCTCGAGCAACCTTGCATCTTGCGCTTCCCGTCTAGTCTCCCATCTCCATCTACTTCTCAGGTCTATTTACGCTCTATGAGGACAACGTTTGGCAGGATAAATAGAGCAACACCATGTAAAACCTGTGACCATCTGCTAGACCATAAGTTACTCCTCCAAACGTGCACCAGACAGGTCATCCTCTACCTTGTTGCTGGCGATGACGGACATCATGTCGTCGATGTTCGAGGACTTCACACATGCCGATGATAGACAGGCCGGACGAGACGTCAGTGTTCTTGAAGCTTAAGCGATGCTGGAAGTGTCTGCAGAAGGACCAGACATCGACGTACCGACCCGAGCCCAATTGCGCCGATTCGTCACGGCCGGAGACAAGCACGTGCGTTGCTCGACGTCTGCAATCGTCATTTCAACCCAAAAGTATCGTTTCACCGTCCGCCTCAACCACCAGAGCTTTGAGGACGTCAGTCCAAGCTCAAGGTTTGCTTACAAGACCAGATTTTTTCACTATTTTTACTTTGAGTCTGATATTGTTTGATTCTTACACAGTGAAAGTGTGTGAAGAAAGTACATTTAGTACTTTTCTTTCGGACAAATAGTCTTTTTTCGTACGAAGAAACAGGGTCGAGGTGGATCGGCCGTAGCATGATGAGGAAGCCCCAGCTCCAACCAAGGCTCCTGTCCGCGGAAGAGGGGCCACGAGGCTCTCGTCGACGTCGCCGTCGCGCGCATCTTCGTGGCCTCGGCCCTCATCGAGCTTCCAGATGCAAACTCGTGTGTCTTGTGCTGCTGACGTACATGTTTAAGGAGAACACATCTAAAGCACCTAAGTCGAATCGCAGTGCCACGGAGTTAAAACCTTTTTAAGCCACTCAGAATTGTTATTCGCACTGAAAGATTGACACACTCACACAGAAGCTTAACAGATTCTTAAGTCTTTAGTTGTCGAAGAAAGCCAGTCTGCCCGTGAAGGCCGTCAAGACCCTTCCACGGTCTTCTTCTTTTTCGTGATCGCTCTTGACGACATTCACGACTGTGGAGTCCAATGCATGCTCACCGGCAGCCTTGGCCGCCCCAAGGAGGCCACGATGAAGATGAAGCTCTTCTGATCAATGGACATTAACCCAGTCTCCAGCCCAGACGAGTCCCTCCCTGTTTGAGACACGAACGACGCGCACGTTCCGCGACGGGACGTTCTCAACGAAGCGTTTCCCCCCGTCGACTACTACGAAAGCAGTCTGAAAGGGACCACAGAGAGACGCGGAGTTAGTGCAACATTTGATTTCTATTCTTACCCACGAGAGCGCACTGGGGTCCCGATCTCCACAAGCGCACCGTGCCCAACACCTTCTCAAGTAGGAGGTCCATGGCTTTGTTGTTCTTTCTCACTGAATCAAACCAACTGGTTCAGTTCGTTTCATACGGACTTAAGCGGACTGAGGAGAAGCGACTCAAAAAGTTGTTCTTTCGTTGTGTTTTCTTCTGATCTTTGCTGCACACAGTCAAACCAATGAACGGATCAGGACCAAATTTGACATGGAGCTCTTCTTGAATCCAGGGAAGACTCGCCCAGAATCAAGTCCGACCTCGGAGGTCATTGGAGGTTGTTATTGAGATCAAAAGGCCACATTAACGTCATTGACGCACTGAGGCCAACAAGACTAAATCGTCAATTTCAGGCAAAAGGAGGCATGAAATGAAGAAAGCTCATAAAAGCACAGTTGCTCAGCACCCCTGAAAGCAATTGTGGACTAGGTCAGATCTGACTATGGAGCTCATTTGAGGGTCCCACGTTGAGGTTAAACATCGCTAACAACCACAAATCTTGAAATAAAACCCTCACCCCTGAAAAAAAAAATAACGCTGCCAACGACCGACATTTTTATGGGAAATGCGAAGATGTGTTAGGTGCTCATTCCCCAGGAAGCTCTACATGGGCGACATGAGCCACGCCAAGGCAACCTGCGGCGCGTACGCCACGCACGTCGTCAGTCAGTATACGGCTTTCTCCGAGAGAACATCTAGTGCGAACGTCATGGAGGGGGTTCTCAGGATGGCCGCCGCCACACGGATGGTCGCGTGCGGGTTTCCTCTACAGAACCTTGGCTTGACTGCAAGATGTAGGGGTGGTGGCGAGTGGGATCTTGTCGTCGGCTCGAGCTCAGTCGACCCCGATCCAACAGCTCAAGCTCTTGGACAAATCGAACAAAACTTCCAGCTGGGGAAAGGCCGACCCGAGCTCATCTTGCCGCCACCTCCAGCATGATGAATGCCTACTCTGGAAATATTGCCTGATGCAAGTAACGTCGAAGTTGACGGCACACATTGACATGACACTGACGTTGCACCATGACGTCGTCGTGGTCGCGCTTTACCCCGTCGAGAGAATCCGAAGAGAGAACAAAGAGCTTCTTCGGTCCGTGTCCGTAGATTACACTTTGCCCTAGTCAAATGTGCCGGCTCCCCGTGGGTTGTTGAAGCAAAGGCCAGAGTTTCCAGTGTCACAGGTGCTGAGGCCTTGACTTCCTTGATCAGCCTTGACAGTCAGGATTCAGGGGTTTTTGCCCGACATACTGATTGCTTCTTCTTCTGATCTCATTTTCAGCAAGCTTTGGTGTGAGGAGTCGAAGTTGGTGCATACGCACGCAACTTTCCTCTGCCAGGCTTTTTTCCCCCTTTGAACACAACCTGCTCTTGCTCTTTCTTCTCTCCTTCCAAAAACCCTTTGAACCCTCTCTGTACTACAATACTACCACTAATATGAATGTCTACTCCTGCCAGCTCCTGGCAGCGCCACCCCGACCAAGCCCGGGCGCTGCCAGCCTTGTATGCGGCATTGGGGACGTAGGCCTTATGAACTGCGTCTCTCTCTTGACTGCCTCCTCCAGCAGGCAGCTGGAGAGAGACGTGGACCTGGCTGCAGTGACCACGGCATAATATGTGTGAGAGAGAACTCCAATCTATGGTTATGCAATGCCCGGGGCAGAGATGTCACGAGTGCTCGAACACTTCGCACGTTGCTGTCGGCAAGTTCACATACAGGGTGTCCCCCCCCCCTTCCCCTCCCGCGAGTGGTCACTAAAATTCGGTGTCACTAAATGTCACTTTAAATCTGTCTGAGTCTCAAGTGAGGGATGCCCCATGGAAGTGGCAGGCCGACATTGGTGACGTCATTTGAGGACAAACCTCAGACATGACGTGACTTTTGGGACTCCCCTTCGTACACATCTCCAGCTTGATCAACACGTGCCAAGTCTTGTCCGCCACACACACATTGAGTGACTCTTTCACGCATCGGTGTGTGTTTAATTACTCCGCTAATCTCATCGTGCGGATTTGGGCAGGTCCGACACAGCTGTGTACATGTTATGTTCTTCCAAGCAGAGTGACGTGAGTGAGCAGTGAGAGCGACGCACACAGGCACAGAAGAGATATAGATAGAATTACAGCTTTTCTTCGCTGCCTGCCACGTGCAGTAGGAGTGCGGCCACAAGTATGGCCGTAGGTACGACCTGCCGCAACCACACACACCCACATACTTGCTCGCCGCACTGCTGTTGTGTGAACAGCACAAGTTGCACCAACTTTATCTGGCTCGCCTTGTTCTATAACGGGCCTCGAGTCCTGGTCGATGTTGGTCTAAAAGCGGCTTGTTAGATCCCTTTCCAAGAAATTGTGTTTGTCTTTTTCCAGGATCAGATATGTTATCAAATAGAAGCCTTTACACACACACAGACGGGATCAAAACTAGAGAGAGTCAGGGCTGCAACATCCACAGTTGCTGCCTCGTCGCAATGGATTAGGTAGATGCTTCTCTAATGAAGCCATGACAAATGAGGCTCTCCAAAAGTCAGAGCAGCTGGCGCGGCTGCGTCCGCATTGGGCGGAACACATTGGCTACAGGGTGCAGAGGGTGAACATTGCTGACTGCGCAAGTGGTCTGACACCAGGTGGGTGGGTCAAGAGAGAGGAGCCAAGCCAGTGACAGCCAGGCGAGATCGCTGAACCTGGAGCAAGATTTGCACTTCAAGGAAAATCCTCGCCAACAATGAGATCCCTCAAAGGACATAGCGACCAGATATGAATATCTGGCCATGCTCAGGAGGGTGCGTTAGTACACGTCCGTAGACACGATCCACTCACTGCACTTGTGATAGCTGTCATTTCTCAACAGAGCCAACCACATTGCGACGAGACAGCGAAAACTCGTCCTATTAAAGAGTGGGTTTTTTTTTGGGGGGGGGGGGGGGAGGGAGGGAGGGAGATGCATACTTATGATGAAGCTTGTGGATCAAGTGCAACTTCCATCCTGAACGAGATTTGTTCTGCTACATAAATCCTTCTAGTGACTGCACATGATCAGTTTTTGAGTGCTGACAAGAGGGGCTGGAAGGAGTGGTAGTAAAAAAGCCACTTTTCTCTAACCACTTCAGAGCAACAGGGGTAAAGAAAAGCCCCTCATAAAGCACGGCCGCTCTGGTGGAAGGAAAGAAAATTAAAATGGTCTAACCTCTCAGAAGTCTGGAGTGAAGAAAGTGCGATTAAAAACTTTAATGCATCAAGAGTGGCAGCCACTTTGCGTTGATGCTTCCATAGAGAACATAGCTGCCGTCTGAGGCCCCTTGAGCCAAGGCTGGAGATCGCACTGAATTTGAGAGCAATTTCGGCCTCCCTGGCCCTGGAAGTGCGAAGCCATAGTGGTGAAAGACGTAACCGGAGCGATCAAAGTTGGATCTTGAGCGCCAGGTCTGCTACAAGGTGACTTGGTTGACGTTGAACCAACCCTTGGCTTGGCTGGCGTGGAAGGAGGGGGGTGACTGCATCAATGGAGAGGAAATGTGGAACTGAAGGCAGGGACTCAAGGGTCAAGACAAATAAACGTTCATCTAACCGCTACTTCAACCAAATGGGGGACAGACAAGAACGAGAATTAGGCTGAATGTTATAAGCAAATAATTATACATCCAACAAAACATACTGAGGGCATAACATGAGAAGTTGATAGTCTGAAATCCGAGCTGTTGCAAGCAGTGACTTCTAACTTTGGTGGGGTCGAGTGAAGCTTTGAGTGTCTACCTCATGTTGGTTTTAGTGTATTGAAATGCTTGTGCTAGCTGTAAAAGAGCTGTCACAAAGGTCCCAATTCAGATCTAAGGGAGTATTTTTGTCAGTCCCAACATTGGCGCATGAAGTTGTAGTTTGCAAGTGAAGCTTCCTCAAGTCTCTACTTTCTGTTTCTGTACTGTCCGACTCCGGTTATACCGTTCACTTGAGACTGAGACCATATGGACGATATAGGCGGGAGTTCCAAACAATCCGAGGACGAGAAATGCGGACTCGACTGTATCTTGTTTTGGAGGCCAATCTATGTCTTGTGTCAATGGCAGATTCATTTCAAGAGGGGAGTGCAGATTCAAGCCAAATAATGCCCACCCTGTACAGCGAAGGCTTCCTTACGATTGCTTGGGAGTGCAGTCAAGTCTGACTCTCACGTCCACAGGAGGTTGACAGAAAATATCACTCATCGTCACTTGGATGAATGATATTTAGCGGGTGCTTAAGTCTTAGCGATGCATTGTTTGACAAACGTGGCATCTTGGCAAGCGTAAAATGACACAGTGACAGAAAGAATCAACAAAACAACACAACCAATGGCAATATTTGCTCGCCCGGGGCCGCCCATGGCTCGGGGGTGCAAGAAATTGGCAAAATTGCAAACATTCTATTCCATCGAAGGCTGGAGCGGAGTCATAAGAGCCTCTCTCGAATCAGAGCAGCGCTGAAAGTTCAAAAACTTTCATATATGAGCTGCAGCTCTCAATAGCGAGATTACCGAAGGTAGAGCCAAAAATGTCGATAACTTGAGTGGATGCTTTTCACACAGAAATTTTCTTACAAAGTGACAGAGAATTCCTCGGCCACATAGATGAGGCGACTAATCTTAGTCTCTGTTCGTGATCTGCCCGCCCACCTCCAACATGAGTGACCCCTGGAGCCTCTTTGGGCCGGATCGCATCAATCAGCTCCTTGTCCTGGATGTTCAGGCTTCCGCTGGCGAAGCCTTCATGTATGCCTTCAGGTCCCGAGTGTCACATCGACAATAGGCTCACTTTAACGATATTTTTGCAGCGGACGGACCAGATCGTTAAAGCGAGATCGGACTGTACACACAACTTTTAACCGCTGCCTCAGAGGGGACCGAAATTTAGCGGGTCATTGTGGACTTGGTCCAGTGGCTCCCAAACTTTGTCCGCTGGCTGTTTGACGAAGTCTCGGCTGCCAAAGACATCACCGGGGCCAAAAGACCGGGGCCATCACCGAAAGAGTGGCCCTGTGCTGCATGTCCGAAAGCACTTTTGCTGCAGATGGACTTTCGCAGGGGTTGAATACTTTGGGCAGTGTTGCACTGTTGGCACTGGAGCTGGACCTGATCAGGTGCTCACTGCTCGTGGCCGTGTCGACGGTGCCGACACGCTTGAAATTCCTTTAGAGAAAGGACAGAGATGGCAGCGGGGGAGAGAGAGAAGCCTCTGGCAACTCTAAACTACGCTTAGTGGAAATCGGAAGTCAGCTCATAAACTATCTTTCATCGAAATCTGACCTGCTTAATAGAAGCTTACATCAATGAGCGACAAAGTTGGACGCTTCCTCCGACAACTTTCAGGAGGGAAGAAAAGAGCTCTCAATTGTTTTGCGCTCTACTCTGTATGAACCAGGGGTGCTCGGCAAACACTCTTTCCCCTGAGGAGGCGTATTATGAAACATTGTTGACTAAAAAAGCAGTAAAAAAAGCCTTAGTATCCATGACTGTAGTGATGTAAAGTAGATACATCGGGCTGCAGAACGAAACAACAAGACCCCTTCATGCACGCAATAACCTAGATATCTGCTCTTTCGTTGGAATCCATCATCTCTTTTGCTCTTGAGACTCTTTACAAGGCGGGATTTTGCAACTGTCTGGCCAAATCTGCAATGACGTCACTGGAGAGGTTCCTTAGATCGCCTTAATCCGGCTCTGGAGGTGGAGGTTAATAGCCCAGCTTTTGGATGAAGCTTGAGTGTAAGAGTGCAGCTTCTGTAGGCTGTTCGGCCAAAGCACAAAGGTTGTCGAGTACCTCAGCATGTCCATTTTCTCATCGTATGAGAGGAAGGGCGGAAAAATAGGCCGCCGTGGGCGCCCGGAAGAGAAAGGCCTGCATCATCCGAAGGCGTGGGTGAGACTGCAACGACATGACCATGGGGCACCCGGTCAAAGGTGACGTCGCTCAGCTTACGACCGCCGGGTCCCCGACATCCACACGGGCCAAGCAGGACTTGCCCAACACCCCAGACCTGGCTGCCTTGCACGCGGCCGAACCTTGTCCTGCCGATAGGGGCTCCATCGACCCCACCACCACGGTGTCCGTCGAAAGGGCTGCTCAAGTGCTCGAGCCACTGGATTCTCCAGAAATGTGACTCTCCGCGCATGCGCGCTCCACGGGCCGCGCTCCCAGTTCTGCACGAACCTGCACCACGACCCCAGTAATGTGCACACACCGTGTACAGCGCGCTCAAATCATGAAAGAGTCAGACCGACGTAAGTAAACGTAGGAACGAAATGTTCCCTCAAGTGGAAATCCTCCTCTCATCCAATTCAGGTCTAGAATACCTTCTCTATTGACACGGGGAAAGTTTAGCGTAAAAAAAGTTAAAGGAAATAGGATCTTTCGCTTCCTTGGACGCTGAAAGAGGAAACGATGAAATGTGCCTGATGTCGGATATGAGTCCGTGAACTCGTACTACGTCTGGTAATTGTTCTGCGTGCAAGTGTCCGGCCACCGCGTGAGTCTCAAAGAGCGCAGCCAAGCAAGTGCATTTGCAAAGCAGACGCGAGCGACTCGGGACTGATGAGTCTGCTTTCTCTCACCTGGGTCGTACGCGTGCAGCGACTGGGGGATGCACAACGAGGGAAACATCTGGTTCAGCTCGCTCATGTGTACAAGGGCCTCGACGACCTCGGCGGCGGCGTAGTACGCTTCAGAGGTCTTACGTACGCAGTAGGCGGATTGGTAGCTCTGTTCTCACTTGAAGAATATGGCCCCCAAAAGTTGTAAGTTCAGATTGAACGAGGAGATTTCTTCAAATCCATCCTTGTACGAAACTTTTCTCTCGGGAACTGTGTGTCACGAAAGGCACCGCTCCTTGGTGCTGAAGCCCACAGTTTCCTCACAGTACTATTTATCGCTCAGAGTCCTAACTACCAAATGTACTTTTTTAATGTATTATAACATTGTCATTTTGAGAGCGTGCGCACACTCAAGGCCTCTACGTTGTGGGGGATTTGCTCTGTGCGCGATACGATGGTGGCGTTCGACATCATGCCCCAGCACGTGTTGTCAACGTCGCTGTTCACGAGCAACGAGCGAACTGACGCAACTTCTCCTTTGTCAACAAGGTCATGCCGAAGGCCAACGGCCTGAGCATCGGGGCGCCCTCGTTCCCGTACAATCGACGCAGCTCTGCGCCGCCCAGCATCGCCGAGGGTGGCGGTAGCGGCGGCTGCGGTGGCGGCCCCGTAGATAGGATAGCCTCAGAGGCCGATGGCGTCGGGGGTGACAGCAGAAAGTGCTCGCTGACCCCCGACGCCAAGGGAAGATATCGGTCGCTGCGCGCTCTCAGCGAAGACGATGAGGAACAGGACGAAGCATCCGGGTCAAGAGCGAAGCTGTGGCAGGCCGCCGACGTCGCTGGAGAGCATGTGGTCGCGGCGACGCCAGAGTACCGAGAGGCGGTGAGCAGCGCACATGTGTGCAATACGTTTCAACAGGCGCAAAAGTTTATGTGTGTTGACAATGAGTCCCCCACCACCACCAACAGTTCACGACGCCGGCCAGCTTGGACCTTGCGTCCCTGCGCGACTTGCTCCGGTGCGTGGGCTGCCGGCGATTCCTCTTTCCCCCGATCACGCAATGCTTGTCCGGTCACATGCAATGCAAGGGCTGTCTTGAAGCGTCTTCTTTGTGCGCGCGATGCGATAGCAAAGTCACGGAGGTACCGCCCAGGCTGGCAGAGATGATCACGGAGCAGTTCAAGGTCCAGTGTTCCTACGTCGACAAGGGATGCACCGAGATCGTTGCGTTCAAGGTAAAACATTCGTCTCATGCTTTGTCTCATACCTCTCCAGTCAAGCTGATCATATCGCAAAACCACTTACACTTAGTGTCAAGATAGGTTGAAGTAATTCCATAGCAAATTCCCGCTGATTATAGAGCCGCCGCGAGCACGAGGAAGTCTGTCCGTTCAAGCCGGTCCAATGTCCCGAGTTCGACTGTACTGTGTTGAAGCCCATGAGTGAGATCTTTCGCCACTTCCGGATGGAGCACCACCACCACTTCGTCAACGCACACGGGAACAACTTCCACGGCGACATCCGCTGCGACGACGCCAACATGGTCATGGGTGTAGAGAGGAAGTGGGCCCCGACCATGATGAAGCTGGAGCTGGGAGATGAACTGCATGAGGGGTATGTGGTCACTGATCGCAAACCAATACGTGCAGCAGTTAAAACAATACTTAGATATGAACATATACACGACTAGGCCCATCCGGATGTTCCCCGTGCACTTCTCCATCCAAGCTGAGGCGTGAGGAGCTGGTACTGCTCGTGTGCTTACACGCACAAGTTGGTCGTTATAGCCCAGAACGCACACTGTAGATACATAAATTGTATGATACGTATCATACAATGCCTACCGGTGCCTAACGTTAGTACATGTGCGCTCGAACGCCTGACAGTCTGGCTGTTAACGAAGTCAAAGTGACTGTTCTTGATGTCCCCGTCGACACTGAAAACGGATCTTCCCCACTTTGGCCTCTTCTGCTTACTTGTGTTGCACTGTTCCGGCCGCGACCAAGGAGCGCACGAGTCTCCCTTTCTAGACTACATCGTTGGTGCGGCTTTGTCCATGTTCGTGCAGCTCCGAGAAGGGATGCTGGAGCCAGAGATTGCGTTGGAGGCGGTCTAGTTGCTTTCCGGGAAGACGTTTAAGGCCTCACTGTACTTGCTCGAGACAAAAACTTACTCCATTATGAGAAGCGCTGTCACTCCAGTGCGTTCAGTCATGTGCACACGTGCAGTCAGAAGCAGATCGCGTCGCCGTAGTCGATGGCATGAAAGTTGCCACGGCAAGTAGACTAGTTATTTGTGCCCAAGACGTTCCAAGTAGAACTGTTTCGTCCAGAACCCAATCGTCGTGTCTTCAGAGAGCATGGCAAACGCAGAACAAGAAATTCTGGTGCGACCCTCGTATTCATATCCATCTCCATTGAAGAATGAAGCTTTCGCCTCATTCGCTCACTTATATTGCTCTTCAGGGGGTCAGAGAGATGACATGGAGAATAGTAATGGACTTTTCTACTTCGCAGCGATCTCTCGGCATGCCAGCACTTCTTCCTGGAAATAGTGCGCACGAAACACGGGGTGTGGCACATGTGGGTGTGGCACCTGGGGGAGCCGGACGCCTCTGCGCTCTTCCGCACGGAGGTCGCCATCAGGCGAAAGGACAGCGAGCTCAAATTCGCCGGCCGCGTGCACAGCATCCGCATCCCACCGCACCGGGTGGTCGCCACCGGGAGCCTCCTCAGCTTCAGCGACTACTCGGCCGCACACTTTCGCTACATAGGTGACCAGGGACATCCGGTTATCGACTACCGGGTCAACGTGCACAGCATAAAAAAGGTCAAGTCGTCCGAGAGAGTTATTACCAAGATGCTGAGGAGGTTCAGCATCGACAGCGGAGGCGGAGGCTCAAAGGCCCACAAGCCCAATATGGAAGCGCTCACTGGCGACTGAGCTGTATCTTACGTGTCTCTGAGAGTTAAGTGTTTAAATGATGCTAGGAAACAACCTAATCCTAAGAAGATACGTATCACTGTCTGCGGTATGACTATGGTATGTATAAGTACATGCATACAGTACCTAAAACTCATAAGTAGCTGTCATTTCAATAAATGTGCGATAAGCGTGATACCCAATGCTCTATTTATGCCTTCCATACCAGTGGCAGCTCAATAACATGTACGAATCATATCGTATGCAACATAAAAAACATTAGCTGGCAACGTAGTTCACTCCACAATGAGGCTGGCGAGAGCGGCAATCGCATCCTCAAGTCTGTGGCGCTCTGTATCCAGCTGCGCCAGCTTCTCCTTGTTACTTGTCCTTATTTCTTCGGGCACTTTCTCCTCGTAGCCGTCGACATTCATGGCCACCTTGAGCTTGCCAATTATGTTCTCCAGATTATCTCTCTTCTTTCTTAGTCTCTCAGTCTCTATTACCGGGTCGATGAGGCCTTCGAGCGCCAGGTGGGCCGAACACTTGTCCGAAACCGTGACTATGGCGCATCCCTTGGTCGGAGCTTGGGCAGTCGTGCTCACTGGATCAGAGTAGGCGAGAGTGCCGATGACTCCTTCGTAGGGACTCAATTCTGCGGCCACGACCTCATCGAAGAACTTCAGGTAGAGTGCAGTTTTGGCTTTGTTCGGCAAGTTGTAGTCTGATCGCGTAGAGCGCACAGTGCTCACAATCTTCTGCACCAGCTCGACCTGCCTCTCAATGGCACGGTCTTCAAGAGGCGCATAATCCTTGGCATCAGGATACCTGAAACAAACAGTTCACACTTGAGGAGGGGGACGGCACAAAAGGAGCAAGAGTCATCGGGCTCACCTGGTGACCATGATTGAAGGTGGCTCATTGTCGGATTTTCGAGGCAGCCGCTGGAAAAGCTCCTCAGAGATGAATGGCATGAAAGGCGAGATGAGTCTGAGGGCACCGTCGAGACACAAGTAGAGAACGTTCCTGGCGGTGAGGGCAGCACAGGCATCGCCGCCCTGGAAAACGGGCTTGAGGCACTCAAGGTACACGTCGCAAAGTTCGTACAGCCAAAAGTTATAGAGGGCGGTGGTGACTTGAGGGAAATTATAATGCTCGAGCCCATCGTTGGAGGCCACAGTAGCTGAGTAGAGACGGGACAGGATCCAACGGTCCATCTTGGCAAGCGGTGCTGGCTGAGGCAGTAACACACCCAGACCCCCGGGCAGCGACGTCCTCTCTTCATCCGTCATGGCGTTGATGTGGTGAAACCACTGACTGAGTTTTCGATAAGTGAAGTAACAAGGACTCTGGCTGAATGACCTGAACGCCACCACATCTACTTGAGTCGGATCTGGACCGCTTAAGTACTTGGAGTTCTTCAAACAAGACTCCAACATGTCCAAAGTGGCTTGAGAATTCATTTCCGTAGCAGGAGGGAGAGGCCCATGTTGAAACGCAGGCCGAGACGCCGAAGACCCTTTGAGCAACGAATACACGAGGTTGATTTGAGGCTTGAAGTCCGCTCCCAAGTACATCATGGCGAAGCGAGTTGCGTTCCACAACTTGTTGCAGAAGAACCGATAACCCTGGACGCGGAGCACGTCCAGGTTGATATCACGTCCTAGTGAGAGTAAAAAGATCGCGAATAAGTTAAGAAGTACTCCCAGTCAAATGCAGTCAGGCACCTTGAGCCGTGTAAGCACACAAAGCGAATCTCAAAGCGTCTGTGCCACACTCGGGAATGCCGTTAGGATAGTCTTGTTTCTGCCCCTCCGTCGCCTTCTTGATCTCTTTGGCGTCCAGGTTTCCATTCTCCAAGGCCTTGTGCAACTCTTCCAAGGTGATGCCCCTGATGACGTCCATTGGATCTATCACGTTACCCAATGACTTGCTCATCTTGCGACCGTGAGCATCACGAACCATCGCATGAAGGAAGACCTTAACCGAAATGAAACGATGAACGCAAGTCCTAGGGAAACGATAGTCGTATTGCTCACCTCCTTGAATGGAAGTTTGTCTAACAAGGCCTGTCCGAAGAAAACCATCCTCGCAACCCAGAAGAAGATGATGTCATGCCCGGTCTCCAGGAGAGCTCCAGGATAGAAGATGTCGAGCTCTGGTGTCTTGTCCGGCCACCCAAAGATTGCGAAGGGGAAGAGTCCAGACGAGAACCAAGTGTCCAGAACGTCGTCATCTTGTGTCAACTTCACCTTCTCTTTGTCTACTTTGAACTGCTTGGCAGCCTTTTCCAACGCTTCTTCCTCAGTCCGTCCGGAGACCCAGTTAGCATTTTCAGACGCGTCTCCGGACGAGCGTCCCTACAAGAACAACGTGCGTAAAGTTGCACCGGGACATTCTGATGGCAAACGACAAACCTCAATCGAGACGAGATATGCTGGGATTCTGTGACCCCACCAGAGCTGCCTGGAGATGCACCAATCCCGCATTCCATCCATCCACGTGTACCACGTCTTCTCAAACATCTGAGGCAATATCTTCAGATCTTTCTTTTTTACCGCCTCTGAAGCCTCTTCTGCCATCTGCTTGCACTTCACGTACCACTGAGGCTTGATCATCGGCTCCACGATGTCCTTCGACCGACTGCAAGTCGGTACCACCATGGGGTTGTCTTTGATGTCCCTGAATAGGCCCATTTCCTTCAGAGCCTCGAGCACTGCCTTGCGAGCTTCGAAGCGCTTCATACCCTGCATGAGCGTACATGCACAATCGAACTTCAGTACACACGTAACTTCAACACACTTACCGCGAACTTTCCGCCCTTCTCGTTGACCACTCCATCATCAGTGAAGATGTTGACGAATGGCAGCTTGTGTCTGACACCACACTCGTAGTCGTTGGGGTCGTGAGCAGGAGTGATCTTCACCGCGCCCGTCCCGAACTCCCGGTCCACCATCTCGTCAAGTACGACGGGCAGTTTTTGTCCCGAGAAGGGATGGCGAACAAAGCGGCCGTGCACCTTCTTGTAGCGCGGGTCCTCGGGGTGGACAGCCACGCCGGTGTCACCCAGCATGGTCTCAAGACGTGTAGTGGCCACAACGATCTCCTCGCCATCGGAACCGTCGACGGGATAAGCGAAGGAAACGATGACACCAAACTCGACCTTTTCGGGGTACCCGGGTACGGAAAGCAAGGTCCTTCCAGGGAGCTCCACTTTGTCGACTATAAGAGAGACAAATCTAGAGTTACTCGATGCACCAACGTACGCAGTACTATCAATAAAAAAGAGAGGTACCATTGATAAAACACATTAGAAGGCACTATTAACGTTATGACGTATTAACGTTCCTAACCTTCAATATCTGATATGGCGCTTCTGAGGGAACACGACCAGTTGACGAGCCTATTCGCTCTGTAGATGATGCCCTTCTCGTGCAACCTGACGAAAGCCTCGATGACGGCGCGACACATCTTGTCGTCCATGGTAAAGACGGCTCGATCCCAGTCTACGGAACATCCAAACCTGCGGATCTGCTCGTATATGGAGGATCCATATAACTCCTTCCACTCCCACACTTTGCGCACGAATGCTTCCCTGCCCAGGTCGTGCCTGGAAATCCCCTCGGTGCGTGCCAGCATCTTCTCCACCACTATCTGAGTGGCAATACCAGCGTGGTCGCATCCGGGATTCCAGAGCGTCATCTTCCCTCGCATGCGATTCCAACGGGTGAGAGAGTCCTCCACCGCATTAGCGAGCGCGTGACCCAAGTGGAGGCGGCCAGTCACGTTGGGTGGCGGGATGACCATGGCGAACACTCCCTCCGGCGGCACGTCAGTCACTCTGCGACGCCCGTATTCGGGCTTGAAGAAGCCGCTCTTCTCCCACCAGTCGTACCAGGCGGCCTCGACGTATTGGGGACTGTATGCATCAGGGAGTGGGCCGCTCGTGTCCTTCTTCTCGCCGGGCGCCGTTGGAACCTCGTATCTGGCCCCGACTTTCTTTTGCTCCTTAACAGGCTTGCTCCCCTTACCGGAGGCATCCTTGTTCTTGGCCTTGGCCTCTTGCTCGCGCTGCTTCTCTTGCTTCAGCCGGAGCTTCTCCAACTTGGCCGCCTTCTCTTCGGCCTTCTTTTTCTCCTTCTCCAGCTGCTTTGCCGACTTCTGGGGGGTGTCGGCAACCATCTTAAAGCTGGCACGTCCACGACCCTGGCACTGACGCTCTCGCCCGGTCTCGACTAAGCCTCTGGTGTCGGCTCCGGCCTTGTTTTATATTCCCTCTCTTTTAAAGGCTGACGTTATGTTTACCGCCGGTGACGAAATTTCCGCTTTGGACTTCCGGCTCGCAGCTGCTCTAAACAGAGATGTTGGCCAACCTGAGCTGGACCGACTAGACCGACGAGACCTAGACGAGACGAGAAGGAGGAGGAGCTGCCATCTAGATGCCAACAGGTTCGCAGAGAAGGCGGCCGAGTTCGATTTGGTTGACCCAATGATGGGTACAGCCCTACAGCAGTAGCCCAGACTCGTGTGGCTTATTTCAGTAATCGACTGCATCAAGATCTCCCTCGTCGGCATCTGGAACTCGGTCGACTCGTCCACTGCCGCCAGAGCCCGCTAGATTTCGTCACAGGTGCAGAAAGTTATGTCGGAGACTTTCTCGGCCTAACATTTTCCTGCTACGTGTCTTCGCAGCCCTTGAGCCCAGAGAGGTCTGATCTCCTAGATGCACATGCAGACAGTCCTCGGCGTTGGTCCTGACGGCGCTGTTCACGTCCTGCTACATCTCCCAGCAGTACAACGTGGTCCATCTTCCTTCGCTCACCCAACCTCCGTTGCTGCATTGCCGTCTTTCCTGCAGTCTCGGCCCCTCCCTTCCTTCCTCGCGCACGTGGTCCCCAGTCGGCCGGACCCGCCGAGTCGCACCAGCTTGGCCTCGGCGCCTTCCTCGGCCAAGGAGTGCTCGTGTGAAAGAAGGAAGGAAGAAGGCGAGCTCCTCTTCGCCCCGCAGCCCCTACACCCCACCCCGGCGCACCTTTCCGAGTTGTCGACCCAACCCGTCCCCTCCGTCCCATGATGGCCGCCGTCGCCGGAGCCATGTGAGCATCCGTCCGCAAGAAAAAAGCTCCTACTCGACAAAGTTCACCCCCGAGTGGTCTTCGGACATCCACCTCCGCTCCCGGGTAAGCCCCGCGAACCCTCTTGAGTGTTTCGTCGGGGATGTCATGCCCCGAGCCGTGATCCCTGGCCTTGCCAATGCGGTGATACTGATTTTTTTTTATCTCGCAGTCGTCTCCTTAGCGACGAAATCCATTCTGCCCCCACGATGATGATGAGCCCCTCCGACCGCGACGCCACCGGCGTCGGCACCTCCTCGTTCAACAGAGGCCTGGACAATGGGACCGCTCTGTACACGTCTTCCGGCGTCTCCACGCTCTCCAACTCATCGTGCGATTCCCCGATGGCTGCCTGCTCGACCATGGTCGCCGCCAGCGGCGGGGAGGGGAACGCTACGCCGGCTGCCACCTTGATGTCGGCCTTGTGCCCGTCTAGCTCTTCCCTGATGCAGACGGTTGACAGCGGAAGCGGCTTAGGAGGAGACATTCCCAATGATCCTGGAAAGATGTTCATCGGCGGCCTATCTTGGCAGACGACGCCCGAGAGTATTCGGGAGTACTTCTCCATGTTTGGGGAGCTGGCGGAGGTCATGGTAATGAAGGATCCGGCCACCCGACGCTCTAGAGGCTTCGGTTTCATCACGTTCAGCGATCCCTCCTCCGTCGACAAGGTACTGAGCTTTCCCGTCCACCAATTGGACGGCAAGACTGTGGAGCCGAAGGTGGCTGTCCCGAGAAAGACCAATCCCAAGTTGGTCATGCGTACGAAGAAGATCTTTGTGGGTGGGCTGTCCGCCACGACCAGTTTGGAGGATGTGAAGGCTTACTTCGAACAGTTCAGCAAAGTGCGCGATGCGATGCTGGCATACGACAAAGTGACCAATCGACACAGGGGATTCGGCTTCGTCACCTTCGACAACGACGAAGTTGTCGACAAGATTTGTGAGATACATTTCCACGAAATCAATGGTGAGCTCTTATTACTTTACTCCTTTGGAATGATGTAAGTCATGTTGGATCCCCTTAGGCAAAATGGTGGAAAGCAAAAAGGCACTGCCCAAGGAACCTCGCATGGGCAACTTCTACGGCGTTGGCTCTAACTACTTCAACGCTTTCACTCCTTCCTCGTCGCATCCCTCTCACCACTCCCCATTCTCCCCTGCGTCGAGGCAGCTCTACGGGAGTCACCGGGGAGCGTTCCAGCATCACCAAGGCTTCTACGATCGCTACGACGCCGGCGGTGGCAACGGAGGAGGCTACGACAATGCCTACTACAGCAGTAGGCACTTCGACGCGCTCAGCAATCAGAGCTTTGACCAACATCACTACCCGCGTCATCACGGCGGCGGCGGCGGTGGTGCCGGCGTCAAGCTAGGCAGTCAGTTTGGTCGCCACAGCAGCAACAATAATAGCTGCTTCCCTTCCGACGGCTGCTCGTCCATGGCCGCGGCGGCCGCCGCCGCCATGGCGCAGCGTAGTAGCAACAACAACGACGACGCTGGAATCGTCAGCGGTAGTTCCGGAAATAGTACTAGTAGCAGCACCAACATGGCCAATGGGAACCACAGTCTGGAGGAGTTTCCTCCATTGAACAATCGCGGCGCCGGCCTCATCTCCTTTTGATAATCATGAATTACCTTGATTCGTGCTGGCAACAATCACATATGAGGTTCGTTTGCTTTTTCGTGCCCCCCCCCCCCCCCCCCCCCCCCCCCGCCCGGCCCCCCCCCCCCACCGGGAAGTAGAGTTTGTGAGAGAGTAATTTTTTATGTATGGACAAAATTATTTAATATATATTTTT
>JAAUXU010105205.1_pt1 | contig 20219 bp, 16 predicted proteins | sample 7278151 | NCBI WGS metagenome assembly JAAUXU01 (sample SAMN14350113, study PRJNA611818) | marine sediment metagenome | isolation source: surface marine sediment (1.8m) | place: French Polynesia: Moorea | collected 2018-08 | reverse complement strand
TCGAGCACGCAGACGTGTTTCCGCCTTCCTCAGACGTCACGTTTCATGCTGAAGCAGCAAAACACTTTGATATAGCACAGAACTGAGACATGGTTAGGGTGACCAATTCTGGTGCCCGCTGTACACACCGGCCCGGCGTGCAATGCCCGAAAAAAAATGTCTCCTGCTCTCTACTCCATTGCTGTGTTCCCATTTCTGTGGCGCACGCTGTACTGCCAGCAAGGACAGAGTGGGTGATGATGTGATGAGCTTAATTCCTTCTGTCATAGAGCAAGAGCAAGAGTAACAACATGCGAGGCAGCGCGAGAAAAGGCAATTTTCTCCGTCCGATTAATTTTTATGTCGGTTCCCTCCCTCTAACGAAGTTTCTTCCTGACTTTTTCTGCCAATGTCAGTTATAATTTGGTGGTAGGAGTAAGAGAGATAAAAAAGTCAGATGAACGTACACGTGAGTTCGTTATCCGCCGTGGAAGTGCACGTACGAATGGAAGTTATACCCCCTTATCCTTGGAGGGGCATCGCCCATCCTTGGCGGACACACTGTGAGACAAAAAAAACAGTCCCTGGGCGAGGCTCACGACTGCATTCTTGGATTCACAACGTAACTATATAACTTGGAAGACCGGTGTGATGAACGTTTTCGCTTTATGTCGACACTCTATTGTTACACGTTTCCAGAGTAATTCACTAGTGATGCCAACGCGTCTGCTTGACTCGCCGACTCACCGCAATGAGCCGAGCCAGGTTCGGGCTTGACTTGCTTGCTTCAGCTTTTGAGCCAATTTGTTTAGTGATTTGAATTGCGATGATTGAAGTTGTGCCAGCCGGTAGGGTACAGCGCAGCACAGCGCAGCACAGCAAAGCAAAGCGCAGCAGAGCGCACGAGCAGCCAGGTTGTAGCAAATTTTCTTCTTATTCACTAGGTGCTGGCATAAAGTTTGCGTAGTAATTGGAGCCAAGTTCCTTACGGCTGAGATCAGGTCGGATTGTAAAAAGTCCGGCTGGTTCCATCACTATAATTCATTCATATCAAGGATGTGGAGACTCAGTCAACCAATATCCTTGTGAGTCAAGGTGGCATTGTGCTTATTATGATCAGCAGAAAAGGAGTTGCATGGACGTGGGCATCAGACGTTTCCATGACTTATACAGCAGGTCAATAAACACCACGGGCGGAAGGAAGTCTTCCTTGGGCTATCCCAATCTGAAGCTCTCTTGCGACATCATTGACAGTCTCAGTCGCCTCTCTGGCAATGGTGATTGGCTGCAGGACAAGCAAGATCCCCCACTTTGACCTTATTCTTGTCATGCTCGTGTCGATTCAAAGGTTGTTGTTTGCCCATGCAACGTGTCTCTTCGTCTGTGGTAAATTTGAGTATTGTTCTCATGTCGATCTGAAGATACCCCACTACTTTCTCTTAAAATATGACGAAGAGGTCAGGGAGCAAAGTTAAGTTGTCCAAAGCCAAGGACTTCCACAGGGGTAGCTCGGCTGACGCAAGTCGACACTTTTCATTGACTCTTCAGGCACCCAAAAAAAGAACCTCCAGTGGGATATGAAATGTTTCAAGAAGAAAAAGAATGAATCCGCTCAGGACCTTCATATGAACCAGGAAGACTGTAAACTCTCATGGGTGAGGTCGGTCGACCGATCGAGGGGTGACACATAAAAATGGGTACGCTAGTGAGAGCCTCACTCTCGCCCTTGAGTCTTTCTTTTCTGGGGCCAGTTCCTTGTGGTTCCACCAAGAGGTGCCAGTGTCCAACGGCCTGCTGAGGAGGAACAACGAGCGCCCATTGACTGTACAGATCTGAGACATCCTTGTGGTTAGTAATAAGTTCCTCAGCTTCTTCACCATGGCAAAGTCGTTGTGGCGCATCTCAAACGGCCAGTGGACTCGGTCCCTAGGATCCCGGAGGTGCAATAAGCGCATGTCTAAAGTCAAAATTCAATTTTAGGGATATGCGCACCTGCCCAGGTAGGTACGTGCCGAACCGCACCATATCTGTCACCCGCTTGCAGCCTGAGCCTGGGAAGCACACGAGATGTGACTGGGTTAGGGCTCTCAGAGGGCGATAGCGAACCCGAGAGAATTCCCTGCACACAGGGTTGCCATGGAACAAGATGGCCCTGCCACTTGATTTTTGAATTGCACATGAGACGCACATGCAAATTCATAGGACAGTAGTCCATCTTCTGACGGTACTGTAGTACAGGTCGACCCGTCCAAACTTGGACACTTTGCATAATGCCTTTTTGATCGCAATATCTGGAAAATTATGCGGACAAACCATTTGATATTTATTCCACCATGACTAGAGATTATTTTTAGCATCTGCTACTCTTTGCATTAGGTTACTTCGAAAAGGTACTTTTTCTGGAAATCACATTTTTTCATCCTCTTTTTTAAGGCATGAGGTCAAATGAAGATGATTCTACTAAAAACGTTTATTCCTAAAAGGTCGTTTACTATCTGCACTTTTAACTTTTACTACAGTAGCACAGTTCATAGAGCTGTCTGAAATTGCAACTCTAAAAATGCTATGTCACAAAAGTGTCTCTGATTGATCTGACATTTTAGGAGGTCGCAGTGGGGAATGTCCAGAATAAGCAAAAAAAAAAATCCGCTCAACCAGAGACACAGCATTTTTTGGAGTTTGCTATGTCCTGCCCAAACATAAGTGTTGATTTTTGTTTGTGCTAAAATGGAAAAGAAAGTGGAAGTGAAATGGAAGTGACAGGAGCTCATTCCAAGTCTTGGGGAGCGAAACAAAAATAAACAGATTGCTGTTGTAAAGTGGTTCATAACCTCAAAAATGGAGGATAGTGATGCTCCTCTCCTGCGATCAGAATGCCAAGTAATGCCTTCGCCAGTGGCTCCCATCTCTGCAGCAGAGACACCTAGTTGTGCCTGTGCACCCTGTCATTCTTAGGACAATTACAGAGAAGTTTCTCATGGGGCAGGCAATTGAGCAGCTTCCATTGAAGGACTTTGCCTACCAATCAGGAGATCCTTCAACACTTCTGGCACAGCCAGGAAACTCTCCTTAATCAACAGGAGAGATTGCAAATCAGATGACCAGCGACATTCAGATGCTTTGTACTTAGGCTGCGATTCCAATGAGGATAGGCAACAAAAAGATTGAAAGATGCCAGAAAGAAGTTTGTTTTTCTTCATCAGCAATGGACATTGCTGTGCAAGCTCAGGAGCAAGCTGGGGGCTAATGGAATTTGCCAGGAGAGAGAGAAGGAGAGAGAGAGGGAGAGAGAGAGAAGGAGAGAGAGAGAGAAGGAGAGAGAGAGGGAGAGAGAAAGAAGGAGAGAGAGAGGAAGAGAGAGATGTCCCAGACCAAGTTGGTGAAGATGTGTGATCTTTAGCACAAGACCCTGTCAATCAAATTTATAAGGATGGCAACAGAACAGTTCAGGCAAAGCAAGATGACAGTGCTTTCCTAGCAGACCAGAGATCTTCCACAGGGTAGGATACGTGACCACAGAGTACCTGAGCTATAAGTCTAGTAAATCTAAAACACTGAATTAGAAGGTCCAGCAAGGAAAATGACAGATGAGAGATGTGACAAGATCATCAACAGCAAGCCTACCATTTTGGTGAGGAGACCGATAATGTGGAAGATGATGGACTTGACCCTCATTGTATTGCAGACTGGATGGTGGATGGAAAATACTTCATGAGGCTCCTCTACAAAACTGGTACCACTCTCTCTTCCCAAAACTCCAGCCCAACATCCTGATATTGCTGGTGTAGCAGGCAGAGTTTGTTTATCTTTCGCAAAATGACCCACCTGCTAGGTGCTATTCTAAAAGCTGGAAGTGTCACGTCACAAGACGAAGAAGCTTGGAAAACCAGGCCAAGTGAACCTCCCATTGCTTGTACGTGCATCAACCAAATTCACCTTGGCCAGCCTAGTTGACACGGGATCATGGGTGGTCTTTCATTAACTTGGCAATACAGACTTTGCCTGGTTGAAGCAAAATCCTGTAATTTGGGGAAAATCTGAGTGCCATCAGATGTTGCACTCCTTTGCGGCAAATGTTCAAGTCACAAATGACTTTGCAGAACAAATTGTTGCCCTCATTTTGGACTATGCACGCGAGGGAGGATGGCCAGAGGCAGCAGCTACTTCATGACATGGAGGAACATCAGACAACATTCAGTCATGCCAAAGAAAAAACCCTATTCGAAAAGTACTCATGTGTCGATTTCACAAAAAAGAATCAGACTTCCATCTCTTGTTCTTAATTAAGTACAAAACAAAATGTATTTAGTATGGCTGCTTTAGTAAATAAAGTTTTGTTGAGATCTTGCCCAGGTCTTCTATCTCCATCCCTGCAGAAGGCCTCCGGGCCAATTGGGCAAAGGATGGCTGTGCTCCCAAGGGAAGTGTAGTCTAGGGAGACTGATTTTGAACTCATTTTCATCGGGAGCTCGAGCTGCATCAGATGAGCTGCAGAAACCTAGAATCAGGCTCCAATAAAAAATACTCACCCTAATGTCCTATGGAGTGTCAGTGGGTGAGTCAGGCACTTCAGCAATTTCTGTGCCAAATATGCCGAAAGAAAACGAACTCTCACAAACGATATAAGTTAACTTAGCAAAAGCTCTGGAAGCATTCCAATGCAAGTTGGCGTCATTTCTGGTCGATTTCTTCCCTTCTAAAGGAGGCGGGAAACCCCTTTTGTGGGACTGGACTCCACACCCCCTTGTGGTCAATAATGCGACAGCCAACTTTCTCACTGAACATTTAGCCCATGAGGGACAAAAAAGAGGAAAAGGAGAAAGGTGGGTTCATCCTAGTCAAACACGAGGCTCGACCCCGAGGTCTGGAGACCGGGTGACAGCTGGTCGCATCGCACCCCTCCCTACCCCCCCCCCCCCTCCCTTGTCAGTGCCCCCTCTGGCGCTCATGTATTGCAATTCCTCATTGTGTGAATTCTGGTCGGGCGCGGCCTTCCTCTTATCTTCTTTGATGAAGGAACCGCGGTCGCTTCATTTCCGGTCTCAAGTGCTCTTGTCCGTGGATTCTTTTGTGCTGTACACGCTCGCACTACGTGCAGAGGTGTACGCACAATAAAAAAGGAAGCTCAAAAAGGCTTTTATCTAGGGACTCTTTCCGGAGAGAAGTAATGCAATTCCCAATTGGACGCAGAGAGGTCGAGAAGGCCCGACGAAGAAAATGCTTCCTGCTCTCACTTTCTGAAAAAAGAATGCTCACAAATCAGCAGCTTTCATTTAGCCTTTTATACGTACTTCCTCTGTGTACAACTTTTTGGCTCGTTTTTCCCTGTTGGTCACAGTGGTTGCTCACGTCTGCGGAGGAAGAAAATCAACTGGGGAGTTTTCACCAAGCCTTCCGAAATAAATGGAAATGCAGGATCTCTCGACAAATGTAATAAAGTGGCTCCCAACCCCGAGAGCTAAGGGAGCTCCGGATCAATCCCTAATTCCCAAATGCACAAATTGGTCACCCAAAGAAAAGCTTTTGTGGGACTACAACATTAACTGGAGGGAGAGGGGAGGGGTGCGAAAGAGGAAGGATTGGTGTTCTTTTCGTGCGCTCATACTCACGCGCGCGCACACGCACGCACGCACGCACGCACGCACGCATGCACAGACAGACGGACAGAAAAAAAAGCTGTTCCAGCTGGTAGCTGTGCGGCAACTCTCGTGCCAGTCGTTGCACCTGTTGCTCCCCCAAATACCTGACACTTTTCGGTGTCACCCAATGTCTGACACAGTTTCTGTCTGTCTGCGCATGCATCTTTTGTTACCCACAGTGTAGCGTACGAGTCTGGACTTACGCAGCTCGAAAGTGGTGGTGGGAGCATTAGCAGATTGCCAAAATGGACGTTGGCTAATCTGCGAGAGCGCCAACAGCGGAGCAATGACACAAGCCACATTGATCAAGCATTGAGCAAGCGAGAGAGAGTTGCTCAGGAGCTCTGTTTCCAAGTCTGCCGTCGTCTTCTTTTATTTGCGGGGTCCTGATTCTCCTATTCCTTTTTTTTCACATTTGGATACGCCAAAGAGTGAATTGAAAAGCGCTGTTCCACTCTCTCCCCACCAAGTGCGCATCTTTCTTCACTAGGAAATCATCGTTGATGGGCTGAGAAGAAAAATCCTCCACAAGATTCACTTCCTCCCCGCCCCGCCCGCCCCGCCCGCCCCGCCCGCCCCGCCCGCCCCGCCAGCCCCGCCTTCCCCCGCAATAAATTGTCAAGGTCTTTCCCCGGTGTCAACGCCATTAATGGGCCCCAATGTAGAAGGATGAATTGCCTCTAGCTCAGCTAATGAGACGGAACGATTTTCACTCTCACGTGTCCGAGACCTAAAGCTGATAGTTACTTAGCTGTTAAGAAGAGTGCCAAAGTAAAAGCTTTGCCAAGAAAAATGGACGCCGTCGCTCGCCACCTCTGCCTGCATTTGGGAGCGCGTGCACCTTGGCAGACTTGTCAGCAGGTTGGACGCCGCCACCCTCCAGGACGACTGATCACTCGGAGGCAACATGTGACATCAAGCTGTAGTTTGGGCTTTGACTGACGGCCAGGCAAAAATATGGTCAGCATTAACGCTCCCTAAGCTGCCCGGGCCAGGCAGCTTTCTCTCAGTGGCTGGAGGCCAGCCACATGCCACAGCCTAGACATGGGTGCCCGCATCTCTTCTATTTCTGCAAATAGCAAATACCAACAGTTACGTCCGTGTTTGGTGACGGAATCCTGATTTTATTGCTGATGAATGACATGCTTCGTGTTGTGGAGAAGGCCGCCAATGGAGGAAGGCCAGCAAACAAGCAGCCTTTTGGAGGGATGCAACCTGGCTTTTACAGACACTCCTCAGACTCATTAGGGGCTCATGTTAAGAAGCCTTTGGCCAAGTAGATAAGGGAGGATGGAGCCTGGAGAGGGGCTGCTGTTGCCTCATTATCTCTCTCGGCCTTACACTAAAATTTGGGGGTGGCTGGCTTAGTCTGCGTACAGTCAGCATTGGATTTGGCAGACGTGTGGGGGGATCTTTTAGCCCAAAAAAGTCACACTTCTTTACAGTGAAAAGATCAGTCGACTTTGGAAACGTCAAGGCTTCCATCTTCTGCAGCCTTGCAGCAGGAGGCTTCAAACACTTCGACCTTGCTTCAAGTTGGGGGGGAGGGGGGGGGGACATTGTCAATGCAGCTGGTCGAAAAGTCAAACAATACACAGTTTACGCTGATCCTCACACTTTTCTCTGTCAGTCTGATGATTTTTTGCTCTTTTGTTTACTCGCGTCTCGCTTCTCGCAACCGACAATGTCCATACTTCCACCATCCGATTTTGTCAACTTTCTCCTACTCTATGCAACGTGACCACATCCAATATCAACTGCAGATGCGCGTTGTAGCAGCGTCACTTCAAAGTCTTTGTGAGTGACCATCTCTACCTCTGGAGGAAGAGCGGTAAATCACAAAAATATGGATTTTGCTGCCGGGGCAAAAAGAAAGAGGGAAAAAGAAGTAGTCGAAGTTCTCTCAAGACTCCCTGGGTACCTACATACATAATGTGAATGAATTCCGTTGCCATTACAAGTATTTCAACTTGGTGGACAAGCGCCAAGAGTGAAATCTCCGCTCATGAAGGCTGCGTTCTCCTCGCACAGTTTATTGTTAGTGCAAGACACGTGAAAAAGAGAGTCCCCATTTTCTCCAAATTGTCTTCCCATTTTTGACGACAAGGGGTTGCTCTGTTCTCTCAGCTCGACAATGCTTTCTTGGTATGCATGCACGCGGGCACGGGTGTGGAAAAGTGTCTCCTGTCTAATAGTGCCAGCTCAACTCACTCACCCTCCCTCCGGGGGGAGGGGGGCGTCTGCAGCTGCCCGCCCTCAACTTCAACCCCCCCCTCCTTGCTCCCCTTCCGCTATACGTCCCCCCACTTTGCGCCATCAAGAAGAGATTTACTGCGGCACCGTTAACCCCAGGGTTGCCACCCCGCTTGGTGGAGGTGTGGCCCTCAGGCGGACGTGTGCTATCCCTGCAAAGTTGTCGGTGTGGCCCTGTCAGTGGCGGCTGACTGGGCTCGGGTTACACGGGCAGATTGCGGCCCAAGTGTGAGCGCACCCTAAGAAAAATCGACGTAAGTCTGTCAGCGTTGAATGGGTCGCTTTCTGAACTGCCTGACGGAGAACGACCGCGTCTGTCAATGGGGCAAAGAATGTCGAGAAGAGGCACAGCTTTTTGTCTCTACACGTGAACGCTGCGCTGTTGTTGGCAAAAAGTGTTGCAAGAACCTTTAGAGGTGTCGACGACAACAACAACTTGTCCCGGAGAAGCTTTGAACCAGTGTGAAACGAGGTTGACCTCTCCCATTGGAGAGCAGCAGAGAATCAGCTCCAGCTGTGAGAGGAAACAGTTTTCCCGCCCTCCACTTCCCCCCCCCCTCCTTTTCTTTCCCCCCCCCCTTTCGTCCACCGAATTCCTGGCCGAATTCTTGGCGTCGCCCAACCGTAAGGTTGAACATAAATATAGAGTTACAGCCTGAACCGCCCCCCAGACCCTCTAGCTTTCATGGACCTGGCACTCGCTTGCAGACTTTTGCCCGTGTCTACGTAAACGTGCCGTGGTGTGGATAAATAATGAAATATCAGCATACTGTATATTCCGCCTGGTGGACCTGTCACAGTCAGAATCCGTCAGTGGAAAAAGGTCCGGAGGATTGAGCTTATGTGGAACGTTTGTCTTACTGGAACTGTGACTGTCTCCAAGGCTCAATCCTCATGAATTTCTCCCACCTTTCTCTCTCCTATCACTTCTGTCAGGTCCAGAAGTTTTCCCCCTGGAAATGATGAATCAATGTTACCTTTAAGGGGGGGAAAGGAAACGTGCAAGTGAAAGATGGGGGTTATCGCATTAGCGGATATGGAGACGGAAAAGGAAGGGAATAAAGAAGAGGAGGGCAGTGTTATTCCAAGCATCTCTCCGGGATGATAACAGATCGAAGGTATGGACGACGACAAGGGGGATCGGGTTGCTCAGTCCCGGACTGACTAGGGGTGGGTCGGACCTCAGACATGAAGACTAGAAAAACGTGAGTGGAAAAGGACCTGCATGAAAGTCGTGGAAAGTTGGGGCTGGGGTAGAGGGGGCCTCAAATTTCGAATTCGACCTCATTGAAAATGCTCGCTCGGGCTGGCCCAGGCTGGCTTGGGGCCGAAATATCTCTCTCCACTCGGTGGACATTCCTAAGCTGTCTGTTTAATTTATGTACTGTAAATGTTTCTGCTGTCTCTTTGTTAGCTTGGAACAACTTGACGTCGAGCTGTTTAAAGAAAAGGTGACTTTTCTCAAGGGAGAAAAGTGACCATGACTGATTTTCAGCACGACTGCGGCAATCTGATTTGCTTTTTGAATTGGGCTCCTTCAATAGACAAGAGGAAATTACACTTTGCCGCATCTCAGCTTTCTTTCAGCTGTCAGAATGGTCTCACTCAGCCTCCCAGATAACAGAATTGGTGCGCCGGAGGAACACAGTTTCCCCTCACGTTGTAGTTGCTGCACAAATCAAAAGATCGACACAGAAGATCTGGGAAATGAAACCAATCGGTTCTCCCTGAAGAGGGAAATTGCAGAAAGGGGAGCCATTCATTGGGGGCCTCGTGTGCTCATGATCAATCAAAGTCAGCTGCAAAAAGGTGCAAATGATTCTTTTTACTCCCGGGAGAACTTTTCTATTTCTGCTTCCGTGAGGCTGACGAAAAATGTGTCCTGTGGCAGTCACCACGTTGGCTGCGTGTACAACTTGTGTGACTCACGTGGCAAGCAGATTCATTCCGGCCGCCAACTTGAAGGTAGTAAGTCAGTAGATGCCAAATATATGTTTCCTGACTTTGCCGACATTGATCTTCCGCAACAAATGAGCTCCAAATTCTTGGCAGTCACCTTTCTTCATTTTCCCGCACTTTCATCCCACGGAGAAGAAAACATTCATCAGTCATGTGAGTCAGGAGGAGATGGACGAAGAGCTCAAAACCCGCTACTCATAGGACGGCGCTTGCTAGCAGACTCAAAGGAGCAAAGGGGGGGGGGGAAGCTGCGAGGTGCCCAAAATGTTCATTGATCAATGGATTAGTGCGGAGAGCCTTAAAAGAGGTCAGTGTGTTTGGCATGGACAGAAAGACACACCACAAATTCTCTCTCCCCTCCAGCTCTCGGCGCATTCTTGTCCACGTGCGAGTACAGTCAACGTACGGGCACGACGTACACATGTTCACTTCTTCAGGTGTTTGCGCTGCTTCGTCAAGAAAGAAGTCTTGGTCTCCAACGTCGAACAATGCAGCATGTAAAAGGCTTCTCTCTCTTTGTACGACAACTTCAACACTTTTCTTTTGCTAGGGCTTCTTCTCAGACGGAGAAAGGAATCGTTCTCCACATACACATTTTGAAGTGCAAGCGCCTTTTTCAAACGTTCCTCGCCAACTTTTTTTTTTTTTTAAATTCTTCCCCTCTTTGCTCACCCATTTCATAGCTCTTATTGCTGATTCTCTCTCACTCCCAGAGCCAGACAAGATGAGGAAACTGTTGCGATCTCAAGGGAGACTCCAGCCAGTGCTCAAGCCACAGATAGCACTTAAAAACTTTATTCTGGGGAGTCTTTAGAGAAAGCAAGGGAAAATTTCGTCACCAATGGATTTTGTTCACTTTGAGTGTCTCCTCGACTCGCTTCATACTATTTGTTCGTACAGGGTGCGTCAAAAGTAGCTCCTTTCTGTGGCAGTCCGGTCGATGTCAAGCGAAAGAGAAGATTCGACAGTTTGTCTGAAGCCAACCGTGAAGTGAGTGCGCGTCTTGAGAGCTCCGAACGTAAAAACGCCACGCTAACGTGACTCGCATGTACACATGTATGGATAATCGTAGAGCGCATTTTTGGCGCGCGCAAAATGTGGGAAATATCTGAGCCCAAGGTTGAGGGGTGCTCGAACAAAAAAGAGATTATTTCACTTTAGCTTCGTACCCTCGGAGGAGACTCTCAGCCTTTCATAGACAGTTAAATTACACCCGTGGCCGAGTCCAGTTAAAAGTTATTGACTGACGAACTTGACCACATTTGGAGAAGAAAATGGTCTCGTTGCTGTGAGAGCAATGGCACGGGAAGTGCGAGTGCCGGAGTCCTCACAGAAATGCTTGTTGTGAAAGTCATGGTGCTCAGACCCAGGTGAAAAAAGAAAAACAAACCCTTTGAGACCTCCTAGATGAAATTCAGGAGCAGTGAGTTGAAAGAAGAGAAAATCAAAGATTTAGTTGGCTTTTTAGTGAAATCATTAGTTCGAAGTATTAACTGCCATTCTCAACTGTGTGGTCATAACAATGGCCAACCATTAAGCGAAAGTGCATAAAAGTCCCATGTTATGCATGATTCAACGTCATCCCCCAGTGTTGCACTGTAATAAAAATTCATGTCTTCTTCTTACCTTGGCAAATAGCCTTAAGACACCTTTGGAAGAAAAAAAACTTTCCGAGAAGGACAGAGGAGGCCTTCTTTCCTTCCTTCCTTCCTTCCTTCTCCCAGCTACACTTTCTCAATTTTCCCCATCGCCCAAAGTTGGCTGTTGGGAAAAGACTTTGATTGCACCAACGCCATTAGAATATCAAAGAGGAAGAAAAAGCAGGTGCTGCCATGAAAGATGCCACCGTCGTCCAGCCCGGAGAGCTCAACAACAACGTCACGTGGTGTCCAAAGAAGCAGTGTCCTACGCACGTCCGGGCTACTTCATCATGTCATGCTTGATGTCAAAGCGACGCCATCTTAAATCGAATTTGCCGCCGCCGGCTCTGGGGCAAAAGAGCCACAAAAGGCTCATTTATTTGGGCCATTCTGGCAAGCCCCAAATTGGCGGTGGACCTCGACCCCTCCCCCAAAGAGCTATAAGTGCCTCCCTGGAGGAAGGACTCGGTGAAAACAAGTAAACGTTGTAACCTCGCGCTATCACCTTCTCATTAGAAGTTGCTTAAAGCTGTCTCCCCCTTCCTTGTGGCAGAGTTGCTTCTACTACAAAGTTACTCTTTTTCCTCGCCCGACTTAGGCTTTATCGTCACTTAAAATTTCACCCAGGAAAGTTATGGAGAGATACTGGTTCTTCACTTTAAATTAGAGGGATCTCTTCAACTTCTGCGAGACACCCTTCACCAAACTGTTGTGGGCTACAGCTGAGTGGGTGCAGCACAGAGTGTTGAGTCAAAACGCATCTTTCCCACTTGAAGACTGCGAGTGCACCATTCCTATTGCTCTCCCTCACCTTGGTCGTGATTACCCATTGTTACCCAGGGGACACTTTTTTTTTTTTTGGCGACTCACACTGTAGATGAAGCATTTTGTCACATTCCTGAAAGGCCGCCTTAATATATGGATGTGGCTTCTCCAGAAGCCACATCCATTGAAGCGGACAAAAAGTCATAATTTGAGTGCTGGTGACCGGCCAAGGATCTGTCTCTACTCACATGCGAAATGTTAAAGCAAACATCTACAACACAAATGTTAGAGACGATTGGAAGAAAGCGAGTTCTTTGCTTCTATAAGGGCCACTGAATCTCATCAAAATCCTGTCACGTATCTCCGATTTCCGCCGTCTGCCTGTTTATTACGACTGCCTGGGCAGACGCCCAAAAAGGCCCATTTTCGATGGTCACAAAGGTGTCGTCGTGACATGGGCTCGTCTGGCGAGCGAGGGGCAGACACCAACCAACAGTTTTTCTCTTCTTTTCAACCAATTTTTCTTACCTGCCGTCACTTCGATCTGGACTTGGGACGCTGACGCTGAATGCATCATTGCGTCATCGACTGCACCGGTGGAAGAGAGCGGAGGCCCAAAAATGGCCACGCACCAGGCAAACACAGCGCAACGCTGCTGCACATTTGTGAGTGGGACCACAAATTGCTCAATATGTCCACTGCCAGCAGCCGTGACAGTGCCAATGTTTGACCTGTCCAAGTCCGGACTGACCTGCAACGACGCTCTCTGTCCGTGCCCCCCTCCCCCCTCCCCCCTCCGATGAGGACCGTCACATGTATACATACCTATTTATTGTATTTGCTGCACCACCGCACTGATAAGCGTACTTTTCTTTGTCACACCAGACTTCCCAAGTGACTTCCTCGATTGTCATAGTATACCCAGACTAGCTGAAAACAGGAGTCGTTGCCAAGGTTCATTGACTCCATGATGAACGAAATTGCTGCCGCTTCGTCATAAGTATGAATTCAACCATTAACAGTCAGAACGATATCGAATTTTTCCATCCACTCGAGCACTGATAAATGGTTGTGCTATTTCAGATCAGTGCCAGATGACAGTGCAAAGAAGAAAAAGAACTCATCCACATTAATAGTTGAGCTGCGTACCCAGTAGTAGTACTACTGGGAGAGAGAGAGAGAGAGAGAGAGGTAAGTGGAAGTGGTTAGAAAAAAAGCCTTCTCCCAAATTGTTTTCTCATCAGCACTCACCGTGGTGATGTAGGAGCTGTAGCAAAGTTGGTGCCACCCCAGTGTGGAAGATTCAGACACTTTTAGCCGAGGAGTTTTTCTCGCAGAGTCACCTTCATGTCGTTAGGCGACAACAAATGATCTCTGCCATCGAGACATCATCCTTGCAGTCGTTCAAAGTGGCTTCGCTTCTTCAGTCCCTGCTAAAGCTCATCTTTGGTTGGCACTTGGATCATCTCTAACCAAGGAGCACTTTCAGTCACCTCATTTTCGGAACACTTCTAGCTCTTGTACGATGATAATAATAAGAAGAACAACGACATCACAAAGATACGACCTCACTTTTCATTTATTGCCTGCCGACCACGTTTGGGTCTTGAAAAAAAAACCAAGCCTTTTATCACTTGCGCTCAGCCTTTGACAAAGTCTTTCTCTCAATGATCAGTATAACTTGGTATATATTTTTTAGCTCAGCAGAACTGTAGTCGCACTGTAATTTCTTCTTCGTACAGAAGTAGTTGTAGGACTTGACTCATCCATCACCTTCTGCGCACTCCTTCTGTCATCGCCAATCAGTAGAGTGCCTTATCTGGTCACACAATCGCACTTAAAATGAGCTGGTGATTCCTTTTTTTTTTTTTTAGATGACTCCACAGATCTTTTTAGGCGCAGCCCTGATGAAACCAAGACGAATCTCACGTATCCAACAAAGCAGGAACTTCACCAGCAGAGGAGACATAAGATCTCCCGCGCGTTTTAACGTTGTGTCTCCTTCAGCCAACGGCAGCAAATAGGCCTTATTCTTTTATTGCCGAGATCTCCTGTTCTGCCTTAAAACAATGCTTGTTCACGCATCGCTGCACATTCATTTGCCAGACAGACTTCTGTGTCACCATCTTCTTGCTGTCTTCTTGCTCCCTCAGCCTCGTGTTCTCGCTCTCAAGTCTCGACACCAACTGGCGGATTTTTGACCGGCGATTGAGCGGCCAAGACACCGTTCACTTCAAGGCGGAGAGCGACGGCCCGGAGAGGGAGAGCGCGCGCGCAGCCACACATATGCACGCACGCAAGCACAAAAAAGCGTCCGCTGGCGCAACGCCTCCTCCTCATCTTCAAGTATATGTGACGTGCGCCGTAATGAATTGGGGTGGGGGGGGGGGGGATTCCAGGAGAAATGTAGTTGGGGCTTCACCCAACGTGCTCCAGATGCAGCAGTAACGTGCAACTTCCTACCTGTTGGGGAGGAAACGGTGCTGTGATGACGAGACCACGCACAGGATGGGAAAGCCTCGATTCGACGATAACAAGGACACGACTGAATTTGACCTCCTTGGTCCTGTGTACATGATGACGATGACGGATAGATGATAAAAGGCTCTGGTAGACAGCACCGGGGTAAAGTCGTGAAAACGCAGCTCGGTGTAGAACATAGAGCACGAGATGGGAACATTAGCGGGTGCAGGGACTGAATGGTTAGATGATTACTTCTTGCCTAGTTTCAAAAAGAAGTTGACTCGGATAAAAATTCCAACTTTATTTCCGTGAATTGAAAGGTTTGAGAACTGCCGGTGGACACCCATGCCTTGGTGAGCACTCAGTGCAGCGGCGGCAAACACAGGGAGGGCGGCGAATTACAAGCAGTGGAAAAACAACATTGCATACACTAAATAATTCATGCCTGGCACAGTTTCGGCACATGGTGCATGGCATACAAGTGCACATGGCACAGTGCACTCAAACTGCCGCTGCACTCCCACTAGCGCCGCACACACATAAGCGTATGAGTGCAGAATGAGGATACATCCCGCTCTGAGAGTACACGCGAGAGTTCGAGTAAGATGTCAACCGAACAAGCTGCTCCTCTTTACCCTTATATCGCATGGAGAAAGGTGCAGCAGCACAAGCGTTGATTTCACGCAAGGATGATGGAAAGATGAAAAAATATTCCATCGACGACAACAAATTGGCCGCAATGGAGAGGGCAAAGAAGAGGGGAAATCGTGCTAATGCTTGTGCTATCAACATGGATGAGGAAAGAATTCGGACAGCTTGGACTCCTGCTCCAAATCCCCCCTTGAACAGCCCTCCTATCCCAAAAACCAAGCCATGAACGCGGCAGAACAAAATTTGGCGCGAAGCTTAATGACACCCACAGGGGCATGAGACTTTTGTTCATCACTGCAATTCATGGTGCAGATGACACAATTGAAATACCTGTGGTGTCTGAAAAGTTATGACTGTTCTTGTTGTCATAGCTGTCGTCCTGATATGCACACCAGCGCTGCGCTGGGCAGAGCAGCGTATGCGGCACCCTGGACACACACACTCATCCACCCGCCCCCATGCACTCCACACAAAAGTGTCGCCATTGTGCTTCATATTTTAGTACTAGCACATCCCATCCGCTTCGCTGGGTGGGAAAAGTGCGCTGCAACGTCACCAGTACTGCAAAACAGTCTCTCAACATTAGCGGGGGCAGGCAGTGGATTCAAACAGCAGGCAGCATTTTTTTCTTTTTGCCGAACAACCCGCGAGGTGTCTCCATCTGCAAACTGCACTGGCCGTCACTGCAAAGCACAGATTTGGTTCAGTGTGGACCAAATCTGTCGCTCCCCACGGACAGAGAGAGGTGCTCTGTGATGACATATTCACTGCTCTCCCCCTCAGAAACAATAAATCATTTCTACAATGACCACAGCTCCACCTCTGTACATCACTGCAGCATGTTGCTATGTGTACATGTGTAAGGTCATGGGCATGAGGAAGCAGACACTGTAATAGTGTCTAGGCTCAGTAATGGTCACTGCTGTTGCCCAGGCCAAGACACACCCTAGTTACTACACTTCCCCTTCCTCATTTTGCTGTATATAAGTGCTGTGCAAAATAGATACTCTATTCCCCAGTCTGAACTCGGACTTTGTTGTCTCCATATCCCATTCCTCCGTCGCTCCGCCGCTACGATCGTCACTACTCCGAGTAGAGTTACTCTGGGTCATTTTTGACTAAGTTACTCTGGCTCATTTTGACTGACTGAGTTACACTCACTCGTGTACACGTAGTCCGGCGAGAGCTGTACAACGTTACATGGGGTCGTGAACAGGATCGTCTGCCACATCAGACGATCTCGACGAAGAACTTCGTCCATCACGGAGATCCTGCCGAGTCTACGGACAGCTACGCAAGGAGATCCTCCGACATTGGCGAGTCCCGCCGCCTTCAGCAACTTCATCCACCACGGAGATCCGGCCGAGTCTACGGACAGCTACGCACGGAACTCCGGCCGAAGTTCGTCTACGCACGGAGATCTGCCGAGTCCAACCGTCTTTGTCAGGAACGAAATAGCGGTGACGACTAGGTCAGCATAATTGACGATGGGATCATCTTTGTCAAGGTCTCCGAACAGTGGAGGTTGGTTTCGTTCAATTTTGCGATAGTTAAAATTGACAGTAGTCGTATTATAAGGTAACAGATGTGTTCTTCTATTTTCAGTTTCAATATAACAACCTGGCGTTCCCCAATTATTCAGTACAATAGTCCCCATTGCTTCTGGTTGAAAATCTGTTTGCATGCAACGAATATTTGTCATTATGGGTTGTTGAACGGTGTAACCAATTCCATGTTTCGTAGAAATGAACTTAGTCTTTTCTCTACTTCATTGATACCGACATTCTTCTTACGTCATCTCTTCATTGAACAATTTCATGATAACACAGGGGCCATTTCGAGTCCGGCATCGTGGTGCAGCAGGTTGACATTGTCCTTGCAGACAATCTCATGCTTCTCCCTCTTCCAGTGGAATATACTCTCGAAGATTATGGTGTATTAGAACGTACTTAAATGGTATTTTTAGTTTGTACGTCTTTTCATGAATTCTTCTTGGAAGAGTATAAACTCGATACATGGTCCATTGTTTCTGTGTAGTTGTCATGAGATGAGCTTTAATATTGAAAAGAACTCCATTTCATGTCTCTGATTCCATTTCGGTAGGAATTTTGTCTGGGTAAACTTCGAATCCCTTTTTCTTGTATGGTATGTACTAGATGTTGAATCTGTTGATGCAACTGTGTAGGAATCGTCCCTTGTCGAACATCATTTAGAATATCCATTAGTTGTTGTAGATATTCTTGCTGTTCGAGAGGAATTTTCAAACTGGTGGCTTCCATTTGCAAAATCCACGTGTGCAGATGTTGAATGATGTCCATTTCTTCATGCTCTCTTTTCAAGACACTAAAAGAGAGTTGGAAATACTGTTTGATATCAATTAGTTGTTGCTGTAGTTCTGATACTTCCTGTTGAATGCTCGACCTTTTACAGAAGTTACGTGTATGTGATTTTCCTCCCGCCTGAGCGTCCTACCAACCTGACCACCTCGTGTCGGCACCCCCATGGGCCTCCACGCGGCTGTTCCCAGTGGCTTACATGCTTAGGCTCCATGATTGATCGCTCGTCAGGCCTGGCAGTACGAAGCGTGCGACCTTCGACGTACGCTCTGCCTATGATGATTGTATTGAAGCGGACCTGGCCTGACCGGTTCTACGCGGGTAGCGTAGAACCCAAGGCGTCGGAGCATGAGACTCTACACTGAGGACCCGCTCCAGCTGACCCGCCATGGGGCAGCGGCTGACTGCTCGCAGGGGAGCGGTTGTGGGCAGGCGCTCCTGCACCTGACACAGCTGTAGGCAAGAGTAGATTGTACAGCAATAGCTTTTGGTACTTCGACATGTACAGAACAGGAGAATACAGAGATAGCTCCAACCAAGACTTGGTCCTTTACAGGTCACAAGAGGAATTGTGGGTTATTATCCAGGTGCAGCCCGAAGGCTCTGGTTCTCTTCCTGGCCTCATGATAGACCTCTCCTTTTATATCGTTGAATGATAATTCGTGGGCCTCCACAAGGTATTGGCCTTCATCCAGGTGGAACTCATCGATGCCCTTCCCGGGGTGAAGGAGGGCAAAGCAGAAGAAGTGGTACATGGCCTCGACCGTGGTGGTATCGTGCTTCTGGCTGAGGTCCTCATGGAGGCAGTACCAGGGTTTAGCCATGGTCTTGAGGTCCGATACATCTGCCATGGTATAATCTGTGAGGCATGTCATCGGGGCGACGTCGTCAAAGTTCAGTCTGTCCGTAGGGTTCTCCTCATGTTCGGTTTCACTCGGTGTTTGTCACCTCTGCGGTGTGTAGTGGCCGTGGTGTCCGTTGTTACACTTCTGACCTGGAATACATCGGCACCCCAAGTTGTGCTGGTGGTTCTCATCCAGGTAAGGTTGGTGCCACTGTGTCTCTCTAGGTCGGTGTGAGTCCATAGTTGCATGGGGTGGTTCCTCTGTCACCACCCTTTGGTAACGGTTAATACGGTCCAGGAAAGTTCCCGGTGCATCCGGTTGGTCCTGGCCGTCTACCGCCCGGCGCGGATTCGTTTCCAAACTGTCATGATGTGTAGCGTCAGCCAGTCGGTAGCAGGAAGGCCTCACACCAGCCTCGAAATAGACAATGCCCGGACGGCAAGGCTCAGAAGGAATGTACTCTGGTTCCATGATAGTTACTGTGTATTTCTAGATCTACACACTTCAATGGTACAAGAGCTACTGCTACAATCTACTTCTAGACTACTGCTATCATGAGGCGCGCCTAAGTGCGCTCCCCCACAAGCGGTCAGCTGGGGCCGCACCTGGGAGACACCTCCCCTCAGAGACCCCATCTCAAGCCCGCATAGAGTCGCCATTGACGATGGCAACTGCGTAGAGTAGCGAAGCTCAGTCCACTTCAGGGGCCTCAGTGGCCAGCTTCACAATAGAGAGCAAATCCAGTTTTTAGGGCCCAGAAAAGTATCTGAGAGAAACCAATGCATAGCCATTTCTTGTCTTTCAATATGTTGTGTCAGTCATTCCCTACAGCCAATTATACTTAGAGGAACAATGGACTCGGCACCGCGAGGCTGAGCTCATCATGCATTCTCGAGAGGCACAGGCCACTGCTGCTTTCGTTCAGGCCAATTGTTACGGGTACCAGGGGGCACCGGGCATCTGGAACTTCGGCTTAGGGTTACCAGAGGGGGCCCTGGTCAGGCTGCAAGACAATGTCTTGGTTAGGGTGTCCTTCATCATTCCGCTAGTCAGGGCAGCCTGGCCATGGATTGCCAGCCTCGGTATCTGCCTAGGGCTTCTCCAAGCCCTGGCCAGCAGTTGCGCCAGGATCTACCTTGTCTATCAGGTGAAGGGGTTTGGGCTGTGGTTGATCCCTGCAGCCGTCAGCATGGCCTTCACCCTTCTGATCCTGCCTCTCTCAGTCCTCCGGCACATCTGACACTTCCACGGATCAGCATCTCTTCCAAAGGGCCCGCAGCTCAATGACGGGCAAAGCCCTTGACGGGGAGGTGAAGCATGTGGCCATTAATTAATGACCCACCGATCTTGACTGTAGTGTCATGTAGTATGTATGTGTAGTATCAACCCAATCTTATGTGTCATTACTAACCCCATTTATATGAGCACTGTATGTAACATGTCATATATGGTGTAATCATGTATATCAGGTGTTCATTGTATTTGTGTATATGTCACTGTAGTGTCTGCACATGCAACCTCTCTTCTTCTGCTCTTCCCCTCCCTCGGGCAGGCAGTCAATAAACGGCTTTCAAAGAGTGAACATGTCTTCTCTGTCCACCTCCTACTCCAATACTGAGTCCTCCACCTCTAGTCACTCTAGTAGTGACAAGAGTGTGGAGCGTGGGGAGCCCTCTAAGCACCCGGAGC
>JAAUXU010162690.1_pt1 | contig 20223 bp, 38 predicted proteins | sample 7278151 | NCBI WGS metagenome assembly JAAUXU01 (sample SAMN14350113, study PRJNA611818) | marine sediment metagenome | isolation source: surface marine sediment (1.8m) | place: French Polynesia: Moorea | collected 2018-08 | reverse complement strand
TAGCTTGAGCTGGTAGCTTGAGCTGGTAGCTTGAGCTGGTAGCTTGAGCTGGTAGCTTGAGCTGGTAGCTTGAGCTGGTAGCTTGAGCTGGTAGCTTGAGCTGGTAACTCTCTTTGGACTTGGCTCGAGCCGACCAAATCCGGCTCGATTGTTGATCCCCAACAAAAATGGGGAGTGCGTAAGAGCCCGCATTCATAGAGAGATTGAGCTTTTCTCCGAAAACCAAGAGTCAGAATGGTTGTCAAAACAATGACTTGAGCTCGTAGAAACAAAATGGCGGCTCTTCAGAGAGAACAAATGCACAGCAACACAGGAGTAAGACTGAGAAGTCCGCGAGACCGGGGTAAGGGGGCTTCTCCCACCTTAACCCGGTCTCGGAACAGGATGAGGTCCTCGATCAATAACGTCTTGAAGGGTCCCATCACTTTGGCCCTTCCAAAGTCTAAGGCATAGTTGATTTATTGACGTCCCAGGATGATAAAATAGACCCAATAGCTCAACATTAGTATCTTGGTAGCCAAACCTCGAATGCATTGGTGTGGTACTGTCTGTCTGTACAGGTACATAGCAAGTACCACTGTTCTTGTTCAGCCAGTTCATTGCTCGCTAGAGGTCCGTGGTGTCGCTGTCCGGCAGCGGGCACACCTCGCCTTCCTCCACCTCGATCACCAGGGGCAGATCCTGTGGACGGTGATGGTGATGTCCCCGCGGGCCCACCGCTCGGACAGATGCAGAACCGGGCACCGTGGCGGACCTGCCCAAGGCTGGTGCTTGACCACGGCCTCTGGGCGGCAACACAGGCGCTTCATCGCCACTGGCCAAGCCGTGTCCATCCTCGTCGCCGGTCTCGTCGTAGTCCGAGACGGAGGTTGGCGGATAACGGCGGCGATTGTCCCGCACAGCGGCTGGACTCCCCTGGTCCGAGCTGAGGGAGATGCTGCGGTGGCGCGCCAGGATGACCTCGACGCCCAGGCGATCTTGGAGAGGGATGCGATTCAGGTGGGAATCCAACAGAGGAGATGACGGCCTCCGGTGCGGATCCGGGGCAACGACTGCAACAAGTGTGGGATTGTCGAGGTGACTACAGAGTAAATCTATGGGGGAAAAAATCGTATCGACACGTGCAATTCACGATTTTCTTCTTTGCTTTGGGAGTCTCAGTCCTTTTTATAATACATCAGGGTTCTGTCACGTGCGCTTAGAAAGAATATTTTATTGACACCTGCTTCAACTCTTGCCCGGTTGATTGTACAAGACTTGGTGCTTTAGATTTTATCTGACTTTTTCTAGTATTGAGTAGGGGGCATCAAAAGGTTTTCATTCTGGGTGCACGACAACTTTGGGCCGCAACTGCCCGTATGGGTACAGGACGAAACGTGCGGAGCAATGACGTATGAAGTAAGTGCGTATGTATAGGTCAAAAATTGAAAATTTTGGGATTCGACTGAGTGCCTCTTACGTTTGTCACTTAATGCCCAGTGGTGATGAAGATGTAGTCAAATAAGAAAACCACCCCTCTCTACAGCAATAAGGTCTTACTACAGTGATCCCCGCTTATAACGACACCTTTTGTCCGAGCCAAAACCGTCGGTTTATGCGGGGTGTTGCTGCATCCGAGGAAAAAATTTCTCTCCTCTGGCACTGGTGCAGATACTGGGTGGATGCCAAAAATGACAAGTTTGTCAATATTAAGCATCGAGGGTGATGGAAAGAGTGTTTTTATGGCAGGGGAACGTTAACTTGGCTCATCATATGAATCAAGAAGTGACAAAAGTTATGTCAGGTAAGGTGAAACAGTCCAACATTGATGCATTTATCCAGTGAAAGTACAATATACAACCTCCTTTGAGCAAAAAATGACCTTATATCTGGAGATTTTGTCACCATATCCGAGGAGTTTTACTTAGTTGAAAAACTTGTCCAGGCCAAATTTGTCATTACAGGTGGGTTGTCGTTATGTCCGGTGTCGTTATAAGCGGCGACCACTGTACATAAGTTCAGAGTATGACCAGGAGCTCAGACTTCCTGTGACAAAACTGTAAACACTTTATTTTTAGTTTCATTTGACTACAGGGGTTTAGTTTAGCATCTAGAAAGTAACTAAGAAGGTCGACATCACATTTAAAAAAAAAATGACTAAGCCTAATATACATGGCACTAATGGTTGTTGTAAATATGCATGTAGGAAACCTGAGGCAGGAGGCTGGAAGGAGGCACATTTGCCACCCATGAAGCGGGTACGATCTGCTAGTAGTTGTTGAACCTTACCACTGAGATGTCTGTGCCTGCCTGAAGCGGCATCGTCCTTCTTCTCGTCCTCGTCTCCGCCGAAGCTGTACACGGACGGCGTGGGGGTGAAGTTCGAGGCCAACGCCATGTGGCTGAGTCTCCTGGCCTGCATGTGTCTCTTCGTCAGGTGCGACTCCAGCTCTTGGTCCTCGTCGTCAATCAAGTTGGGGTTGTACTTCTGGTGGTACTGAAAGGCACACGAGCTTCAACCTACCAAATGTAAGGGACTACACGACTGTGGCTTCTCTCACTCTGTTGAAGGAGCTGTGCCTGACCGCGGTCTTGAGCATATCCAGATCGCTCCTCTTGGAAGACTTTCGACGGCGGACAGAACCCTGCTTTATTATTAGTGTATTAACATCAAGTCGCTATTGTTGTAGGTTTCTGGCGGTCAAAAGATTCACAGTCACAGATTGATAGTAAGTGAGTTGAAAGTACCTGGGATGATGGCGCATCAGGTCCTGCGGTGGACACCCCGCGACGACCGCCGTGGGAGTTGTCGGTCCTGGCGTGCGTCAAGAGAAACGTCGACATCGTTACTAGTGGCAATGTCGGTGTCCACCGTCGTGGGGGGGAGGGGGGGGCGGAGACCCCAGACGGGAGCACTTTTAAAACTTCATCCTGAGCAATTTGGGGTGCACATTTGCTCTTCTTTCGTGTGCAACTTTTGCCCCCTCGCTTTCAAACCAGAGTCTTACTTACTCCGATTTGTTAACTTTCCCTTGGCCAGTTTTTGAAATGTTAGCAAAAGACGTCACGCGGCTGCTGCTCTCGATGCCAGCTTCGGCCCGATGGACATGTTGGAGAAGGAGAAGTCCTACGAGACCTTTTACGTGCTCCCCAGTCCCGGAGGGGGCAAGTGCAACCCCAGGGACACCGCTTTGAGACGTAAGCCTCAAAAGAAGATTGTTTAGGACAGGGGTTCCCCAACGTCGTCCCACTTCGTCAATTTGGACGCCCCTCCCTCACCATCATGCGTATCAGGACACGTTCATGTCCTTCAAGAGCAGGGACAAAAGGTCTTTCGTTGTTTTGCAAGTGACGTCTTCGAGTATCAGCAGTGGTTTGCCAACCAGAGTCTGGGAACCCCTGCTTCAGAGCGTCGCCCCCACAAGTACTTCTCAAAAATGTGCATGTGAAGTTTTGCATGCCGACCTTGGTAAATTTGAAATTCAGCGCAATCGACTTGAGTCCCCTGGTTGCAGTTGTTCTTGGCCCACCTGAGTAGCCCCGACGCTATGGAGGGCGACCTGCTACGGTCGTCTGAGGACAATGGGGGTCCCCGGAGAGCGCCGTCGTCGCCCTGTCCTTTGGCTGCGTCGTCGTGGAGTCGGCCAGGTGCCAGAGCAGAAGCTACGGACAACTTGCGGATGCTGTTGAATAAGCCGTCGGAGTATGCGCCTAGAGACTGATGAGCCGGTAGAGGCAAAATAGAGGCCTGCAGGTGAGTCATTGTGTCAAGAACAGTTGCCAAGATCCGACCTGGCGAGTCACCTTTCTGGACAAGAGCTGCTCTGTATCAGGGCCGTCCAGACCGACCAAGACATCTTGCTGCTCTTCTTGCAACGCCCTCTGGAGTATCTCCCTCTGGGTGACCGTGGGATCCATCAGCACGGATGGGCCGTACAAGTTGCACAAGTGATCACTGGAAGTCCCGGGATACTCGTGTTAGGACGTCATGATGGACGCTGTTCTACTGTGACTCACGAAATGGCCAATTCCTCGAAGAGAGCTGTGAGATCGTTGTTCCTGTCCTGCCTGCAGAACCAGCGCATCAGATATTTCTCGTCGTAGTGCTCGAGACGTCGCTGCGGAAGAGAACAATGACGCGTCCAGCAGCAACAGCAGCAACAGCAACAGGTGGTCAGACTTACACCGAAATACTGCGATCCTCTCTTTCCGGAAATGACCTCGATCCCTGCCATGAGGTGGTCCACGACGGTGTCGTTGACCTCCTCAGTGATTATCCGTTGCGCTTCCTTCGCCTTGTCGATGTCCAACAAGTTGACTAAGAACTTGATCGTGCCTCCCTGTGCCAGGGAGGGAGAGAGTGCTTGTAATGTCTGTCATTGCCTGCTCGGAGTACGTGTACGTGGTGCTTACCTGGAAGAATATCGTGAACATGACCACAGCCAGCGTGGTGGTCACGAACATCTGCTTGGGAGGTATGACCTGAATCAATCGATTTAAAACTTATCACACATTGTCTTCAACGCTGTTGGGCTTGACGCGCCTGTCTGCTAATCATTTCAACAAGTGAAAATCCGACTGCTCCTCGGAGTCCGCCATACGCCATGATGAACTGCTCCTGGAGGTTGACCTTGCGGATGCGCCTGCGGTTGGCCAAGTACGTCAACCCATAGACGCCTGGTGCACAGCGTTACAGATTAGGTGGTGCTGGGGAGAAGTCAAGTTGTGAGCTGACCTATGAATCTGCAGATCAGCGTGAAGCTGACGGTCCACACGACGAAGCCTGTGTGCCAGTAGTGCGGTCCATCGACCAGGGCGATGCCGAGGAAGAGGAAGATCACACAGTCGGAGGTGGCGCTGCAACGATGATGTCAGTGGCCGTCGTGACCTCACTGAGAAAAGCCATTTGCGCCTGCTGTCTCTCACCTCAGCATCTTGATGAAATACTTGACGGTGGTGTAAGATTTCTTGGAGATGTTTTTAAAACTATAATGGGCCTGGACGAGGCCACAGCCGATGAGGCTGATGATCCCGGACCAGTGGAACAACTCGGCTGTCACATACGAGAGATAAGCCATGCCGAACAGAGCGAGTGGTTCAACCACTGCGAAGAGAAAGTTAATATACCAGCTGCATCTCATCTTCCTTCACTAAGCAGTGATGTACTCACAGTGCACGTATCTAACATGTATAAGCACTTGAGTCACTTCATTCTACTTATTATGAGAGAAAGAAAGGGTTGTTCAGCGGTGCCAAACATTGTCCAAAAGGATATTTGAGTGTACCTCTGACTTCCGACGTGGTCTTTGTGACGAGCGCAGTGAGGAACCCGATGATAATGCCAATGCTGAGTCCTCCGAGAGCGACGGTGAAGAAGGACGTCAACGCCAACGAGATCTCAGTGACTCCCACCGCCTGTCCGGCCGCAGACATCTCGGCGAATGTGTTCATCATAGTGTACAGCACGACAGCCACGCCGTCTGCAGTGGAATTGAGTCATAAAGTCCTCTGAGGCGCGCAGACATTGAGAGATAGTCACCGTTCAGCAAAGATTCTCCGAAGAGAAGAAAATACAGGTCTGGATTGACTCCCACTTCCTGGAAGATGGCCAACACCGCCACTGGGTCCACGGCGGAGATCAGGGAGGCGAACGTCAACACCTGCAGTGTTCATGAGCAGCGATGATTGTTTTGTCCTCTATAAGTTATCGTGCGTCACACGTACTTCCGTGATACTTAAGTCGTACACTCCGTGAACGAGCTCCACCTGCTCGTCTCCGTCAACAGGAAAGGGACCTCGGACTTGTCCCATTGCACCGGTCCAGGAGACGAGGTACAACAGGAGACCGATGGCCAAGAAGTTGAAGGCGGTGCCATGGAGGTTGGGGGGAAAAAATGCTTTTAACCTCGTACGACTTTTGGTGCGCTGTTGAATGCACTTACGATCACGGCCATGACGAGGATGGTGGACAAGTTGTCAAAGAAGGCTTTGTCGTACAACGAATAGGAAGCCTCCAAAATGATCCTGTAAAAAAGGAAACCGACTCTCGAGTCCCATGCGGAGGACTTCTTATCCGTCTTACGGTGGCAGCAGGAGATAGAAGAACAAGTCTGGCGTGAACTGCGGGAAGAAGAACCCAGGGGTCTCCTCCGCTGCCACGCTGTCCTCCTCTTCCAAGAGCCTGAGGGCCGAAAACGAGCATGTGAGACGAGAGGTTCCAACTGATCTCTTGATCACTTACTCGATCAATGCGCCCGTGACCACGCCGACGATCACGAGCAAGCTGCGGAGAGAAACCTTATGAAGCGCGTGGTAGCAGAAGAACTATGGAATACTCACAAGTTAGTACTAACAATTAGCAGGGCTAACATATTAGCCCCTTTAAAGCAGTATTTCCACCTTGGAATGTATCGGGAAGGGCCAAAAAGAGGCGCGTCACGGTTGACGCACTGCATTCCTGACATTAAAGTGGGAATAAATTCATCAGACGTCTTATTTGCCCGATGTTGCATGAAAACAGCTCACTTGGCACCGATTTGCTCCTTGAGAGTTTGTTAGTTCACTTGGAATCAAAGCAACTCATTGGGCATCAAAATAACTCATACTTGCAAGGCGAACTCTGAAAAAAGTCAGTCCTGCAAGTGACTCAGACATTTTGGTGAGTCAGAGGGTTAAACTGTCTTACTATCTTCAATGCTCAGGCAAGAGAATGACATAAGCCATAACAGGTACGATCTAAGGTGTGACCTATGGCAGTTGGATCTGAGACACAACTTGTGAGGAGACCTGGATCTCAGACACTCTCTGAGACGCTATCCGTGAGGAGAGCTGGATCTTGGACAGATGCAATCCACAACGCCAAAAGCACAGCTGGGCAGACCTTGATGCCTATGTGGACTGGCAGAACTCACTCTGGAAGGTCTTGATCCCACCTTGCCACCAGCACCTGCCCAGTATTCCTCAAGCAGGCAGTCTGCAAGCACCCACTAGGAGTACCTCTTGGCCTGCGCATCCCAGACTGAGTTATCCCGATATGAGCCAAGCAACTTGCCCTACAGCAAAGTGGCCGGCCTGCACTTGCTCGCCCTGACCCTGTTCACCAGTGACGCTCTACTCATTTTGATGCCTCTTAAGCAAATCGATGCCCCGTGAGTTGATTTGATGCTCTGGGAGTTATTTTGTTGCCCCTTGAGTTAATTTGACGCTGAATAAACAAGTCAATGGCCAATCGGCAAGTAGGTGCCAAGTGATTTTGATGTCGAATGTCGTCTAAAAAGATCCCCTCCCAAATCCAGTCTCATATAAAGTGATGTTGAAAGACAAAGAGGAAGAAGTCAGGAGTGCTTTTTTTTTAAGGTGGACGGACAGCTGCAGCAGTTGATTGCTCGTTGTCAATAAGGAAGACAAGGCCAGGTTCTCCTCCTCCCACACTAAGTGCTTGGTTTGTCCATTGGGCTGAAGCCACTCATCCTACATCAAAGTGAGGCCATGAAGACAGCCCAAAATCTTGAGGCTCTAGGGGCACAGCGGACGTGGATCTTGAAGAAGTTTGACTCGGTTGGGGCCAGTGATTGACAGTCACTCCGGATTCAGAGTGTCAGTGGTCCTTGCCATAAAGCTACCGTAGGGAGAGCTGAGCAACGCCTCCAGGACATCTTCGCGCGTTGATATACATTAGTTCTTGAACTAGGAGCAGTGACCGCCCTGGTAATCATCTGATATCAACCCGTTGGACTTGTCATTAGTTATTATTCATAATGATTTAATAGGAGATCGGCGATTAGCACCCAACATTCAACTGCTAAATCCAGAACTGTCGTTAGTCCCTCACTCACCATGATTCAGGCACTCGTGAAGAAAGCCAGTGAACGTGATGGAAGGCTGAAACAAGAATCTGGTGTACTTTCCGTGAGTGAAAGTCCTCTGTCCAAGTTGCTCACCAACTTTTGCTAGTCCGGACAGGACAATGAAGAGGGTGATGGTGACGTAGACGCCCATGTGATCCCATCGCCAACTCACCACATGAACGTGGATCTCCCCCTCTTCTTCCACCGCCTCCTCCTTGGAGGAAGCTTTCCTCTTGAAGCGGGCATGATCGTCCGGGGCCGCGGAGAAGCCCACAGTGTTGGCCAACGAGTGCGACGCGTCCGAGTGCTGGAGAGGCTGGAAATGTTCCTCCCCACCCGCTGACGCAGCCGAGACTAAGACGACGCTTGAGAAAATAAACAGCGCTGAGATCGCGGCTCCTCCACTCATCTTGCACAGGGTCATCACTGAGCTGCGACTTATTCAGCTTTGCGCGAGCGCCCAAGACTCTTTACATCATGCCATGAACTTGTTTCTTGATTTACTGCCTCTCATCAGGCATCAGGCACAGGTTGACTGCAATTTCTTCCTTCTCCTCCTCCGTTGCAAAGCCCCAATAACTGATAAGATGGTCGAGTATTTACGGCTTGTTGCGCACTCGTCCTCGTCTACGTTGATTACGGCGGCGTCGGAGACCTTGAGCAACTCCCGCAGCATTTTGTAATCTCGGCGGGCGCGCACTTCGTCAGTGTCACGTCCGGGAAATAACCGATGCGTTTCTTATGCAATAAAGTTTTTTTGGCTTCCGACAGGATTATTCTTATCTCCTTGCCCACAATCAATGCACGCACGAAATTTCACTCTGCTATCGAAGACGTTCAAGCGTTGTCGGTCAAGGCAGCTCTGTCACACCGAGCTCTGTGGCAGCTCCAGAAGTCACTCAGACGTCGATGTTGCTCCATGTCTGAGTCATTCTCTCCAAGGACATCTTGGAGAGCCAAACTAGACATCTCCCGTCGAACGTGGACATTTCAGGCAGGCAGAAAAGCAATGAGAGGTGAGCTCTTCTGCTCAGTATGTTTCTCTCTTGCCTTCCTCGCTCTCTTTGCCGGTCAAGTTCTCTCTCTCTGGGTCCGTCCCTCCCCTCAACGCCAACGGGGGGGATTTCCCCTCACAACAGTCATGTCATTGTGGTCCCGTTGACTTTCCCCCTCCCTCCTGGGGGAAGCAAGCCGAAATGACCCAGTTGACCTGAAGTCATCAGGCAAAGCATTGGTCATGTCACACAACGAATCCATCGCCTCCACTTGCTAGGTGCCCGGATTGACGGTCCCACCGACCTTTCTACTGAGCCCAGACCTCGAAGACAAGCAGACCTGCCTAAAGTGACAAGGGGTAACAGCCAACGCCAGTGAGTTCAGCAGCATCAGCCTCACCTACTACACCGGTGGACTCAGGTGCAAAAGTGACCTTTCCTTGGTCAGACAGGGAGGGTTAGAAGTGATGTTTCATCTATAAAAGTCTGGCAACTAAACTTAATCAAGGCTCAGTCGACCTTCAGTGCATCAAATCAGAAAATACATCTCCATCAAGTGACTTTATCTGTCTTGCCGCAGTCAGCTGATTTGAGTCCAAAAAGTCAATTTTTTTTTTTAACAAAGATTCAACACATTTTCAGTTATCTCTTCAGACCTTCTGACGGACAGTTTCTGGCTGTCGGTTGGTTCAAAACGTTGCCTTCGGCAGGAACCTGACATTCAGACTGAGCACAGACAAGGGGTGGGTGGGTTGAGACCACCAGAGTTGCCACGAGGTGTAGAGTCAGGAATGATCTCAGACTTTGTTTTGCTTGGCAAATGGTGGCCAATTCGGTCAAACAGAACCATTTCGGCCCATGGTTTACTGAAAATTTCGAGTTTCCGTCCACAAACCGTTGAAACGCTCTTAGTTATTTACTTCAATTTTGACAAACTCGCCCAATACACGAGATCTACTGCACACACTCGATTTCCAGCTTCTGGGCTAAGGGCCGCTCGGCAGAGAACCAACATTCAGCCCAATCTAGCAAGGCCAACACTGTTGTCATGGTCACGATCGACGTGTTCGCCATCCCCCAGGTTCTGCTCCTTGTCCACGGTGCTCTTGATGACGTTGCGTCGACTGAGCCCAGTCCCGCTCTCCCACTGCCGTCAATCGGACTCGTAGATTAGTGAGTAACTTTTTATTAAGTAATGGGCTTCTTTGTCTTCGTTTGCACATGTGTAAACAACAACGTGCTTTCCAATGCATGCAAGTCTGTCCAGCCTGAGAGGCCCAACGAAAGACCATATTTCCCTCTCGTCAAGGTCCTTTTAGCAAAGTTCCCTTCAAGACCAAGTGTCTCAAGGCTTGGACTTGGCATACGACTGAGACTTGACGGCTTGTCTCAAGGCTTGGACTTGACGCCAACCATGAGGACTCTCACTGTCCATGTCAACACTGCCTGCAGAGTCGAACTTGACGAGACTCACACCATTCATACGCTGCCCGACGCTTTTAGGCCCCCACTTGTTGGGGTCCGGCAGAGGCTTCACCAACCGATTGGTTCAGGACGTCCTGATTACGACGAGCAACCACAATAGAGCGTTTTGGGCATTCTTCCAAAGCAAACTTCTTCGTGTCATTGGTGCTCAGTGTTCGTATAAGAAAGAAAGGGTTAGAAAACACGATATTCCTTTTAGTGCAGCACAGCAATGTTTGGGGACCGCCTAGGTCAAAATTGGCCTATATTACAAGGTCATTCAGAAACTGTGCTACATAATATGACTGGCGCTATCCACTTCATTGGGTGGGAAGAATGGCGAGAATATGGAACGCTTTGTGCGCCATCAAGTGGTGTTTCTGTCGTTGCGTCCGAGCAATTGTAAGCGGAAGTGTATCTATCTATCATAAAATAGTCTCTATACAATTGTTGTCACTCTGCCCTCTCCTGATGTTTTGACACAATAAACTGAAGACGATTCTTTTTCTTTAAGTTGCTGAACTTTGCTTCTAGTCATGAAAATTCCATTCATCCACAAAACTGATCAAGAGGTGAAATATTAAGGACACTCACATTTGGGAAACTCGTATATGATACTCGTATAAATATACGAATATTACGAGTCCTCATGATATACGAATGAAAACTCGTATATGTAGCTACTCGTATGAAATGTGATGTCGATTTGGCCCAAATTGACCAAGCAGCTTTCTCCATCCTCCCCGACTTTTGGCCCACCCTGTAGGTAGTGCTGAACACGCATTCTAGGACGTTCATTCAAACGATCCGCACAGAACCAATTTTGCACGTCATAGTTGCCACACGCACCAATAAACTGCGCGACTTTATCATCGCACTCAGTGCACACGTACCTACCATAGATTGCCTGGCCTATTTCAAGGCCGAGCGGACTTGACCTCATGAATATCAGGTGCAGCGTCAAGATACGCAAGGCCGAGGACAAAGGCCTCACTCAAAAGTGCACGGTCAGGCCTCAGGCGTGGCGACGGCGTCCGATGCCATGAAGTCTTCGATGATGTCGATGTCGCCAGGATTCCTCCTCTTCACCGGAGACGACTTTCTCACTAACCCCATTGCAACACAGTGAAATTGTACCTAAGCCACGCATCACTGTTGATGTAGAAATAAATGACGAAATCACAGCCAAGTTTCTGCATGGGCCTCCTGATCACTCCTGCTGACTGTCTAGACCTGCATTGGCCAGGCCAACTTGGCCTGCAGCTACTTCAGACCACTACAGGAGTCGAAGCACTCGATGGTGACAACGGTGCTGACCACAACGAGCCCTTCTGGAACAGGATCCATCATACACATGAGTACAAGCAAAATGGCAGGACTATATTATAACATTCACTTTTATCCACAGTCGAGTCAAGAAGTGACACCGTAAAGGCTTCAAGCTTTCCAACGATTAACGTCGACTTTATGTGGTTGCAGTATTAAGGAATTTATAATGGGTGAATACTTTTGCACACTGGAACACACGTTGGTGGGCGTGCGACTGCACCCGTTGCACCCGGTGTGTGTGGGTGTGTAGGTGTGTGGGAGTGGCTGGGTGGGTGTGTGCATCTCAGGCTTCCCCCCTGAAGAGATTGCGCATTAGCTGTGACATCGCATGGAAATCACTGTTCCAAGTGTTTCACAGCAGGGGGCGATTACTTATGGGGCGCACTGTAAACGTACCGATTGCAGAGTAGTGAATTGAAATTGTTGCGTGCATTCTATGTCTCATTCATGTGTGGCTTATGCTGGTGGTGAGCAAATTTTCTTGCAGCATGCGTTCGACTCCGACGTGTGTCGTACTTCTGGCAGGCATTGGATACTAGTGTGAGTTGCACTTCTAGCCAAATTCTCATCCTTGAGGCCATTCAATGTTTCAGGCCCAAGATTTCTTGAGTCAAGCCGACGCCAAACAACCGGGGCTCTGGGCTCCATGCAGGTATTATTGCTGGTGATTATTCAAGCTAAGGTCCATGAGGCTGTTGCTGAGGCTGTTGCTGAGGCAGTTGCTGAGGCTGTTGCTGAGGCTGTTGCTGAGACTGAAGCTGAGGCTGTTGCTGAGACTGTTGCTGAGGCTGTTGCTGAGGCTGTTGCTGAGGCTGTTGCTGAGGCTGTTGCTGAGACTGAAGCCGAGGCTGTTGCTGAGGCTGTTGCAGAGGCGGAGGCGGACGCAGAACCTGAGCATGATTAGGTGACAGCCACCTCCTGCTTAATGCTACAAAAAGTGTGCAAAGCAAAACCAAAAAGGCCACGACTGCAATGATCAGTCCTGCTTGGGCAAGTGTGCTCCAAGAGGTGGCATCACTCTGGTTATTCGGAGTCCTCAAGTAGACTTTGACCACGTTGGACAACGCCCCACGGTGGCCCTCCTTGCCCACAGTCACCAGTGCCACATAGTTGTCCTATCAGTGCCAGATTCAAGAGGATTTCGATGTGTTGAAGCTTTTTGCTTGATTCACCTGTTCCTGCTGTAACGGGGCTGAGGTAGGCGAGGCGAGAGTGTGATTTGATCCAGGTTCTCCAGGGGTCGGAGGAGACTCACCGGACTCGGGGATGATGAAGTCAGAGTCCGACAGGTGGAAACACTTCTTCAGGAAGGCTGCGGGACTTGACAAGTCTTCTCTGTCTCTGTAGGAGCAGAGCTCCATAAAGGCTGCTGTTAGTGGAGGTTGAAGATTGATTCATGGTAATACAACAATGGTCCCTCAACTACCTGGACTACCCCTTGTGCCATCATCGCCAACCTCTGTACAGTTCAGGATCGTCTTCTCCTCTTTGACATCCCTGACCTGGGTGTGTAGCATGGCAGCTATGACTGTTTTGGCTGTTGAGTGACGACCTATTTTAAAACATACCTCAGTCGGAGTGGTCAAGTCTGAGAGTCTGATGGCAACACTGACAGCCTTAGATGTGGGCCCAAGGTTGCCGGCTTCATCCTCAGCCGCCACGGCCAACCAGATTATCTGGGTGTCATGGTCAGTGCTGTAGACTATGCTGCAAATGGCATCGTACTCACCGATCCCATGGGGAAGATTTTCTCATGGATGCCAGAGAGGATGTCGATGATGATTATCTTGCGAAATCCAGCCTCTACTGGCTCGAGGTTATCGCTCTCTGGTGCCAAAATGGCCTCGGTGACTCGTTTTTGGTTGCGTATATCACTGACCAGGTCAAATGCATCCTCTGACACGCAAACGTAGTAGGCAGAGGCTGGAGAGGTCAACTAGTCATGCCATGCAATGATGTACAGTCCTCCACACACACACGCACAGACTACATACGGACAGTTTATTTTATATATAGATAGATAGTGGAACAGTTTGCTGTCAAGTTTTGATTTGAAAAGTAAAGGCATCCCCCGCTGAAATTATTGATGGCAAGGACTATACAGTGCCTTCACATATGTACCCCGTGACCAGAAGGGAGGTACTGTGTGATCACTGAAGATTAACGAAGGGTATCTTCAATAGAAAATACCGTTTTAAATGTTGCTGGAGTTAAAGCAGAACTTCAGGCTTTGGTACTTTTTGGTTGCTGAAAGTGACATTTTTTTGCCTTTTCGGGCGCATACTAATACTGGGGTCGGAGGCAATTCTTAGAAATTTAAGCAGCTAAGACCTGACTCCCAAGAAGCTGATCTAGGTTATGAGAAAGGAAAGCGCCATTGAGGCTCTCAAGAATGTGGACCAAGTCCTCTGAGGAGAAAATGCCAAGTAGCTCTCTGAAATGGGCCCTGCTGCTGCTCCTCTAAAGTATTGTCTGATCACATCTGTGGATGTTGAAGGCCATTTCTCTCAATTGGAACATTCCTTTTCTGACTGAAGACAAATTTTCATGATAAGCTCACCAAAGCCGTCATCTCAAGGTATTCCCAGGCTCACCAGGAATAAAAGTGGCACTAAGCGTCCAAAATGAACATTCCACAAAGGATTTTTGTAAAAGTGTTCAAATATTTCAACCTCATTTGCAAGGAATGTTTTAACAATTTGGCTAAAAGTAATTTCATTGCTTTCTCCCCTGCAATGCTCATTCATCAATCAAGAGCCAGTCATGACTTAGCACTTACGGGCTCCTTCAGTGTAGTCATCCCCTGGGGAGGTGAATATAATAGCAAAGGTGTCCAGGCCACGGTGGATGATCAAGTCATTGATGCGTGATGGAGGAAGGTTATCAGCCCTTTTCTGGGCATTGCGAATCTGGTCCAGAAGATAGGAGCTGAAGTCAAGATTTCTCAAAAGCTATGTTGGCACTTTCAGCATACCTTGAATGATCCTCCAACAGCTTGCCTCTCAAAACTTCCAGTCTTGACAGGAGTGGCCGACATCTTGGATATGGTGGTGCTTCCACAGCAAATAGGTGGCCCCAGATTTATGTTTGCCGGGTTCCACCAGGCTGTCCTAGACATCCGACATCCTGTACCTGAATCCGGATCCACCTTAGATGCTGTCAATGTCTTGGTGATTAAGAAGCCTTTGTTGACCGCAGTGTTTTCATCCCCAACCACTTTGCATTTGAGTGTGTAGCGGCCATCGTCATTCAAGTCTGCGTAAGCCTTGGAGTAGATGCCATCAGTTGCCATCAGGTCTGCGTCTGTTCCATCATCGAGAAGGTCAATCTTGATGCTGATTCCTCGAAGATCATCTTTCTTCTCTTTCGTAATATATGCCCTGAGCATGTTGTTGTTGTCACTCATGTTCTTTATCTGCCTCCACCATAGTCCCTACTTACGTCACATTAGCATTCATCACTGGATAGTTGCCCTGCCTGACCGAAGCAAAGACTGACAATGTCGATTTCTCGAGGTCAAGTTCATCATCTGACATGGGGAGATGCAGGTAAACAGGGTAAGTTAATTTTTCAAAGCACACAAGGTGTCATTCATATATGTATCTTTAGTCATTTTTGAGATAACTAGTCAATCAACACTTGAATCCACATCAAATGAGTGAAAACTGCGTGAAAGAGTAAAATTTTCCTTGCTAGGGACAATTTTATCATCAAGCCTCCTCAGGTCAAATGCGTGAACCCTGGTCAACCCACTTTTGACCAATATCCAAAGCGCTAAAGGGCTTGAGCAAAGTGTGACTAACTTGGGAGGTCCATTTAAGGTACTGAGTGGATGGTCGCGCCAAGGATAACTGAATGCCATCCTGCACAGTCTTCACACATGGACATCTAGGGTTCATCGACAACACCTTACCCACGTTAACCCAGCAAGTGGTTTCTAAGGGCAGGTTGTCCTTTGCAGCCTTTGAAGTGATCAGAATGTCAGCAAAGGTCAACTTTGCTCTGGTCTTGAGTGCAAAGCCGTAAGTGTTGGGCTGAAATCATAACATTGATCCAATGGGTGTCAGATGCTGCTGCTGCTGTGGAACCTCTCACCTCCTGGTCGCCAAATTTAGCCACATACACCAAGTTACTATTGTTAAGAACGGACTCATGTGCCACTTCTGTTCCGTTAGGGTAGATCAGGATCACTGAATCAAGTGCAGGATCATGAGGATCACTTTGCTTCTGATAGTCAACACGCATTTGAACATCGCGACCGATGGACTGGTCCACGATGAACTTAGTGATCTGCTGAGTGCCGCCATCGTCCTCATAGTCCAACTTTGACACCCTCTTGATCTGGGGTGGGCAGTTTAAGTAGTATGGCTTCGATGGTGGTATTAATACTTTTCTGTTTTGCACTCACTACTACATTCACGTCTTCTGTCGGCACGGCAGGCTGGTAGGTGAGGGCCCCCTTCAGTGCATCAATGATGTCCTCAATCCCCGGACCTGTTGTTCAAGGTCATCATCACACAGGGTCGAACGGCAAAGCTTTTCGAAACTCACCATCAGGGATGGAATACTTGTAGCTGTTAGTTAGGTGGGCCAATCTCTCCAGTCCTTGGTCAGCCTCTTCTCTACAATATCGTGCCATATCAAATAATTTCTTTCCATATAGACAGAGACTTACCCGAAGGCAATGGTGACAATTCTGACCCCGGAGTCCTTGATCTCCTGTACGAGATCTTCCTCGATGAATTCGCTCTCAGTCATGCAGGCTAGCTCTCCGTCAGTGATGAAGATCATGATGCCTCCCGGTTCTCCAGTGGAAGAGAGAGTCTAAGGGTTCTCAGTTATCTCCATGCACTTCTGCAGGGCAATGTTGAATTTCAACGCACGCTCAACCCTTTTCTGACTCCTGCGTTTAAGCAAGTTTCCCCGTCTGCAGAAAGGCTGTCGATGGCATCGGCGATATCTTCCTTGCTGTTATCATCATCCCTGATAGGAGTCATGCCAATGTCTTCTCTTATGTCAGCACCACTAAGAGAGAACATTTGACATCTTTTCTGCATGAAGCCAGCTATTGCTACGTACCGAGACTGTGCGATACATAACCATTTGAATGCAAGACCAACAGAAATGAATGAAAAAAGTAACTTTACTTTGACGGGTGGGTGGGTAAGAAGTAGATGATGCAAAGAGAATGGGGCTTGGTTGTGCATTTCACTTATTAAAACATCGTACCTAATTTTTTTGAAGCACTTTCTACTCACATTTCACTGGCCAAGCCATCAATGTCTTCAACTATGGGCCGGGGGAGTCCCTCACCAAAACTTTCAGTGAGGCCTTCTTATGAAAGCCTCACTCAGATTTTCTGTACCCAAGAATTACCCAATTGCCCTCACGCACTACTCAGAGCCTTCGATTCTAAAGTGTTGATCAGTAAGAAGAGGCCAAAAATGCTCTGGTTGCATATCTGGGCAAGTGCAACTTCAGTTTTTGACTGCAAACTCCTCTCAAAGTTGTCTCCCCAGCAGTAAGAACATGGCATGCATATCAGCTCAATCCCCTTATGCATACGATACTAACATAAATCAATGTTTGCAAATTTTAGTCACACCATCTGAAATATTGCGCTGTGACTTTTTTTTTAGCATATTGCACAATGCACGGTCTCATTATGCACAGTATGTATGTACCCGAAAGAAGTGACTCCAACAAGTGATCCTTCTTGGACATCCAGCCTGACCCAATGTATGGCGGTCTGCTTGAGACGATTGATCCTCTTGGACACAGGGGGAACACCAGAAGGACCATCCATGCTGCCTGATCGATCCAGCACCATCACAAACCGTCCCAACCCACTTTTCAAAATGGTAAACTTTGTCTCTGGGATCTGCGTGAAACTGCCTGGTTCCACTTCCTCAAAGTCGTCATTCCCAGAGATGACATCCCAAGTGCTTCGGCCAAAACATTTTTCATTGTGTTTCGTGGGAAGATTGACATCATGGTCCAACTGCTTGTCATCATTGCAAAAATGTTCCACCTGAAAGAGAAAGTACAAGTGATGGACTGTGCATATGATGCACATACATCAAGTTAGCGCATAATACAGCACTATTAATTTCCTCAATCACATACTGAGTCAAGAAATGGTGCAGCCATCATGGAGCATTTGATGTCACTGTTGTCTCCATCCGGGATGAACATGCACGTGGGCTCACTGCCAGAGCACTCGTCACCGGTGTTGACATCTCTGAAGTTTGCTACATGTTAAAGGTGAGGTCATGCAGATCGGAGCACACTCACTTGGCATGACCTTCCAGTGGCCTGTCTGTGTAGAAGTTGGGCTTGAGGACAGTTGTGAAGCCATTGCCGGTGTGGATCTCCTCCTGGTAAAAGAGCGGATATAACTCATCACCAGGATATCCGTACTCCTCAAAGACTCCGTAACGGAACTTTGCCCATTCATGGACAAAGACATTGCCTGCAAGTGAACTCCATGTCAACATGAGCAAAAAGACTTTGCAATGAGCTTCCAACCTGGAGGGCCAATGGTGTTGGCACTTTGGTTCACGTTGATGAGATAGTCTGGGGTGACGTGGATGTGCTCTCCTCGTTCCCCACAGCCCTGGGTCTGGACTGTGTAAGGCACATCGCCGTACAAGGGGTTTTCACACATCACGCGAATGTCACCATCCTGAAGGTGTGTCTGAGTCTTATGCTGATGACGAACTAGTGGTATTTCTGTACAGTAGTGCCGTACGTCATGGGTGCTTGGGCCATAAACACTACATTCAGAGTTTCTTTCAGTCCTGTCCCTCATGACCATGTCAAAAGTCGTGACAGAACCTTTGGGCAACAACAATGATACTGATTACAATGATTATGCTGCAGTCAGATGTCAGTTGGAGCTGATTCTGCTACTGCTTGGGAGCTGCTTTTGAGTGTGTGCATGGTAGCAATGAATGCCGATGTGCAGGCCTAATATTGCATGCTGTTGGCACAAAATGGGCGCAGCTTATTTCGTAGTACACGCCTGCAGGTTTATTTTGCTGCATACATAGCCTAAATCCCATGAAATGTTTAAGCTTTCAAACTCAAACTGCAGGATGAGTGATCTGGAACTTCTTCCTTCTTACGACTTCTTCCTGCACTCAAGCAAATGGACCCAAGAGCCCATGTGCATGCGTGAGCTCCTAAATCAGCTCATAAAAGGGTCAGAGTTTCTTAGGTATAACTGCAACTTTTTTATGGTATTGGTGACCATTTTGGGTGCTGGACAATGGTCCATGACCGACCATATCATATGTTCAGTTTTGCTTTAGTCTTGTAGCCATCAAGTGGAAATTCTTCTTCTCTTCAAAAGTCATATCTAACTATTGTGACACAAACTTTAAACTTGCATCTCTCAGCATAACAGCGGAAAAACTAAAAGAAATGTACACTTAGATGTCACTGGAGTTTGTTGGAACCCTAAAATTAGACCGCATGTAATTAATTGAGATTGAACTGTGCTCAAATGCGGAAAGATAGCCAAAAAAAGGCAACTTTAACAAGCACTTCTGTCTTATTCTTCGAGTAGACTTACCTTACCTATTTACACAGTTATAGACTGTAGAAACTAGCAGAATAAAAGCATTTCAGTGACTGAATGACTCCATATGTCGGCTTGACTGGGCTTCAGCCTCAGTCTTCGGGATGATTCTCTCATCCCTGGCCGGCCACCCATCCCTAGTCGGACTGTACAGTACACTCCCACATACAGCTTCGTCCCAAAGTGGGCATTTCACTGGCACACCCCCATACGCAAAAAAGGCCACGCCTCTCCCACTGCTGCCTGGCCGCACAGGCCTACGTGGCACCTGTTGCTGGTGGTCCCCCAATTTCAACCATTCACAGCTTTCTTCATACTGCAGCTACACAAACACAATTGACACCGTTGGAAAGGTTGAAATTTTGCATGTCATGTGTTATGCATGTCGAGGGACGTAGGTTGCAAGCTAGGAACTAGATTTGCGGCCACCACTGTACTGCCACTGGAAATAGTCAATACACAACCTTCCTCCATGACACATCTCCCAGACTCCTACTAATTGTACAACCACAAAGGGAGAGGGTGGTGAACTTGGCCCGATGCAGAGGACCAAGGTCGGCTAAGGTCACCCAACGACAGAGGCCATGTGATGCACATTCCTGACTCATAAGCACGCATCAGTCTTCATGACAAACAGCTGCCCTTACATAAAAACCATGCCCTGTTTATCAGAGAGACTCGGATTGCACAGAAAAACCCTCAAACCATGGTAACTATGTCCCAGAGACACAGACCAGGATCAGGACAAGTAGGGTCTGACTGGAGTTCTTTCAAGACTACTCAATGACGTGAAACCACACATACTTTGTTCTTCTACTTGGAGGGGACACACACAAGTTATCTTACAAGAGTTAGAGCAATTAGAACCAGCAATATGTACCTAGCCAATCTGCAACTGAAAAGGAGTGATTTCCCCCAACTCAACTAATCAGTGCAGGAAGAAAAGATGTTTGAGATAGAAAAGTATGCCTGAAGAATGACTTGGCAAGCCTTTACCATGATCCAGAAGCAGCTGGTCCTATAGGAG
>JAAUXU010046372.1_pt1 | contig 20226 bp, 19 predicted proteins | sample 7278151 | NCBI WGS metagenome assembly JAAUXU01 (sample SAMN14350113, study PRJNA611818) | marine sediment metagenome | isolation source: surface marine sediment (1.8m) | place: French Polynesia: Moorea | collected 2018-08 | reverse complement strand
CCCCCCCCCCCCCCCCCCCCCCCCCCCCCCCCCCCCCCCCCCCCCCCCCCCCCCCCCACTGCCTCGTGGCGTTACATAAAATACTTGCGTTTTAAGCAAAAAATCATTTTTTATTAGCGTTCTAACCACGACGAACTTCATCAGGATCTACACAACTACTAGGAGACTATAGGAGCATTCTGATTAGTGCTGGGTTAATGAAAGTCAATAATAAAACATGTTAAAGAACTCGTGCAAATTATCAACGATTGCTCTTCATGCTAGACCAAAGGCTGCACACGCAGTTCCATAACTGAGGATGGCCTTCACTTACTCGAAGCAACCTCACAGGATTTCCCAAAGGGTCAGAAACTGTGGCGACTCATGTCTTTGACAAATTCATGCCCAACTTTTAGATCATGCATACAGAAGTTGGTTTCAAAAAAAATGCAAAGTAATTTGACCTTGCCTCTATTTATGCAAGAGCTACGTCGCACTACTGCGCAGCACGTACATAAAGTATGGCAGAAGCGCCATATTTAGTTTCCCATGGATTTGTAGCGTCGTTATTCTTGCGTCCAATGCAACGATATTGGTGTCAATGGACAGGAAAATTTGTAGCAACCAATGGAGATGAGTCAGATTTGAGTAAAAAAAAAACACAGAAAACAAGGGCAAATTGACAATCAAAATGTTGATGCTTCTTCAATGAAACAGAGCAGGTTGCAGGATGAGAAGGAGAATCAGTTGCACTCTCATTTTCAGTGGGAAAAACATAGCGTAAAATGAGAGGTTGATGCCCTCAAAGTGGAGCAGTTGCCAGTGTTGACTTTTTTGCGAGTCTTCTCCATAATGCTTTTTAAGTGACTTCAGAAAGTTCAAACAAAGTGAAGTTTTGAATCTCTACTTTTACCTCAACTTGTTTGTCATCCCTAAAAGTGCATGTACTTGCTGTAAAATGAGCGGACTTTCAGGTTCCATATCAGCGTCAGACGGTCCTTTTTAAAGTGCTCTTAAAAATTTGTACTTTATTCGGTATGTTGCAAGCAAAACTGAATACGAATTTACAGCTTTTACTTGCTGCTGAAGTTGATCTTGCTACAATTACACTGTTTTGTCCTCGCCAGAGCCATATAAAGTAGCGAGCTTGTATGAATAGCATGGCGCACCTGGTACCAACAATGTAAGGCCACCTGGGCACGTGCCACTTTACGCCCAATTTTGGATTTTGCAGCTCGACGGCCTTGACGACCCGAGGTTTGGGTGGGTAGGGGCCCCAGGGTCGCCATTCTCCTTGTTCGTCACGTCGGGATTCTCCTGGTTGTTCGACACCAGGAGAGTGTTCCTCTTCTCTTCCCCCTTCCGCTTGTCAAGAGCATAATTTATCCGTCAATAGTTAGACCACAAGTTCGACGCCTAGAAGTTCTTGGGGGTTCACATGTACAGTAGTAGGATGACCATCTTATGTGGTCATCCTCCCCAGAGCAGGCATTTGTCATCATTGCCACCAGTCAGGAAGGCCCCGAAGCCATACCATGCCTGATTCAACCTTTCCTTGCTCCTCGTGGAAGCCATGTTGCTGAGAATCTCGTTGAGAGTGGGGTGGCCACAGGTCTGATTGCCACCGCTGAAATGGGCCAGTTCCACTGCGGAAGCGCTCGGATCCATTAATGTCATATTTGCTTATTACTCAATGTACCCAAGTGTTCTCAGAGTTGTGCCCATCATTTATCGTCAATGCCCAAGAGTCTTTAAATGCACATGAAAGTACAGTCGACCCCGCTTAATGTGTCCATATTACAACCACCCGCTTATTGTGGTCACTTTTTAAGCAATTTTTCTAGTTTATTAGGAACCAATCGTCTGTTGTTAAGGCCACTTTTACGGAGGATTTTTCCTCCGCAAAGAAAAGTGGTCCTCTCGGTACAGTACTGCACTGTGTCTTTGCACTCAGCACATCCCATATGCGTAACGTAGACCATAGGCTTCACCTTCAGTTTGCATAACCACCGGTATTGTAACCATGTTCATACAGTTCCGTGGTGGCCACATTAAGGAGGGTCGACAGTTTATTGCCCAGATCTATGTTTGCACTTCAATGTCACTTATTTGTTCCTTTGACTGGGGACCCAGGTGGGATCGGGGGTGCCTGAGGGTCGTCATGTCATGTCCCTGCAAACTTAAAAAAACATGTGTATGTGAATCTGGTCGGCCAAGTGTCTCGGGAGAAACCCGCCAAAGCTGTTGCTCAATGCAGTGTAGCGCTTCTTTGTAAAAATGACATTTGTAGCTGAACATCGGACTTTTAGTTATGAGCCCACAAGTTCTGGCCACCTCAGACGTTTAATTCAGCATTCCGTCGTCCTGACCTTCTCTTTCCGGTGCACCTGCACCGAAACATCTGGTATAATGCTAGACTTCGCGCTCCAGCTACAACAGCGTGTTGTAGAGCACTACTTTTCAATCACACACTCGTAGTTAGTAAAACAAGCGAGTAAACTAAATTTGATATGCTAAACTACAAACGTCCCTCTAAGCAAGACCTTTCCTCCATCCCTCACAGTTTGTCGCTCCGAAGCCTCGGGCCATCACCCCAGCTCCCAACTCAGCCCCTGACCCCGAGCCCTCGGGTCTTTAAGGCCCTCAGGTAGTTTAGGCCCTCGAGCAGGAATCATCCAAAATTGGGCTTTAAGTGCTACTTGTCCAGATCGGCGTATGCAGCTAAAAGTCACCGGGAGTATAGTGCTGGAAGGGTGGCACCACACGACTGTACTGACAGGACAGCCGAGTGGCCGGTATAAATATACCATCCGCTATAGCACCCTAAGACACTGGACCCAGCAATGCATAAAATGTTGTGCGCAAAGCGGAGAAAATTTATGACAGAGTAAAAAGTGATGTCAAAGTACAACTGTCTACGTGGGCAAAGCCTCTATAGGACTCTCGCTCTTGGATTTTGCTGCTCTTGGGCGGATAGTGGTACCTGCCCACATGGATGTTTATAAATTTGATCCTGATTATTTAGTTAAGTTGGCTGACTTTTTATACCGGTGGAGTGTCAACCTGTAGCACTTTAGACTACGTTAAACATATAGAGCTTTCGGGCTTTCGGCCAAGGGGAAACTTTACACCACTCCAAATACCCTGGGCTCCGTGGCTAAATGGGCCGAAGTGGCACCTTACACCGGCCTACGCACACTCGGCCGCCTGGCCTGAAAAAGCAACCTACGTGTGGCTCGCAGCGTTGGAAGACAGGGAAGCTAGATAAGCAGTGCCAAACCACAGATGTCGTTCTTGAAAAGAAAAATGTGACCCTTTTTCAGATTTTGCTGTTCTCAGGCCGAGTAAAGGCCATGCCCAGATGGGCGTTTGTAGTTGGACGTCGCTGCTTTTATTACGACTTCCCAAATTTTCTGACCCCAACGCACACTTTTTTGTGGACTACCGGGTGTCTCAGGCTGCTGTCGCGGCCTGGGGATCGCCACTCCCCAAGGACTTTTCAGTGCGAGATTGTGTGTGCTTGGTGCTTCTTTGCAAAAATTACATTTGCGGTTTGACATTTTTATTCATGAGCGTTCCACTCATAGGTTTAAATCTGGCCACTTCTAGATGACCGGGGGTTGGAGGTTAGGGTGGAGGCTCGAGAACGATGCATAAGGCCAAGAACATGTCAAAGTCTCAGTCAAAATAAGAAGCCTGGCAATTTGCAATGGACTTTCGGATTTCTCCCTCGTCTACGTGTGTGTGTGTGTGTGCGTGGTGGAGGTGGAGGTGGGGGGGACTTCCTTATGATCAATCAAGTCTAAGAGGAGTAAAATTTTGAACTCTTCCCTCCAAGGTGTTCGAAGAGAGTGAAATTGTCCAACATTTCGCAAATTTTGTAGCTCCACAACAAATATTCTTTCAGAGGTCTAGACTGCTAATGGGCTGGTAGTCGAGACAAGGGCAGAATCTACAGAGGCAAATATGACGCTGGAATAATATAGGGAAGAGCGGCGTGGGCATTCCAAACAGGGCAGAGTTGGCAGAAGGCATATATAAACTATTAACGCTTGATTTTCCGAATATTTCCCCGGTTTTTACTCTCTGGAGAGACATTTTAGCACTGTATGTCCCTGTAAGGCGTAGCCGTTTCTCCATCATGCATGAGAGTGTGACCGAATTTTACTGACCCACTTTCTGTCCAGCATTTCCTAAATATGTATTTCACGAAATTTGTTTTGAAATGGAGAAATACTCGGAAGATCGTGTATATCGTACCTACAGTAATGTGTACCTACATGTACTGCGGTATGCATCGTTGATCGGAACTATATATCGATAACTATAAAGTTATATTTCCCGGCCTTGTTTGGTAAGAGAGAAACACAGGTGAGAAGTATTCCCACAACCATGGCGTTAAAAACTATACATCCCTCTATCTACTGTGTTTTCCACTTCTTCCAAAAATAAAGTAATTTCAGAACACGTAGTTCCAGATTTCTTCTCTTGTGCAACAAAAGAAACTGAATGAAATCTAAAAATTTCGAGTGAACTTTTGTCTGTGTCCATTTTGAAAGCTTCATAGCTCCTAAAGTAAAAGTTGCATCAACGACAATGGCTTCAAGTTCCTGCTTCTGCTCATTTTCCCCAATCATCTAGTACGTGGCAGCTGACTAACGTTAAAATGAATAAAGTTATGGCATATGGCAGTGTAGTACGACAAAAAGGCCTCATGCACATTCAGGTTGGGGACCGTGTGAAGGACGTTGCTGAGAGATTTAGTATCTCCCCCAAGACTGTGCAACGCATCAGAAAGTTGTGCGAGGCCACTGGGGATGTTGTCAAGCACAACACAGAGGTGGGGCACTCAGCGTTAGGACGGAGGAGCTCGTGACAGCAGTCAAAGCCACCATCGAAGCTGCAGAGTCAAGAACACCGGGGATAGAGCAAGCAAGAGACCACAAGACATCAGCCACAGCCATGCAGAGGTTGGTCAGGTTAGGACTTGGGGATGAGGTCGAGAGCAGTTCAAAGTAGGCGAACGTTGACGACACCGCTGATGCAGAAGAGGGTGGAGAGAAATCTCTGAACAGATTGAAGCCAGAGGAAAAAGTGCCCCTTTTTATGGAAATCAAAATTACATGTAATCACATGTACGAGCACACCAATTGGTACAACATGACGTGTATCTGTGAGATTCCAAAAGAGGCTCCCCACATGCCTACTGTGCCAAGAGGAGTAAGTTTCCAGCCAAGGCCATGTTCCTTGAAGAAGTAGTGGCCTGCCACGGCGCCGCTGATCACGGTGAAGGACATCTTGAAGATGGAGCAGTTCATGGAGCTGCTGGACACCATCATCATTCCATTATCTGACAGGATCTTTAGGCGTGGTAATTGCATTTGCCAATAAGATGGTGCCTCCAACATACTTCTGTGCCCACTCAAAAGTACCTGGAGTCCAACCTTAGTGTCAGGGGATTTTTGTCCAACGATTTCAGCTCATGGACGCCCAGTTAGGCATCGGCCAGGACAGCCTCGTAAATTTGAACAGCCTGAAGGATGCCGATGAGGAGGCATGAGCCAGCACGTGACCTGTCATGGCCGCAGGTCCAGGCTGAAGGAACGCATTGCCGCACAAAGGGGGATTATAGAAAAATAAATATTCTGTGGTTTAGGCGATGGGAGTTCAAAAAATGTTTCCCCCTCAACTGCAGCTGTTCAAAGTTTAATGACAAAATCGGACGCATGAAGTAAAGTGCCGGGTGCAATAAATTGCACTTTCTTCAGCGGGAGTTTTTATGTTACAGTAGAAGCCGCAAGTAATAACACCATTCGTTGTAGGCAGAAACGTTCTTATAAATGGCCTCACCTTGTTCATAAGAACGAACTGCATAAGAACCATGACAATGTCATCGTGCTCTGGTCATAGAGACTCACTGAAGTCTAAAGGCTTAAAAAGTCATTATGCCTTGAGAGGGAAAGAGGTTGATGTTTTGCCCTTGTCCAAACTCGTCTCGCTCACGTTCTTTTTGTCTTAAGTTCTCAAAATTATGCAGGTTTGTGCCTGTCTTTCATGCAACTTTGGATGAAAATCATTCTTATAAGCTTTGATTGTTTCCATATGAGGTGGGATTCACTACATAAAGTGCATTCTAATTCCGTCTCTGAGGAACTTGTTCTTTTATCAGTTGTTTTTTAAGCGGCTTTTACTGTACTCTTATGTTGGCGTTGGCAGATGCACCTACCTCTTGGCCAAAGTATGCACAAAACTCCGTGGCCAGCCTGGAGCTGGCCTCAAGCTTAAGACCAGCCGGATCACCCTCATTAGCATGGGCAATGTGGCAAAAGTTTAGGTGCTGGATGTGAGAGTAGTTGCCAATACAATGATAGTTTGGGGATATACTTATAATATACTGGGGAGTCCGCTTATAAGAACAGTTGTAGTCTGCCCTGAGGGGGTCCGTACAATGGGTTTTCACTGAAACGGCACTTCCACGGAGGGTTCCCATCATTGAAGGCCCTTGGGTGACACTTTTAGTTTTCCCTCACAGAGACACTTCCTCACTGTGGCAACCCTACTCTTGACAACTACAGTCAGTCACAGAGAGGAAGGGCCAACATGAGGAAGTGTCAGTTCTGCAGTGAGGGATTGTTGCGGTAAGGAAATGTCGCTGTGAGGAAAAGCTGCCATTGTACTGAAGGTTGGAATTGTTGCGGTGAGGAAACGTCGCCCTGAGGTACTGTCGCAACTTCGCACGGCTCCCTTTTGTTTGCGCCACTTTCATTTGGGTCACTTTTCACATAAGCTACATTGTATGGGACAGACAAAAAAGTAAATATGCACTGTTGTGCTTGGGACTTATCAGACTCTTGCACTTTGTTTTTTCCTCGTTATAAAAATAACATGCTGCATGTAGTGCACAATATGGCCAAGGGATGGGGGTGTCAGCATTGCCATTTCAGGAAGTGTCTACATTAGTACAGCTAAAAATTCCCACTGAAGACCGGAGGACAAAAGTTTTCAGACTTCTTCAGGGTAAAAATCAGGAAGAAAAATCAGGGTAGGTAACCGTACAAATTACTAGTAATCATCGCTAGAAATTTATTTCAAATTTGTACAGCAAGTACAAACTACCAATACTTACTAGCTCTGGTAAAAAATGACTTTCTCCAGTGAAAATTCATTCGCTAATACGTTAAGTATTGTATCAAGTAATAATGGCAGTAGTATGCGTTAGATTTTAAAGCAGGGGCAAAAGTAGCGTCCACAACATGTCTGCCTTGGGCAGGTGAGTGTTGGGAAATGGTGAGGACTTGGTGAAATGGTGTCCATCTATAACAAAGATCAGTTACTACCTGATGTACCTGCATAACATGAGATGCTACTGTGATGAACAGTTATGTCGGCGTATGCACTAATTTTGAAAAGTTTTTTGAGCAAAACTTTTGACGCTGGTTGGCATGTCGGGCCAGGAGGGGTGCCAGAACACGACCAAGATCCATCAGGACGCCAGGGCCACTTGCAGGGTATAAATCGTGTTTTAGCAGATTAGGCAGAAAGGACTGTCTTCACTTCAAAAAAAGGGCTGCTTTTGCTAGATTTTTGCAACAATTTTACAAAATTTTCTCAAGGGAGTGGCCTGCCCCAATTCCCTTCCTCCCTGGTGGTTGGCACCGCCCCTCAACCCACACTAGAGGCTAGCTCCCAGACCACTCATTTTTCCACAATATAGGATCAAATTTATGTTCTGTGGCAGAGGACCATATATAAGTTTGACTGTATTGTGAACATATAAGTGGTCCTAGAGCAAAAGTGCATATTAGTTTTGCCAGAGGGGAGCTTCTTAGCTTTCCAAGGAGGGGTGAACCACTTCTGTAGCTCAATTCAGTGAAAAGTTGCGGCTGAAGAAAGAAGGGTCTGTTACATTTTTTGCATACAATATGAAAGTCACTGTCGGACCAAAATGGTTACATGACGCATTTTATGTATATTGAGTTGTGATGGCTGCAGAGCAGCAAGTCGATGCCTCACAAGTACATGCAACAGAGATGAGTGGCAGACTCTTCTGCGGCTTTAGGTATGAGGTACTGCAGATCCTGACATTGGTGTTGCCATCACATGAAACAATGGGAAGGGAGTACTTGATAGATTTGGGTCCAACGGAGTTGTAAGAGTTTGAGTTACAAAAGCTGATAATAAACGGTCCTTAAGAAAAAATGGTTTTAGCAACATCTTAGTATTTTGGCCGACAGCCAAATACCCAGGCCGAAAAATATCATGTTCCAGAAAAGTACCCTTTCGAATTGCCCCAATGATACTTTGTAAACGCAAGGTCTGCCGTAAGTCCTCAGGTATTTTAAGTGCTTGTACGCGTAGTGGTAATGACATTTTGAATGTTCTGCCAAACCAATTTACCCTTCTTTTTCAGACGTCCTTAGACTCACATCGGCTGCGATTCTTGCTCCTGCAGTTCTACTATATAAGTTGAGCAAACTTAAGATTAAGTGAAGCCGCAAGGGCAAGAATGACAGCAAATAAAAGTCTAAGGTAGTCCAAGGAGGGGGGTTAACTTGGTTCTGGCGGAACATTTGGATTATATTGTGACTACAAGTACTTAACACAATGTCTGATAATCTATTGTGGACCCGATATGAAATCTGAATATACAGCATGTACAGCCCTTGGTGTATGTAATCTCCGCGAGGATAAATTGGTCGCACGGGCAAAACTGAGACATTTTGAGCATGAATTTCCGTATTCCTCTGTCAGTGAGACACTCAGACAGAAGATTGAGTATTTAACGTGAAGTTATTGACTGCCCATCTTGGTGTTAGAGCGCTCACAGTGCAGGAACACTTACAGGGCGCCACGCCAAAATGATCCATTTTTTATCTTTTTTGCGACAAAATTGGCTGAGATTTTCCCATTTCTCAGACCCTCCCCCCACTACCCAGGGGCTGGATGCATGCCATGCGAAAGAAATACTACATAAATGTCCCACTGCATCCTCAGTTAGGATGCGATATTTTGCCATTATTTCCAATTCCTCATTTTCTTGGGCTGGAAGACAGTTTTTGACCGTCTAGATATCTCTGGTTACTACTTCCCTGCCTTCGTTCTCCGCTTTTTCCCATAGACATCTGACCATACTGTATCGACCACAGAGGCTCAGGGCCTCTGCAGCACAGACTGCTCCTCTCCCACCTGCCTGTACAAGAAATATCGTCTTACGCAGCTGTTTTTGCCTCATTTGGCCTTTGCCCACCTATTGTGTGCATGCGTATCAAGGAAGGTAGACCGGAGGAGGGCAGAAAAGTTCCTGCGTCATAATTAGTCATCACCAAGGCAGCTTAGGCTGCTTCAAAAGAGAGGCACAACAAAGAGCTTCCATGAAGCAAAAGGTTAGCTGATTTCAGAAGAGAGGCAAAATGACCAGCTGACGCGTAAAGGTCAGCTAAAACGGCTCGGCGGATGAATGTAGATAATGATTTGGCCATACTTCTTCCTTCATTTACTATCGGAACCCTCATGCGTGTGGGTCTAGGGTTGCGAGAACCCCGAGAAAATGTCAGCCAATTGTCGTAAAAAAGCCTTCATGAATGAAAAAAAGATCGACATTGAAACTTTTTGGCATGGCGCCCTCTGACGGTTGCTACACTTTGAGCGCTCTAGCATCGAAATGGGCATTCAGCAAAGTTACTCCTGGTGCTGGATCTTGACAAGCAATGTCTGGACGACCAATTTCAGGAGCAGATTCCGCGTCGGACGCTACCACTGCAGTGTATGCAGCCTCTTCTACCCCGCAGACATTGCATGCCAACGACTGCCTCACAAGATGCTTGCGTCTTAAAAAGTGCCTGCGGCATCAAAAAATCAAAAAACTCCAGAGCAGAGCTAGGTAGCAAAGCAACTCTATATTCATTCAGCTTGAAGGTCTTTCAAAGTACTATGGCTCATCAAGAATAGGGTTCTTTTACCCTCTGCCAGTTCAAAGCATTCCCCGCATTAGCCCAATCACTACTGACAGTCTAGAGCGTATTTTCCTTGTCATTGCTGCAGTGAAAGTCATCTCAATCTTCTCCATTAGCTTAATGTCACCATGCGCTGCTTCTGTGGCACATCCCAAATTTCAACATTTGATGGATTGAGGCTAAGACTGGATGGTGGCTTAATATCTTTGCCTACAAATCGGATTCTTGAGAATCCTTATTTTCCACTTACTGGTGCCCTTTCACAAGATTTTGAGGCCTTCATTCATTCTCTCATGTCAGCCTCATACGTACTTTGCAGATAGAGCTTGAAATATTAATGAGTTGTCACTTACTGGAGAAGCTTAGAGAAAAAAGTGGCACCAAACGGCATACCCAAGTGAGATCTTTGATTCCTGATGTCACATACACTGTGTAATACGCATATGGTACACAGCAGGTGGTATATGCTAGGGTATGCATGACAAGAACCACGTCAGCAGTCAACATACATGCCAGCTAAATAACAAGTTTTGAGCTATGGCAAATGAACTAAATTAAATAGCGTTAGGTTTTAGATACCGTGTCTGAGAGATATGCTGATGTGTTCCAAGCAACAATGGTTATTCACAACATTATAGATCGCGTAAATGAAAAATGGGTTAAACGCATGCTCAAGCTTTACCAAGCAACACATTCGTATAATTACCTATTCCCCCTGAAATAGCGTGAATTTATTTTTTGTACGGGTTAGCTTTTTTTCTCTTATATTTGGAAGACAAACCTACTCACCCACGATGTCCATGAATCCATATCTGACCCTCCTATTCATCCAGCAGTAGATGACCGGGTTTAGGCACGTGTGCGAAACCGCGAGGATGTGAACGACCGTGAACACGTATGGGAACAAAGGACCATTCGTCAAGGCAGAATTCAGCAGCCCGAGGACCTACGTAGGCAGGATACATAGATGTGTAGCACCTTACGTAGCCGTTGGACGTTTCAGCAACTTTTTTTCGGGCCCAGCACTTTTCGCAATGTCACAAAAAAGTTGTTGAAACTATCGAATCGAAAGCAGTCGGGCAGAGGATATTCGAACGATCTACTCACGCTGCTCGTGGGGGATCTATATGGCTTTCATCATTTCATTCATGCTGTCAATTTTCTTCTTTAAAAGACTCTCAAAGACCTAACCTTATACACAACATGTGCCATTCGCTGTCGAACGGTTTGACGTAGGAGAAGCTACCCAAGGATGCACTTACACTGGCACACCTTAACTTAATGTTCGTTGGGGGACTCAAAGATGCCTCCCCCACTCGAAGGTGTCAGTGTAGATGCATCCAAACATGCAAACTGCAATTCCTCACCCAGTAGATGTTGAATGGAAGCCAGCACACAGTGTAGCAGACGACCACAACGATCAGCATTTTGATCATCTGTAAATGAATAAAGGGTTCCATGGCAACTGTGTAATTGACGATTGAGTGATCACAATGGGGTAAACAATAATTGGATCAGTGACACCCGCTTCGATCTCGCACTGAGAGGGGATGCCAGATTTAGTGGAAAGTAACTTTGATGATGTTCTGGTATGACATGCAAAATTTGCGCAGTAATAACACCAATTCAGTGTAATGTACAATAATAATTCCATTGCAGACGTTAGATAAAGCTGGGTGAGATCACAAATGTCCTCCAAGAATGGTACCTCTGACAACTGAGAAAAAACTAGAGACAGGCGGAGATATCGTAGTACACTGTCAGGGTCCAGAGGGCCTTCAGGTGGCGTAGAGCAGTGCGGTCAGGAAGTCTTTAGGGACTTTTCCAACAACAATGAACACTTACACAATTTCACACTTTGCTGTATCTACCATCTTGCGCTTCAAGTCCATCCCTCTCATCTGGCACCGTGTCAACCACGACGTCTGATGCTGAGGAAAGCCCCTTGTCACTTTCTCTCATAGGCCAGTGATTCAAGATTGTCCAGCATGACTTTCATGTACCAGGCCGTGTCAAGGCTTGCTTTTCACATCAGAAAGCACAATCTCTGGCTGCACCGAGGCTACATCAAAACTTCCTCACACATCTCAGGTGGAACCATCCAACAGAGCACAGAATTTATCTAGTCAAGAAATCCTTAGGATCCTCTCAAGTGGCCACGTCTAGTCAGGGCTATAAGGGGATGAAACAGACGTTCCTCAGGGAAAGAGTCAGACTACTTCCAGAATGACAGACAGGCTGATTTGTGGTCGAAACTACGCAGCCCCTTTTAGTCGAGGAATCAGCAACATTTAAGAGAAGTGCTTCTGCAGGTAGTTTTGGGAGGAAACGTCACATCCATCTTAAGGAAGAAACAGGTTGCTGCGACTGGGGCGACAATGCGAGGAACCAAAAGAAAGGATCTGGACGCAACTTGAGGCGGTCAACTTTGAACGCACTACTGCAGGTGTCTGGTGCCACAAGACGAGCAGCTTGGAATGAGAAGTCATTGGATGGCTTCTCAGCTCTTGACCATAAAGTCCGCCACTGCGGTCTGCCAGAGATTTCGTGGAAAGCGCTGCTTTGATAGAGTTGCTGAGCTCCTGCAGTTAGTCCATTGAGAATGCGACTTGTTTGTGAAAAAGATCACAAGGGGAGTCACAGAGAATGGTACAAATTTTATTAAGGCCTTCCGAGAATTTGGCTTACAAAAAGATTTCCTCTCAAAGGAAAATGTTAAGGATGATGAGTCAGATCGAGAGTTTGCCAACTTTGAATCCCTTTATGCTAACATTAACACCTCTGACAGCAATTCCGATCGGTACCTGCGGCCAAAACATGAAAGATGTGCGTCCCATAAATTCAGCCTACCATACTAAGAATGCAGACAGACGCTAAGAAAGCTGCTCTGCAGATTAGTCAGAAGAGACTCTCAAGCTCTCAGCATTTGCAAGGGCCACTGGGATGTGGAACAATCGCAACTATTTAAAGGCCGCTAAGATCATACGTAATTGGCAAGCCTCCTCCACTCCAGTCGTCACGAGATGGAATTCAATGTGCGATTCTCTCACCTGTCTGCTCTCTTGTGAAGCAGAAGAATAACCTGTGTGAAATCCTGAGCCTGTCAACTTTCAAGTAACTAGAGTTGGAACTCCTGAATTAGCACTGCAGTATACCAAAGCCAATAGTAGTGGCACTGGAAAAATTCCAATGCGTGAAAAATTGCTTCTATGGCCATGTGGTTCCAATTGTGCTCCAGACAAGGAAGGGGCTTCAGAGCTTACAAGGAGAGAGCTTGAAGCATGAGGGAGCTGACAAGCCTTTTGGACATCTCTTGAGGCAGGAGACGAGTGTCGATGATGCTTTGGTGACCACTGATATCTCATCCCTACTTCAAGCTGAAGGGAATCGGCAGAGAAGAGACAGATCGCTCTCATTGAAATCTTCGTGGTAATATAGCTGAAAAATGTTGAATGAAAGTTTGTATGTCACTGAGCCGTTTTTAAGTGATTGTCGAAGCAGCCTCAGAGAAGTCTCACAAAAAAGCACTTGAACAAGGACCTTCAAGTCACATTCTTTGCCTTCGGTGAGGACGAGGAAGAACTTAGCTGCAGACACTGCACGACGAATCACGTGTACGTGGTACAGTACCTGGGGGATCCAGCTAAAACACTTGACTGTCGAGGAAGATGATACCCTTTGATGAGAAAGGTTTTTTTTTGTAAGAACAGGGTTCAGCCAGACCACTCATTTTAGATAAATTTTGATATCTCCCACTTTCTTCTCAAAGTGTCTTCCAACTATTGCTTTCAAATCTTGCGCATAAAAGATATCGACAAAAAGGCTGACAATAAGTTGGCATATGAGCAAAATAGTGGGTACGACATTGTCCCTGCCCTGCAGGATTCTTGTGAGGAGACTTTCGTGACTACTTAACCATATTTTCCTTCAGTGCTGAAGTTCAAGATCGAGATGTGCAGAACTAGGTCAGACACTTGAGATGAAATGATCGTGTAAGCCAGTTATAGCCTTGGACCAGCTTGGACACCTCCGGTGTAGTCATGCAACAAATGTTTCTCTAACAACTGAAAAAAAAGTCAGGCTTCGATCAAAATCATAAGTTTTTAAGACTTCTTATTAGGAATACAAGAAAATATAAATGGGAGAAAAGAAGTACATGTATATGCCGCAAGATACGTCCACTGATTTTCGCACTAAACTTTTCCATGAAGACAATTGAACCCTTGCTTACTATGCAATTTGCTCTGGCAGTAACAAGATCCCAGTGTGGTGAACTTAATGAAACATTTGGGGCATCCTAGATGAGATGCAGGAGCACGGAATTTAGGCAGATGATTAATATATCTGGATTATCCACAAAAAACGTTGAAAAATAACGTGATTAGTCGCTACTTTTTCAACCTTTGTCTCCTCAACCATTTTGGGCAGGGAGGGAGGTGTGTGATTCTGAAGCAAAAACTCCACAAAAGTTTTGTTTCCAATTCCTTGCAAAAAATCTCAAAAACCTATATCTTCGATTGGTGCCTGACCCTTTTTTTGCACGCTGTATCCAAATTTTGCGAGTTTTTTTTCCATAGTTCCATGTAGGCTTTGGCTAAATCAAATGAACCGTGTACAATGCCGCAATTCCCTCCTCTGCCCCGGTGGAAAAGCTCTTCTCATTTGGCTCAGTGGTCCTTTATGCAAGAAGGGGCCACCTGTCTGATGCCAACTTCGAAAAGTTGATGTTTTTGAAAAATAACTCTAAGACTTTTAAGTTTCAAAGAAAGAAAAGAGTTAAAAAGAAAAGCACTAATCGTAGCTGTATATAGAAAAAAGGATTAGTTTTGACAAAAATTATCCAAAGTACGCCTTCAATGTGAAAGAACGTCTCCCAAAAGTAATCAAGATGTACAGTAACTGTAGATGTGAAACTAATTACACCCCGAGTTACCCAACTATACTTAATTGCTCTTAAAGACATTTTTAAGGACAAAATAATTGTACTTAAGTACCTTTGAAGGCCATATAATTCTAATCTAGATTAAAACCAATGGTGATTTAAACGTTAGAATCACGACTTAATTGCCCTTTTCTCCTTAGGACTGCGTTATGAGAATAATTCTGCATGCACGCAATGGTGAAAAAAATGCCAGAGGACTTTGCTCACCTCCAGCAGTCTTGCATCATCACGTTTGAGATATTGCTTGATCTGGGGCTTCTCCACACAAACAAAACTTGGGACTCAAGCTCGACTTGGCGAAGATTGACAACTTTGCCGGAGTGACATCACATAGTGACAACTTCTGTTGTATTCTAGATAGTGCGTAGGGCTGCATGCAATTAAACAAATGTATGTGGTCATGTATGGTAATGTAACCCCCTATGTATGTGCATAAGAATTGCACAATGATGATGTTCAGAAGAGCGAGAGAGAAAGAGCATTAGAATCATGGGACACTTTGACACCATTGCATCCCGAAAGCCGCCAACGTGGGCAAGGGCACAGAGCTCTCGCAGCAAGAGCTGGGGCAAGTTGACGCTTTATATCGGAGGACATATCTATGAGGGCCTTTGCCACCAGGATTGGGTACTCTTACGGAGCAATCAACTCATATCTCAAAGACCGAGAGGCCTACAGGAGGAAAACTCCAGGCAGAAGGCCTCCAAAGCTAACCTCAGCTGCTGTCAGACGCGTCAGTTGGACCGTATGTGCAAAGTCGAGCCAGTCAAGCGCACAACTGTCCAGCACCACCGGTGCAGTGGCCACTATTTGGCACTTGATCAAAAATAGGAACATTTGTAGGATGAAGAGACTGCAGCAGCCACATCTATTGCCTTGCCTCAAAGTCGCAAGGCTGCAGGTTTCGCTGCAGCATCAGATGTGGGATGATAAATAACGGATCGTTGTCTTCTCCGATGAGAAGTTGAATCTCAATGGCCCAGATGGGTATCAGTACTATTGGCATGATCATGAGCTACCAGAAGAGGTGTTCTCCACTCATCCCAGCAGTGGTTAAAGAATCATGGTCTGGAGGTCATAGGTTGTGTAGGTGGACCCGAACCTCAACTGCACGACTAATGGGTGCCTTGCAGCAAGTGCCAAGGACGTCGCACCAGAACTGAAGTTCATTGGTGGAGGAAAGCACCTTGCCAAGGCCTGAATGCTTGGTGTCGAGATGAGCGTTGGCAAGACCTCCGATCAGGTATGAAGGCATGGACATGTTTGGATTAAGAAGGTCGTGCCTGCTTGTGCAACATATCACAAACGGATTTGTGCGGATCCAAGACGCCCTAGCTAACCCAGCAGTATCATGCACAGGTATCTCGTCAACAAACTGGGTTCTGGGGTTTTTAGTAAAAGGATACCTAGCTGTCGTCATTTCGACCCTAAGCCCCCAAAACTTCAGCATCTGTGGTCCAGTGGTGCAAAAAGCATGCACTCCAGGGCGCAGCAATGTTGAGTCCCTGAGGATGGCAGTCCAAGATGCCTGGAACAACACGGACTCGCGATACATCAAGATGACCTGCACCACTTTCCGATACTGTGTCTGCAGTCCCCTTGAGGCCGAGGGCGGTGGATTTGAAACGTACACAAAGTTTTGTCCATACCTTGGTCCAGCGTACTATGCAGAAGTGCCCCATGCTAAGGTTTTAAATCGATTGGGCTACTGCGCCAGAAACTGGAATCACTCAATTTTGTCCACACTTAATTTTCACGTTGAGTGCTTTTCTGCCAATGGTATCCGAGGTGCCAGTCTAGGTTCTGCCTGAAAGCCTGGGTCGAGAGCCAAGTTCACACCAGGATTGGCGCCACTGGTTGTGGCGCAACAGCGTCTGGCGCAAAGTGTCCGGGTCATTATGGGGTATCCGGCACAAGTTCAAGTCTTTTGCAGGGTTGGAATGCCACGCCTGAAGATTTGTTGTAGCAGCTCATACGCAGGATGAAGGACCGCGTGTGGGCGAAGCCTGCACGGATTGAGGAGGTGGGTCGAATTGGGGAGAGATTCAATCTTTATCATAATCTTTGGGCCCTTTTCGCACTACTCAAGTATCGATCAGGCGGAAACGCTCCAGATCAAGCAACATCTCAAGATACATGATGGACAGACAGCTGTACAAGACAGCTGCAGGGGAGCAAAGTCCAGAGCAAGATCCTCTGGCATTTGTCTTCCTCATAGTGCATTGCATGCATACATGCAAGAGCATAATGCATTCCATAATGACGATTTCGGCAACTTTGGAGTGATTCCAAAGTTCAATCAGCACAGTGCTTTTTCCCTGAATTGGCACAGATTCGAGCACGACCTAGAGTGCCTAAAAGTATTAGTATACGTAGGCATACTCAGTGATGCAGTAATGTTTTAACAGCTTCAAGTCGTTATCGGAATGTTTGCAAAGGCCTTGACGACCTCCTTAAAGGCCACAAGCCAGAGTTTCATCTGTCGCATCCTTTCTAAAACTTCTCTGGAAAAATTCAAAATTCTTGCTAAAGTCAGACTCTGTCAATATGCTGAGGGACTTAGAGTCTCCAACTATTAGAGACTTGGTTGAGACAGCCATTGCGCGGAGAATAGGAATCGAGATCTCGTTCTCCCTCTTTTTTTCTGCTTGGAGACTCCTTTTCAGTGTGCAAATTGTGTCGGGGGAAATTCATGTTCTCAAAATTTCCGCGAGACTCCGTAATTTTGTCTCGTAAACAGCCTAAATTAAATATTTTCCACAATGCGTTAGACTCTTCTTCTGGTTACTACGTAGTGAACAAAAAAAAGGAATGCGCCGCTTATAGTAGCGTTAGGCTCTCAATTTCCACGTACTACATTCCCATCTTCCTGGAAACTTTTCTGTACACATATTCGCAGGCTGTTTCGCGGATATTAGTTTTGTTGTTTCTCTGCAAAGTTGGTGAGGACCAAAGAACTGAGTCCCTCAAGGTCTGAATATGCATACTTCGTGTAGTGATGGGGAGTGACAATCAAGCACCCACAAATAAGTGTCTTTTTGCCTGGTCGGAAGGCATAGCTGGAAGACAGCTAAGTACAGATCGTCACCACTGAATACGACACTTGCAGCTCCAAGGAGTGTTCCTACCTTCGTCTTCGGGTGAAGTACAAATACTGTTCAAAACTTTAGAATCGCCCTATAAATATTAAAATTTTTACTTTGAAATGCACTGTGAAGAGATAAAGGTAATTTTCAATTTTTGGGTGCCAATGGGGTGCCACCACAGGCAATTGTTGGACCGGCCCGGCCCGGTTCGGCAGGCCCGGCTGGCCACCCTAAAGTGGGACAAAACAGCCCGGCAGGTTAGCCCAAAGCGGAACAAAACGGGCCGGTGGGTTAGGCCACAGCAGGACAAAATGGGCCAATGGGTGACCCCAAAGCAGGACAAAATGGGCCGGTGAGTGACCCCAAAGCAGGACAAAATGGGCCAACGTGTTAACCCAAAGCAGGACAAAATGGGCCAATGGGTTAACCCAAAGTGGGACAAATTGGGCTGGCAGGTTAGCCCAAAGCGGGACAAAATGAGCCGGCGGGTGACCCTGTTGGGAACAATCATAGAACCTCTGTAAATTCATATCGTTCCCAACTGTAAGATTCAATTACACAGGACCTTTTAGCATGACACGCTAACACTGAAATCGAATCTTATGCAATCCCAATTACAAATGTAGTGTATCCGAGATTCATCCCAGGGGTTGACAACCACGGATGAATCACACGAGTTTGTACAGTGTATGATATTGTATAGTGATCAGAGTGTAAGAGTTGTTTCAGTTTCATGTAAGTGATAACAGATGGCGCTGTACATAAAAGAGAAAGTTGAGAGCAGAGCAAACAACAAGAGAAGAGAAAGGGAAGAGAGAAAGAGCAGAGAAGAGAAGAGCGGAGCAAACATCAGAGAAGAGTGCAAAAGAGAGCAAAAAGGAAGAGAGCAGAGAAAAGGGCAAAGAAGAAAGGCACCGCGACATCTAGGCCTTAATGTACCTGCTGCTGCATCAGCATCTTCTGGCGACACATCCAAATTCTTATCAAATGGATGCATTAGACAAGAATTCTTGGAAAATGTTTTTGTCACACCTGCATCTGAGTCAGCACCTTTGGGGACAAAACAGGCCAGTGGGTTAGCCCAAAGTGGGACAAATTGGGCTGGCGGGTGACCCCAAAGCCGGAAAAATTGGGCCGGTGGGTTGCTGCACCAGCGCAGGTCGCCCCGCCAGTGCAAGCAAATGTGCAGCAACCACATCCACAGCAAGTGATGGGACAGCCCGCCCAAGCACCACCAATGATGGAGATCAACGAACATTTCTACTCGTATATTGGTCGTATAGCTCCTAGTTTGAACCAAGTTCTTACTACGCAAGGAGTTAACACTGCCAAATTGCGAGATGCTTTGGATGGAATCAGAGATATCTCAGCACAAGGTGAACAACAGACAAATCATGTTCAAAGAGAAGCAAGATGGGACAGTCACCCCGCACCAATGACACCAATGCCGATCTTTGGAAACAGGACTGAACTTCCAGGTCAGAGAGATTACAAGTTGGAGTATTTCAAAGGTGATCTCGATGCCAAAGGAAAGAGAGATCCTTTACAATGCAAGGATTTGTTGCAAGCGCTAGGAAGACTAGTGACTGCTAACGGATTGACCAAGCGAGCAGCAATCAACTTCATGCAATTGAACGCTAGAAGAGCAGCCGCAGATACTATTGCTGAAGCCATTGCCGAAGGTTGTAGTTACGAGGAGATCATTGTACAACTGGAAACTTGATTTGCTGGCTTGCAACCACCGGAACAGGCTCGTGATCTTTGCCACCAGCGGAGAATGCAAAAAGATGACACAATTGAAGAGTTCGGAGCTCGAGTTTGCCAACTTGCTACATTAGCAACAAGGGAGAGTCCGAGAAAAGGAGAAGAGCTGAAGGATATGAGTTCAAGTTGTTTCATAAATGGACTACTGCCTGATATTCAGATGCAGGTCAGAGCTCAAATCAGAATGTGAAAACATCAGCGAGAACCGGACATGAACTTCTTTGACCTTCAACAGTTGGCTCACAACATCAAGGAACAACAAGAATTGGATAAACGACGCACCGATAAGAGTAAGAAAACACCAATGATTGAATCGGTCTATGCTGTGGACAAAGAATCCGATGACACAGACAATGATGAGGAAGTTGAACATGTCTACTACCAGGTGAGTGGAAATACCTTGTGCATAAAGAAGTACGTTGGAAAAAGGTGACATGGGGTTGTTCATGGTGAAGTTTGACATGGGACTATTTAATAACTTTTGAAGCTCTGTATTTTATCT
>JAAUXU010008549.1_pt1 | contig 20231 bp, 12 predicted proteins | sample 7278151 | NCBI WGS metagenome assembly JAAUXU01 (sample SAMN14350113, study PRJNA611818) | marine sediment metagenome | isolation source: surface marine sediment (1.8m) | place: French Polynesia: Moorea | collected 2018-08 | reverse complement strand
TACACAATCAAGAGTCTTTATGCGTCAAATCGAGGCTAGGCAAAAATACAACTTTGGCAATGGAACTGCTCTATTACACATATTTTTGCGGATTTGACTCGTTACTAGTGAAATTTAATATTTTGCTCTGCTTTTCTACCTTCTCCAAGTCAATGTGCCTGAGACAGACGTCAGTGCCGATCACGTTCGTGCTTGGCAGTCAAGCACTGAGAACTATACGACATTGACTCGATATATACGACTCACTCAATCTGTCACTAAACGGGTGATCATCCAAATATCGCCATCGTCTCTAATGTGTACGAGGGTCCCCATCAAGTTGTCGTCTCAGACTCGGTGCAGGAATCAGACCAAGTCGACGCTGAAAGTAACAAACAGTGAAGGTTGAAGGGTTTTTCCATCAATGGCAACACTTGAAGTCCTCCAAGTCTTCCTCACCATCCAAAGTTATGCCTCAGTGAACAACTTGATGTGGACCACCCAGTACCTCAGGAAAACAGTAGTCACCTCAGAAGCAGAGGTGATTGCCCAGGTAAAGTATTCGTCAGCAAAGAAAAGTTCATAGCGAAGCAACTTTTGCTTGCGACTAAAAATGGTAGTTCGACTGTACTTTCCATTATTCCAAATGGAGTCCCGTTCCAACAATACAGTGAATCCTCAATATGACGAAATTTCTGCCCGACTCGTTCTCTAGATACCATCTCGTGCGCTTTGTGTGGACAGTTCTCGATATGACGATATGGAGAATTCACCGTTACATGGCGAATGCACTGTAATAGTGTTCTTCCATCACCCCACAGGAGGAGGAAATCCAGGGTCCCGGTCCGACCAAAGTGATTTTCTTTTTATCTCTTCCCAGGCCAAATCACCAGTGACTCCTGTCTGGACGAGCGCAGGCTAGAAATGAGCAGCTACCCCTGGCTAGACAGCGCCCCCCCCCCTCGCCCCCATCCATCCATCCATCCACCCACCCACCCAAAAAAAAATGACTCACACACGTGCCCAAAGTGGACGAGGATGGCACTCAAAAACCAGCAGATGAACTTCGACAGCAGCCTCACGAATGAAAAGAGACAACGTCGACGCACTCACGCAGGATGTCTCACGGCCATTTAGCGTCCGACGGCACCACGCAGACATGTTAAGGGGTTAAATGGCTGCGATCAGAGCGCTATGAATGAGCCTCATTAGGGGGGGGGGAGAGGACAACGCTCAAAAGTCATTGATGTCCTTTGGCATCCCCACTGTATGACAATGCTGCGGCGAGTGTGGGGTGCGCACTGCACAGTGAAGACAGACAGAGACAGAGAGAATGCATTTTTCTCTGTAGCTCTACGACATCTGCTCGTCCTAACGATCTTTGTCGCGGTTTTCACCCCCGTCTGAAGGGGTTGAGAGTAGCGGCACTGACAGACATGCACTGAACAAACGTGAACAACTCGTTCGGCCGTGCCAAATTTCTTCGTGTGTATCATTATTTACACACGCGTTTGATGGGGCTCAATGTTTTATTCATGATGTCGTTGCTCTGGTTTTTTTCCTCCCTCAATGATGCAAGAAAGCCTCATGTTTGCTATGAGGAGAGAGAGATTCTTTGTGTGTACTAACATTATTTGCGCAAGTTTTCCGTGAGACCAACAGAGGCTTGTTCAGGGACGGATGTTGTGACAAACATTGACATTCTTGTCTGCGCCAGTGACAATGACAATGAACAGAAGCCAAGAAGACTGTATAAGGAGCTCAGCTTTCTGGACTGCGCCCGACTGGACGTGGATAGAGATAACTGCGATTTTGGCGCACATCAAAGTCTGGCGAAAAAGAGCGAATTTTCTCACTATTTCCATCAATCTGGCCCAGATATTGAGACTTTCCATGCTTTTGGCAGGGCTTCTCCTTCTCGTCTCCATCGGTTTTTTTCTTGTCCACCCCAAAATCTGCTTTCCTATAAAGAAAATCCCTGCTGGCTTCGATTAGATGCCTCCTCTCATCGTCATCGTCATGCAGCCCTTTTTTTTACGGACATCACTCTTGAGGGATGAAAAATCTGTGCCAACAGAGCTGCCATCAGTTGCGCTCTGGCACTGCGAAGGCTCCCCCCTGACTCCTGTCATTGCTTTATAGGACAGCTTTAGCAACTCCGTTACTTGTGTGAAAAGGCTCTCTTGACGCTCTTATAACCACACACGCTGGACGCCAGTATTGAAAAGGATCTGTGGTGCTTCGAGGAGCCTAGAGAGTCTTTTTGCATGCATATATTTCGCCACAGTGTATGTAAGTGTGTGTGTGTGTGTATGCACGCGCGTGCGTGCGTGTACGGGGACACATGAGAAGACAGGGTATGTACAGGGTGGAACAGAATCCTCCAAGCCGTCCATAAACGAATACGACGTCTTCAAGAGCCACCACAAGTGGTAGGATTTCAACTGCTCTGAACTGGCACTGCGTAAGGACTGAGTAAGCCTTTCTGCCGCTGGGGGTGGGGCTGTGTCCATCGGACAGGGACTGCCCCTCCCTGTCCACCTCCTCGTCGGCAGGCAACTCTTCTGTTCCACCCTGTATCACATGCACTGCTCCAGCAGTCCTGAAGAGGCACTTTGTGTTCTGTTTATGAAAGCTACTTACTGAAGGGTAGTCAAAGAGTGTCCGCCAAATGTGTGTGTGTCAGAGAGAGAGAGCAGATTTGTAGTAGTCTGCCTTCATCCTCCTTAACCCATATTTCTATCCTGAAAGTCACTCTGCTTCTTTGTGTCCTCCCCTTCCCAGGATGAGATATCTGTTCCAAATGATTCTTTTATCCTGGGGCGTGAATGAGGTGACAAATGAATCTGGATAAGAGATGTGACCATTTTTTGTCCCTCGAGGGTCTTCAACTATTCCAAGGAGAATGGAAAGACCTGTTCACGTACAGGAGATGGACTTCAGGAGGAGGAGACGAAGAAGAAATCTTCAAACCCCCTTTTTTGCCATAGGAGAGAGAAAAGCGTTGAAGTGTACGAAAAAAACATGAGGAAAAGACAAGACTTGCAACTCTCCGGCTCGACTCGACCAGACAAAGCCGACCCCAGCCCGCTGCGCTCTCCGGGACGCCCTCGCCCGCGTCCGTCACCCCGCTCTGGCTCGTCACTTGTCTGGCAGAGTAGCTAGCACAGCTTTCGTGAGCAGCAACCATGAAATCGAATCTTCTCTTCTCTCTGGAATGAGTCACTTGTGGCCTCTAATGTCTCTCCCTAGAAAGTCTCGAACGAAGTCTCTTCCAGCATCTCTTTGAAGTTGGGAAAACGTATGCTAAAAAGCTCCAAAGCCATCCTTTGCACCTACGACTCGCCCATCCAATGCAGCAGAATGTTTGGGAGGCCTTTTCTGTATGGCTGACGGAAAAGGTCGGCCTTGTGAGTCAATACAAGGACGGCCAAATGCCTTTTTTATTCAACTGCAAGTGTGCATTGAGAACATTTTCCGCGACAGAAGAGCTCTTGTCATAACAAGGAACGACAGCTGGAGGGAAACCTGGGGAGAGAGATTGGACATAAAAGCCCTAAAAAAAGAGAGAGCAAAATGCCTGGAAAAATGGGACATGACCTTTCTCTCCCTTTAAAGGACCTTTCTTGAACTGAGAATTTCTGCTGTCACATCTGATATACTTGAGGTGGAGAATTTTTGGAACGTGCAGGAAAAAAAAAGAGTTCTCATCGATTTTTTTCAGTATCTTTTCTTTGCCCCCTCTCCCAAATGAGACTTTGCACAGTGTGCACACACTAAAAACCTTCACCCCCCCCCCCCCCCAAATTGGACCCCGTGAAACTGGACCCCCTCCCCAATCTCGTTTTCTACCGGGGTCAGTCAATATTTGCGACCGTAAAAAAGGTCCAAAGCATGACTGCAACTTGGCACGAGGACGACCTCGAGGACGACCTCGCGCCCTCGCGTGCGCGCGCGAGACAGAGGACTTGAACTAGCTTCATATGTGTCCTCCATGCATCAAGAAAGCCCCTTTTAGGACCTGCTGACACACGCACAAAAGTGACCCACTCGTGTATGCAGACTGCGGACCTGAAGAGTTTGGCTCGTGTGTCCGCCCCCTAAGAGGTTGGGGCTCCAAAGCTTCGTCTACGGCGTCCCCGAGCAGCAGCTCCAAGATGAGCACGACGAGAATTTTCCCAGCACCGCACGAGATGAACTGATTGAGTCTTTTGTCACCAGAGTCAGAGAATGAGCATACCCAAACAAAAAAAAAAGAGAGAGAGAGACCCAATTTTTCCTCTTTTCTCCCTCCTTCTTCTTGTGCTCCTCCTCTGTCGTTACTTGTGTGTTCTTCCTCATCTGCAGACCGAGAATTCCAGATGTTGCCTCCAATAGCAGCAGCAACAACAGCAGCAACAGCAACAGCAGCAGCCGCAGCCTTTCTCTCTCTTCCCCCACAGCCACCAAAATTTCTTATTTTTTTCTACTGTAGCCGCGCTCTTTTATTGCCGGGCAATATTTCCGAATTTATCCTTTAACAACATTGTTCTCTTATTTCCAGCCGACGAAAGAATGAAGCTGAATGAGATGGGATCGCAAGAGAGGGGTAAAAAATGCTCTCTGGCTCTTGTTGTTGCAGCAAAATGATGCACATACATTTTTCAAGCTATTTTTGCACCAAGACAACTCTCTGGCTCCAGCAGTGAGGAGCAGTCTCAAGGTGTTGTTGATCATGGAGATGTTCTCGACCTCCGCCTCGTTCTTGGTCCCCCCACCCCACCGCCACCCCCACGCCTGAACGGATGTCTCTAGTCGAGTCCGAGGGAGGCCGTGAGAGCCGCGGAGAAGACGACGTCCCCGGTGGTGAAGTAGAAAGCCAGATTTCCCGGAGCCCCGAGCAGATCCGCCGGGGACAGCTGAACCAGACGTTTTTTCCCCCCTCCCTCACGCAGACAGCAACAAAGGGCACCCGGGGCCGGTCTCGGATGGGACTCCCTGCTGCTGTTGTTGTTGCTGCTGGTGCTGCAACCGGAAAAGGAAGAAGTAAGGGGAGAAAGCTTGGAAAAGGGGAAGGAGGAGGAGGAGTGACTGTCACAGGAAGGAATTTCTTCTTCTTCGTCATCAGTACAATTCTGTGCTGTAGGGGGTGAATGAGAAATGAGGCATAGCGCGGAACAACAATCGGAAGAAAGGAAGAAATACGATGCCTCAGCCACTTCCATACTGAACTGCATGACGTCAAGGGGGGGGGGGGGAGGGAGGGAGGGGGAAGGGGGTAAGAAACGTAAGAATACACATGCGTGTGAGCTCAAATGGGGTTTTGCTTTCTAATGCATTTGCACGACGAGCGAGTGAAGACGCTACTTAACTGTGCTCATCGATGCTTAGGGCGCGTCCGCACTGAGCAAAAATGGAAATCCCTGACTCGCTCTCAGGTTGCGGACGTTTTCGCTTCCTTCTCGCAAATATTTGACAGCTCCAGCGCTCCCGAGAATTAATGCACACCGTGTGAGTCAGAAAAAGAGGTCTCGCTCTGACCCGTCTGATGCTGGCGAGTCGGTGACTCGAATCTCGGAAGTCATTCGATTCGCCGCATCAGCATTCGAGTGCTGGGCGGTCATGTGGGCGCTGCACGTGCCGGCGATGTGGATCTGCTGACGCGCCAGCACGCCCAGAGTGCAGATCTCGGACAGATCCAGACAGTACAGATGTGGAAGGGGAGTGAATCTTCGCTCTCAGCCCGGATTTTGACCGGGACTCGGACTTCGATTGGCCTCAACCGGTCCAACTCGGATAGATCGGCAGAGGTGAGGTTGGCCTACATCACTACTCCGTCCCACGCCGCTTCTTCTCTACTCACACGATCCCCACGTTGGTCCTGCTCGACTGGCCGAGGGGCGAACAAGACAAATCTGAGCAAGAATCTGTGAGAGGAAGTCCCTGATTTGACACACGCGTCTGCTCTTGGCCGCCAGTGAATAAAGACGAAATTACAGCCTTAAATGTGTATTAATGACGGCGCCGGAACCATCGATTCTCACACCAGACACGTTTTCCACCCTCTTCCCCTCCCTCCGGTCGTTCTCCTACTCCTTCTGCTGCTTCCCTTGACACGCGTTTCCAAAATTAAAACCGATCAGTCAATCCACCCCCCTCCTTTAGATAGAAAGTGCCAGCTCCATCTTAGTGATCAAAAAAGTCTGTATCGACCTCCCCCCCTCCTTCCCCACCTCCTGGAACAGCCCAGACACTCACCTAACGCCGGACGGACCCTTTCCCTCCACCGCTTTCATGTCCAGAGGCTACGTTGGAGCTCCAGGACCTTCCCCAACAAGGTCTTCTGCAACGACTTCATTTTTTTTTAAGCCCAGTTTTTGTGTGCTGATAATAAAGCTGGCTCGGCTGTATGTTTCTGGCATGAGGCAGTCAGCTTGGGCCGTCAGTGTAGAAGAGGCAGCTGCTGCAATGACACAAGAGCGTTGGTACAAATAGATACTTCTTTGTTCGCCCTCCATTTGCCATAAAGTGCATGTTCTGTCCATTTCCTCTGGCGCGGATCCCTTGATCCGTATGAGGGCGCCGCTGCTGTAGGCGCTGTTGTTGTTGCTGTTGCTGATGCTGCCGTCGTTGCTGCCTCATCACTCATACAGGATGCAGGCAGATGGAGCATATGGGAGAACAGGGGCCCTTTTGACTTTCTTCACGTCTATCCCCTTCAGCTTTGCAACTGCTCTCTCGGTCTGTCTGATGTGCTCGATCAGACAAATGAAGATGCTCTCGTTCAATGCTGGCAATTCTCTTTCGATTTCGCCCTTGCCGGCAGTGGCTTTGCAATGAGCTGTCCTCTTCTGTTGTTGCCTGCAATAATTCGTCTGCACGAGTTTGTAGCTATGCAATCTCTTAATGGCTGGGGTGCACTGAGGTGGCATGAAGTGCAGCTGCAACTGCACCGAAGCCTCCTCTCTGGACTCTGTCAACTTCCCGACCCCAAAGTTGTGTACTGAAGATTTAACTGTGGTATCATTTGTTGTGCACACCTGTGTATGAGTGTGTGTGGGAAATCTTAATCCACTCTTATATCTCTTCCCATTTTCTTAATTGGCTTTCGGTGTACCTGAGTGCGTCGCACAGCGTCATATGGATATTTATAATCCAGAGGCTCCTCGTGCTTCTTCCTCCCGAGGGACCCCACACACACACACGCACGCACGCACGCACGGGCGCGTACACTCACACACACACACACACAATCGCAACATTTTCTTGTTGCAAGCACAGTCAGGCGTCGCATGCAAGACAAGCACAGGGTGGAGCAGAAATGAAGCTTCTTCTCCTTCAGCAAACACTGCAGTCATTGACAGTCCTGGGAGAGAAACTTCCAGAGACATCTGGGAAACAGGCGGGAAAAAACCCTGACTGTCGACTTAGCAGCTCTCGACGCAAATTCAGGACCGAGAATCGTACAGCTGAAGTGTTTGCACTGCCTTAATGACCCTAATTAGGCGAGATCCTCAGCCGTTTAGGTGAAACTGATGGCAATTGTTGCATTGTTAGATCGACGAAAGCCGTCGTCCAGCCTTGGGGAGGCCCTTTCTACATGGATCTCAAGCCATGGTATCTAGGTCAGCCGGAATTTTGATAAGCAACCGCATCTGCGGGGTCACCCTGTGCGTGTATGATCTGCAAAGCAGAAGGAAGGAGGGAGGAAGGGTAGGAGGGGGTGAATGAGCTTGACTACGTCTTCACCTCTCTCCAGCAGTCATTATTGTATCGTTTGATGGGGTCATCACCAGAGGAGAAGAAGGGAGACTTGGCTAATTATGAGTGGGGGAAGAACAACGGCGATATCCGGAGCTTGTAAAATCAGGGGTCCTGCCTCAAGCTCCAGGTCTGCCTGCATGGAAGTGAGTCATCCTGACGAATGTCCTGCTTTTGAGGTGGACTTTTGTGTCAGAAAGAGCAGTTTGTGCCGTTTATTGCTCTCCGCGTGTATGAGGAGGGCTTAGGGAGCGCTGACCCTGGCCACATTTGGAGGCCAAATGCGGGAACCAAGGCAACGGCGAGAGTCACTTCATGCTGTCACAAATCTTGGTGGCGTCATCATTGTTGGCTCAGCCCACCTCGACACCCTCACTTTTTTTTGTCCCCATTCCCCCTGATCTTTCTTTGACCTGAAGATCCCCCTCCCCCTCCTTGTGTGTGTGCACCTGCAGGGACAGCCTGAGCCGCCAGGAGTGCGTCACCCGCACCAGTAGGACGTCTTCGCGACTCACACGATCATCGCTCATGATCGCCCGGGGCAACGATATTTGGGAGGAAGGCGGGGGGGGGGGGAGGGACATAACCAAAGCCTTAATGGGATTGTCAAGAGCCTTTTCTCTCTGTGTGTGCTTTCTACTTCTTCATCCACCCAGCTCAGGGTCTTTTGCTGCACTGCACATGGGTGCCTGCACGCGCGCTCGCGCGCTCGCGTATGACTGCGTTGCTTTTGATTAAACTGCGTCTTCCCTCCCCCTCCATGCCCACGTCCTCCGCCTCCTTGACCGTAACAATGTCGTGGCAGACACATGGATCAGCTGCTTGCTACACATAGGTTGAGTTTTGAGTGTGGAGAGTGAGGTCAGCTTTATGGAGGCTGTAAATCGAAGGAAATGGTTCGTGGTTGCCTTTTTCCACCCTCCCAAGCACTTGCTCATTTTTTCAGTGTTATTGGTCAGCAGGGGGAAAAGCAGGGGGAAAAAGGAGCAAGATTATGGATCGTCGTAAATGCTTTCTCATTCTCTCTCTCAGCTCCATTACAGCATAGATTTTCTCGTAAACAAGACTCTTAAATAGGCCAGTTAAATCGGTTTCCACGAATATTGGACCAGGAATTAAGGATGCTTTTTCCTCACGCAGGGAAATAGAAAAGCTTCCCCGCCGTGTAAAGTATATATGTATACCTATGTGTGTATCTAGGTAGAGACAGCAAACGAATTTATCTTTTTTGTAGGTATACTCCGGGCCTTGCCATAGATCTCAGACAATCCAAGGGGGAAAGACATGCATGGCATTTCTTGATGAGCACCAATAGATAGCAGAGCTGCCACAGGACCAAGGAGCTCCGACGGAGTCCACAGCTCACTCGTGCCAGAAAAGCTTGACGAGCTGGAGGTTTTTAAGGGCTCGAGGTGGCTCCGGGCCCGTGGGATGGGAGCCCGACTCGTTTCTAGGTTCGACTCGCCGGTATCCCAAGAGACGACGTCCCTGCCAAAGGATGTATTTGTAATTGCACATGAAGTCACTATCATAGTGACTGCGGAAGCAGAACTACGAAGATGAGGTCAGCTCGAAAACCCTTTTATGTCTGGCTGCTCCAGCTTTGCTATGGCGGCTCGTGGCCAACTCGCCCAAGAGCTCCTCGGCCCGTGCCACCCCTGCCCTCCCCTCCACTTGAAGGGTGCCTGAGGACTTGTCCGACGTCTCCGGGTGGCAACGCCGTCTCCCTCCCTCCCTCCCTCCCGCCAGTGGGAGGTTGACACTTTGTATGGAAGCCTGGGAGGAACAAAGCCCAAGGGATTGCCAACATCAGAAGCGAATGAAGAGAAGCGCACAGACACACCTTGAGTAATGCTGGTGCTGGTGCTTTGTGCTGCACACGAGCCAAGCAAAGGCCTGAATTGATATTGACGATCGAGCACAGGACAAATTGTATCAGAGAGAAAAAGGGGAAAAAAAAACAATGGAGGGCAATCAATGGAGACAAAGTGAGGGAAAAATGAAAATGTCTCTTCAGTTCTCTTGGGTGACAGCTTGAAGAATGACCCGTTAATTCAGATTCTCTTGAGCCGTCGTCAGTGTTCTTTCTTTCTTTCTTTCTTGGGCCCACGGGGCCTTAAGAGGCGTAAAAAGGTTTCTTGGCAGAGTGACAAAGCTCTTATTTTTTGGCCTCACTCCCCGTATAAACTTCCCCATTTTGCTGGAAAACAACGAGAACAAAGAGGAAGTCACAGACGATCATGGGCTGACAAAAGGGTTCAACACTGGTATGATTTAGGTGGTGCTCACAGTCTTCTTCCTCTCTTAATAAGACTCTGGTGTAAGAACGTTCTCGGTCCATCTTGAGGCAGCCGGGGAAGAAGATGGGTAAAAAGTGCATCATCACGGCAGGATCATTGAATAATAAAACGCTCTCCCTCTCTGGCCCGATGTGCGCGGTCGAGCTGCACACCAAGACAGTGGCCGCCACGTAAGCGGCGCTGCAGACGGACCAGCTGTGGTCGTCGTCGCCGTCGTGGCAGCCCGAGAAGCCCCTCTCGCTCCCGCAGGTGTAACCAATGCATGAGTATTAGCTGATTAAGGCCGGAACAGAAGACTCCAGCGTGTAAATGGACGAGGGTGGGGGGAAAAAAAGGCTCAGTCTGCCCCTTGTGTCTGGTGGAGAACGAAGAAAGAACCCGAACGTGACGCTGCAACATTTTCTCGCTCAAAGCCAGAAAATTCCGATACTTCGTAAGCACTTTGTACGTCCGTTAAGGGCGCGGTTGCAACTTCTCGTCTCACGCGTTAAAGGCGCGGTTGCACGAGCAACTTCTGGTCTCACGTCTCAAGGCCTCGTGAAGCCAAACCTCTGAGCGATCTGGATAATTACAGCTCTGTCTTTTGTTGTCTGAACGAGGAAAAATCAATCGGGCGAGACAAAGCAATGGACGGCGGTCAGATAAAAGAAGAAAAATCGTCCAACTACATAGAAGAGAGGAAAAAAAACACTCCCCTTCCCCCCTCTACCAGACAGATAATCTCTGTGTGTAACAGCTCCGCCAGGAGATTGCCCAATATTTATGTACAGCTTGAGGAAAATGTGCATCAAGCTATTGATCGTTCCGGGATCCCTTCGGTTGAGGAAGGAGGTGGAAGAGTCCCCCTCCCCCCCTGGCAGGTTGCGTGAATGCCGAGCCTGAAATGTCCGAAGGATCCTCTGATCTGCATTCCACTCTTGAGTCACCACGTACGTGTACACCTGGTTGTGTTGCTGTCTGAGAGTCTGTTCAGGTCACGTCTGGTGAGTGTGGGTGGCTCTGGAGAAAACCATCAACGAAGTGGTGGAAGAAGCTTTTGAGTGTAGCATTTATCTCGACATTGCATCTCTGCTCCTCCTGCTCCAAGGTGGCCGCGGTCGCCTCCATGATGATGAGCAGAGAGAGGAGAAAGAAACACTTCAATTTCTCGGGGCCTCCTCGGGCTCAGCCCGGCACAATCGCGATAAAAGGATGGGGTTTTTTTACTCTCTTCTCCGTCGAAAGAGAAGTAATTTATGAGGATGTCTCGTCCGAAGCAGCGAGAATTTTTGCGCTCATCTGATTCGCTCATTTTTCTCGCTTATCATTTTTCGCTTCCCCACTTTTTGGGGCGCTCCCGCTCATTTTTCACTGACCATGAAAAGGGGTGAGCGAGGAGGAAGTGGAAGAGAAGCCCTGGCAAAACAGCGTCTGTTGTTTCTCCCTCCTAGAACAAGAAGTCAAGCCCGACTAACACCAAGTTGTACCTGGTCTGTACATAGACAATGAAAATTTCACGCCCCAAAAAGCATCTTTTTCCTTGCTTCCTCTACTCTTCTTTTTCCTCCTTCCCCAATAATTGTATCTCACGGTTTCCTGCGTGCTCAGGAAGAAAAGAAGCCGCATACAAATGAACAGATACTTTTCTGCAGGGGAAGCAGCGAAAAAGGAGCTCATTGGCACACGCACCAGATGGGATCAGAGTTGCCACGGCCGAGATCCTCCAGACAAAGGTGTCCCTTCCGCCAATGGACGACCAAGCCCAGGTTGCTCTTTCACCGGAAGAGGCTTGGCACACCTGACGGGAGATGTCGCTGTTGGCGCAGACAGGGGGAAAACTTTCCCCCTTCTTGACGCAGAATCCACCGGGGATTCTTGCATCAAGAACAACAACCTCTCTTAGGACCCGTTTACACTTATTCTGAGACGCGTGAGGAATTGATCTGCGCGAGTCATCCTTCAGCTGGGCCGAGGAGACCCAGACTCGGACGGAGCTTGACAAAATTATGCTTCACACTTGAAAAATTTTATTTTCTTCTTTCAAAGGGAACAAAAAGAATCAGGGAAAACGTGTGAGAAACTTTCTTCGTCTTTGACGCGGAAGAGATCGACTTTCCTATTGAAACAGAGTCGAGAATATGAGTTGAAACTTGAGAGGAAGAAGAAGTGAATTGGGGTTTGGCGAGGCAGTCGAGATCGTACCTGCCAAGTGGTCCTGGCCTGTCGTCGTCCCCGTCGTGGTCCTGGCCTGTCGTCGTCCCCGTCGTGGTCCTGGCCTGTCGTCGTCCCCGTCGTGGTCCTGGCCTGTCGTCGTCCCCGTCGTGGTCCTCGCCGTCCCCGTCCCCGTCGTGGTCCTCGCCGTCCCCGTCGCCCCTGCCATCCCTCACCGCTCATGAGTTGCGACAGCGCTTCTTTAATCATTCATCCTTGGTCTCTTTTGCAATGCTTTCGACCAGCATTTTGCAGCTTTGTCGCCCAGACTCGACCTCTCCTGCATTGGACAAGTGATCTTGGAGAATGATTTGGTGGGAACCGAACGCTTTTTCGGTGCTCCAGTTTTGCTCACTCATTCGGTCGTCATCAAAAGCTCGATACGAACGGGAGAAATTATTATTGGGGGGTCGTTTCGGGGGGTGGATGAGAAACCCTAAACCCAAACCCCCAAACCCCTGTAAACAACAATGTTTCCTTTTCTCTTTCCCGCCATCACCCTTTGTGTGTGTGAGAGAGAGAATTCAATAGTGGATTTCGTTACATTGTCAGACTTTCTCTGCTCCACCAAACAAATCGATCATGAATAAAACAGCGTTCACCTCGACACATTTGCCAATTTGTCTCGTCGAGAAATTTCCGTTCGATTTTTTTATCCCCTCCCCCCCCCCCCCCTTGTCGTTATTTCCCAAGATTGACGATGTTTCTGTCCTCCCCCCTTTGTCTTGTGAGGTCATCTTGAGACTTCTCCTGATGACAACAACGATGAGATCAGATTTTTTGGGCGTAAAATTGGGCGACGGCTGAGAAAAAAAGGAGCCAAGTCACGATGGGAGAAAGAATCTTGTTAGCACCGGAGAGGCTTCTCAGCCGATTTCCTTCCTCATTCCACCGAAAATTGCATGCGTTGCATATTTTTCTAATGGTCCGTGCAAGTCCTGCTGCCGCCCCCCTCCCGTGGGCTATGGAGGCCGGCCACATGTTGGGCACGGGCGGCTTCAAAGGGTTGCCAGCGTATAAATAAGCTCTCTTTTCTTCTTCCTGGCCCCATGACAAATGAGTGATGCACTGACCGGAAAGGCCGCAGTAGTGATGACCACAGTCCATTTCTCATGGCCAGACAAAAAAAAGCCCACTGAAACACTACGTAGGAACAAATGGAAGCAAAGCAGACAGACCTGCCAGGAAGAAAAAAAAGTGGGCATATTTTTAGGTCCAGTGAAGGGTGTACAAGCTGCTGCTTCACACTGTTCAGCTCTGTCGGAGTCCGGTGACGTCGTCAAGGTCGTCTCGGCCCACAAAATATTAAAAGAGCACACTAATAATGATGATGATCATAATTATAAAAAGGGGAAAGGACACAGGTGAATAATGCAGAAGATCATCAATTCCCCTCCGCTCGGAAGCTCCTGCGGAATTTTCGGTCTCTCCAGCATTCACGGCTCATTGATCGATAAAGTCAGATCATCCTTCTGGGAGCTGTTAAATTCCTTCTCCGACTTCTGCGTGTTTTTCCCTTCCCTATATAAAAGCCCTCAAGATGGCGAGAGGATCTTTTAGATTAATGGCCGATAATCGGGAGAATCCACGTCGCCCCGAGGGCTCTGAGTGGGTCCTTCGGGATCGTCCGGGGTCCTGTGAGGTCGTCCGGGGGCCCGTGGTGACCTGTGAGGTCGTCCAGCGTGCTCCAGAGTCCTCCGGAGTCGCCCGCCCGGACTGCGTAGGCGGTGGGTCAATAGAAGGGAGTCAAAGTTGACACCGTCGACACTTTGGGGACTGAGAGAGAACAAGGGAAAAGGGGAGCAGAAGAGAGTCTGAGCAAATTAGAATTCGACACAGACCGACTTTGTGCAGTCTTCTTGTCCGCCCGTTACGTTTTTGTATCCGCGGGGTTCCGCTTTTGACAGTGTGAGCCGCAAAAAAGTGTGCGCCCATTGTGACCTCGTCCATACGACTCCGAACGGTCTTTTCTTCTCTCTGTGTCCGCTCGCTTGGCCTTTTTTTCTGTGTGTCCCTTGGCAAATGCGGTCGTTTTACGGCTCCGTCGTGTGAGGCGCAAAAAAAGTGCGCGCTTCTCCGTGTTTTCTTCTCCTCCTTCTGCTTCTCAGCGGAGGCATCAGCGGGAGTGTGACGTTTCATAAATCTCGAATGGCCAGCATTGTTGGAAATCCTCTCAAAGTCAAGTTGGTTTTCTCTCTCTCTCCCTCCACCTGCTGCAGCAAACAACCCCCACGAGGGTGGTTCTTGGCCGCCGTTGCCGCCGCCGCCGCCGTCGTGGTCGTCGTCGTCGTCGGCACCCCCCGTTGAGGGGGGGTAGCTGCAGTGAGTCGCCCCCACTTTTCTGTGTACACACAGTTTTCGGTGCACGTACAGGGTGGCTGGGAACGTTGTCGGGCCACCAATAGCTCGGGCCAGGCTCGACTCTTATATGGAGGAGGGAAGAAAAGCCAAAAATGAGCAACTTTGGAGGGGAAAGATTTTCATCCAATTCATTCGCAGTTGGGCGTTCAGCGCAGTTGAATCTTCGTCATCAGAGTCACCCTGTACTTGTACGTCTTACAATCGGATCGGCCTGTACGTCCGTAGCTCCAGAGAGGGCCGGTGAGGGCGCCAGCACTTTTGGGTTTTGCTGCTGTTGCTGCTCATTATTCAGTTTCTACCTGTCATTCCATGCAAAGCTCTTCTTCTTCTTCTCCCGCCGGCCAGCTTTTGGGCAGCGGTCGTAGCGAATGGGCGAGCGCGCGCTTTTGCTACCCAAAAACGTCGATCGACACTCAGTTGGTCTCGGGTCTGCCAAGAGGACACACGTGTGTTGTTGCGTTGAACAAACAAACGAAAAAAGACCCAACCACTCAGTCTCCAGACAAAATTGGTGTTGATCTTTTGGGCGAAATCGCGAAAAGACATGACTGACGTCTGATCTGAAGAGAAGAAACAGGAAGATGGCTTTTAAGATTTGGCTGGTGTTGCTCTTGCCCCTGGTGGCCTCAGGTGTCGTAGTCGAAGCCGACTCAGACTGCCAGTTCGAGGAGTCGGACTCCAGCCTCAACTGCAGGCTCAGGACTCTACAGTCAGGGCCGCCCTCGGGCTCCAACGCATTGATCGCCCGCGCCAACAAGCTCAAGCTGGAGTGCTGGGAACAAGACCTGACCGAGTCGCAATTGAGGCCTCAACACTTTGGGAGTCTTCCCTTCCTCCAGGAGCTTCACTTGGATTCATGCCAGATTCGCACGCTGCCGGCGCGCGCCTTCTTCGGCCTGGCGAACTTGCGGAAGCTGACGGTGAGTCGTGGCAGCGGCGCCGACGCCGGCAATGCCGGTTGGCAGATGGAGATGTCCTCGGACAGTCTGGCTGGCCTCGGTGGAGGCCTCAAAAGTCTTGATTTGTCAGCCAACAGCCTGTGGCTGCTCCCCGCCGGCCTCTTGTGCGAGATGCCTCATTTAAAAAGCCTCAACTTGTCTGCCAACCACTTGTTGGAAGCTGCGGATGCAGGCTTGGCCGTCGTCGACGGCTGCGGCCCCGCAAACCTGGCCTCGCTAGACCTCTCCTTCAACTTGATCGGATCTCTGCGGAGAGGAGACTTGAGGCTGGCCTCAGAAGCTCTGACCTCGCTCAACCTCGCCCACAACAGGCTGAGCTTGCTCGGAGAAGACGCACTGGGTGGGAACTTGAGAAATCTGCAAGAATTGAATCTGGGAAGCAACTTACTCTCCGCCCTGCCTCCGACCGGGCTGTTCAACGGTAGCGAGGCCTTGAAGGAGTTGGACCTGTCCAACAACTCCCTGACCCTTCTGCCTTCTGGCGTCTTTCGTGGGCTGTCAGGGCTGGCAAAGCTGAACCTCAGCAGAAATGCCATCTCCAGCCACCTGCTCACCACCGACACCTTCCTGGGACTGGAGGCACTGCAAGTGTTGGACCTCTCGTACAACAGGATCACCAAGGTCGAGGCTGCCACGTTTAGGCACATGAAGAGTCTCCAAGTCCTCCGCCTGCAGCACAACTTGGTAAGGACCATATCAGAGAAGGCTTTTGGATCGCAGACTCAGCTCAGGATACTGAGCCTGTCGTTCAACTCGGTGGAACATCTGGCCGAAGATGCCTTCAGCGGCCTCTCCAAGTTGGAATCTCTGTCACTGGATAACAACAGAATTGCCAGCGTCCATATGCTGCCGCAAGACGCGAAGCAACTGAAGGATCTAGCCCTGAACGGCAATGTCTTGTCCGAGATTCCATACTTCATCAGCGGTGCTTCTTCCCTGATAAAGCTCGATCTCGGCCACAACCTGATCTCCAACGTCACCGGCGACCAATTGGCCAACCTGCACAATCTCTATGGGTTGAGGCTGGCAGCCAACAAATTGACCAGCATCGCCAATGACACCTTCGCCGGAGCCTCCAACGTGCACATTCTGAATCTGGCGCACAACGAGATCAGCTCCATTGAGCAGGGAGCTTTCCACCAACTGACAAAGCTCCGAGCTCTCCGACTGGACGGCAATCAGTTGGCCGACATCAATGGCCTCGTCTCCTCACTCGGACAGCTCCAGTGGCTCAACGTGTCGAGTAACTCTCTCCAGTGGTTCGACTACGCCTTCGTCCCCTCGTCGCTGGAGTGGCTCGACGTCAGCTACAACCTGATCAGCGAGCTGGGAAACTTTTACAACCTCGACAACTTCGCCCTCCGAGTCCTGAAGGCCAGCGGCAACGGCCTCGAGCGTCTCGGACCGCAGTCGTTTCCCTCCGGGTCGCCCTTGGAAGACGTCTGGTTGGAGCACAACGCGCTGAAGTACGTGGAGCCGTTCACATTCCGCGGCCTCGGCAGCCTCGCCAGGGTCGACCTCTCCTCCAACTCCATTGAGACCTTGCTGCCCGATGCACTCACAACAGGATCCCATAAAGGTAAGAGCAGAAAATCTTCCTTTTATGAAGAGAGAACTTTATAGTTCACGCATTGGAATGCGACCCTTTGTGTCTCGGCAGAAGACGCAGACCTATGAACTGTCCAGTTCTTCTTCTTCCTCCATAATGGCCAGTCAGATCTCCTTCAGGCTTCCCATTTAAAAAGCCTCGTTTACCCGCACAACAATAATCGAGCGTCTGCAGAGCAAGAAATATGTCAAAGCTGTCTTTTCTTGTCTCTCTGGCGTTCTGTGTTTGCACTGTAGATGGACTCGAGCGCGCAGGTGATTTTAGAGAAGAAGAGGGCATTTAGCTCCCTCATTCATGCATGAGTTATGGTCCATCATTCCAGCTGAACATTATTTCCCGAGCAGCATGACTAAAAAAAAAATTCCTCTCTCTACAAGAGCTTTTAGAAGAAGCCTATGCTAATCTGCCAGATCTTCAAGTCTTCTTCTTCTTCTTCGTAGGTCGACCAGGTTTCTCCTTGATTGGTAATCCCTTGAAGTGCGATTGCCAGACAGCCTGGATTCCGGGCGCCAACGGTGCCAGCTTCTCCTCCTCCTCCGGCATCATTGTGGACTTGGAGAGCCTGGAGTGCAGCCTGCATGACGGAGAAAGGGTGCAGTTCTTGGAGGCGCGCGAAGAGGACTTCCTCTGTACCTACAACGCACACTGCTCTGCCCAGTGCATGTGCTGCGACTTCTTCGCCTGCGACTGTCGCTTCCAGTGCCCGGACGGCTGCGACTGCTTGCACGACGCTACCTGGTCGCACAACATCGTCACCTGCTCGGCCAAGGGGCACCACCACGTCCCTCTGCTCCTTCCCCTTGACGCCACTGAAGTGAGGCTGGACGGGAACGCGTTGGGACACCTGGAGACGCAGAGCTTCCTGGGAAGGGCAAACTTGCGTCGTCTCTTCGTCAACGCCAGCCAGATCATTTCCATCGGAAACAACACTTTCTCCGGTCTCGACGGCCTGCAAGAGCTTCACTTGGAGGACAACAGCATCACTGAGCTGAGAGGAAATGAGTTCAACGCCTTGCCCAGGCTCAAGGAGCTCTACTTGCACAACAACGACCTGACCTACATCAACGAGGTGACGTTCAGCGTCCTGCGCAGTCTCAGGATCCTCACCCTGCACGGCAACCTGCTCACTGTATTCCCCGTCTGGAGACTCCTGGACAATCCTGTCGTCCACAGCCTCACCTTGTCACAAAATACCTGGTCTTGCGAGTGCGAATTCATCCGCCCGTTCAACGACTTCCTGGAGAAGAGGGCGCTCAGCATTGCCGACTACGACGCTGTCCAGTGCGTGAGTGACAACGTCATCGACACCTTCGACATTGCATGCAGTGAGAGCAGCTCCGCTGTCGTCACCAAGCATGACATCCATCAAGGATATGACCTGGTCTCTCTCCTCGTGCCTCTGATCCTGGCCACTGTTGTTCTCATCACTGGCTTCCTGGCGGTGTTCGTCTTCAGGCGCAGCATCAAGAATTGGCTCTACAGCAAGAGCTCCGAAGTGTACGAAAGCAGCCGAGGTGGCTCCGTGGTGGGATCGTCCTCGGCCTCGGCCTCCACCTACGCCAAGTCCAAGCTCTTCGACGTCTACATCAGCTATGCCGGCAAGGACGCGGAATTCGTCGATCAGACCCTGGCCCCCACCCTGGAGAATGGCAGCACCTCTTACAAGCTGTGCTTGCATCAGAGAGATTTTCCTCCCAGTGCGTCGCTCTACGACACCGTCTCAGTGGCTACCGAGTCCAGCTCCAGAGTCATTGTCGTGCTGTCAAGAGCGTACCTCCATACTGAATGGCCTCACGTCAAGGCTCCGCTGAGAAACTGCCTCAGCGACAACAGCAAGCTCATCATTCTCTTGGTCGAAGACCTCAGCGAAGAGGATCTTATCCCTCATCCAGACCTACTGCAGCACCTGCAGACCTGCCCGACTGTTCGCTGGGGTTCCACGGGCTTCCTGAACAAGCTGCGCTTCTTCCTGCCTGAGTCAGCCTTCCTCACCTTCCAGAGGAGCATCAATCTGAGGCTGCAGCAGAGGCAGAGTCTGACTCCGCTGCCTGCGCCGCCATCCTCATCCTCCAGAGGCCTTGAGAGCCTCCAGTATCACTACGTCACGTCTCGGAGCGACCACACCTACCACAGCATTCCCGACAACCACATCTATCACACGTTGGAGCCCAACACGTTCTTGAACCGCAGCAAGTTGCTGCAAGTCCCCAACTTCTCGCCAAAGAACGACGACTTTCACCACTCGCACAGTGCGTCAACGTCGAGTGGAACCCAGCTGTTGCCCGCCGGCAACAACAACAGCAAGAAGGTGGCCGGTAGAAGTGGTGAAGAGTACATTGTATAAAAATTGTCAGTTTTCGCAGGCTGTGACTAATTTTATGGTCCTTGACCTCTGTGCCATGTCTTTTTTTATATTATGTTCATGATAAATGAGGAAAGGTTTGATGAATAAAACATTGCTACTACGAATTATGAACGGTTAATCTGAGAGCCGGAACGTAATCGATCACAAAACAACCAACAGCCCGAAGACGAAGAAGGAACGAAAAGAGAATATCTGAAAAGTAATAATGTTACGGACTTTGCAGCTCAGGCAAGAAGCCGATTAAGAAATTATGCTGTCGTCCCCGTCCGTCGTAATGACATGATAATTAGTAGAGCTTGATAGAACCCGGGTAGTAGGAAAAATGATTCACGAAAGACCTGTTTTCCCGGAACGCTGCTCATGCCTCTTTTTTGGCGAAATTGCATGTCTGCCAGTGACTGAGTGAGTGAGAGAGAGGGGGGAGGGAGGCCCCTTCCGTCGCAGATCACCACAAATTACACACACACATGGGGAGCACCTTGGGCGTCGGACGTACGGACTCCTTCACGGAAGCTCCGGGGGTGTGCAACGTGTGCAATGCGTACGCGCACTGAGTACTGTCCCGTGACGCTTGAGTTTCTTCACTGTCGCCGGGGAAAAAGAGGGGGTTACAATGTTGTGCCAAAAAGCCAAAATTCTGTGCCAAAAAGCCAAAATTCTGTGCCAAAAAGCCAAAATTCTGTGCCAAAAAGCCAAAATTCTGTGCCAAAAAGCCAAAATTCTGTGCC
>JAAUXU010063529.1_pt1 | contig 20236 bp, 3 predicted proteins | sample 7278151 | NCBI WGS metagenome assembly JAAUXU01 (sample SAMN14350113, study PRJNA611818) | marine sediment metagenome | isolation source: surface marine sediment (1.8m) | place: French Polynesia: Moorea | collected 2018-08 | reverse complement strand
CCCCCCTGGACTGCCCTGCACTCCACTGCACTCCACCGCACTGCACTGCACTGCACTGCACTGCCCTGCACTGCACTGCACTGCACTGCACTGCACTGCACTGCACTGCACTGCACTGCACTGTACTGCACTGCACTGCACTGCACTGCACTGCACTGCACTGCACTGTATTGTACTGTACTGTTCACATGTACGACCCATGCGTTTTCATCTGGTTTCTTTCTGCTTCTTCTTGGTCTTTCTCCTTCTCTGGTCAAGTTTCGGCTAAAGTCACAGAGCTCGATGCTTTCTAATTTACCTGTTTCCGCGCCTTAACTGTCTTTTTTTACATTGGACGCGTCATTGATTGTAAAAAAATCGCGAAAAAAGGTTGTTTGCACCTTCCCTGCGTCGGCAAAGGACAGGTTGAAAAGTTGCTGAGGAGGTTTGCCATGATTCCAACAACCTTTTCAGTCAGGCCCATAGTACAATCTGAGTCGGATGGAGACAATGTGCAACAAGGTGGGATGGGAGTGGGGGACGTCAACGGGTCCATAGCGCATGACAAAGGGTAGGAGGCAACGATGGAGAAGGAAAGAAATTGCGTGTCACGAGCAGAGTGGAAGATGACAAGACGAAGAAGAAATTGGACTTTCTTGTGAATCACACGGTATGTCAAACGTCATGCATGAACACGCTTGAATGTGCACTGACACGTCCGCCTCAGACGGCAGTTCTTGCGTCACTTTGCCTAACGTCGAAACAGAAACGTCAGCTTCATTTCAAGAAATGACAAATGTGTTGCATCAAACGACATCTCAGCCTACCCCTATGTCCGTCCAGCAGTGGATGCAGGAGGCGTCGGCCCAAGATGCGCGTGTCTTTTGAAACGAGGTTGCCCTTGCGTCCTGCTGGTAAAAAAGAACAGACCTTCCGCGATAATCCTAATTTTGGCCGCGTGATGTCACGTCCTAAAAACAATCGAGCTCAGTTTTTACAGTCCAACTATGTAGGATTTTTCTTGCCACTTGACTTGCATTCCTGGACATCGCTAGTTGAAAGCTGACGACAAAGAGACAGAAAGAGAGAAATGCAATATAGTAACTGTGCACACAATATTGCTGAACTTGACGAAAAGCACTACGAAAACATGAGCAAATGACGGACACAACACCCACAGTCACATGCCCACTCCGCCCTCTGGTGCTGTCTAAGTCATCTCGTGATGAGTGGCTCCTCAACGCAGCGAGGCAACGATTTAGTGACCCTGGTGCGCCACAGGAGTGTCCAAAACTGATTGTTCACTCGAAACTGCTTGCCTTGCCACTCCTGACACCGTGGTATTGACTGTGGGTTCGTCATGCTTGAATAGTGAGTATAAAAAAGCCCTCCCTTTGGTTGCAATAGCACACGCAATTTTGTCTCAGGTAAGCGGTGTCATCAGCGTTGATTTCGCTAATGCAGTTTAAAGTCGGCTAAAAGATTGTCCTGGTTCAAGCTTCTTCAGTGACTCACGCGCCGTCGCAGTACGTACTAAAAAAATTAAGCTTACCACCAAAACAACAAATGCTTCAAATGATCTTTCTCGAAAAATGCACACGAGACATCTCCCTTAGGAAGACAGATAAAGGTAAAAAAAACAGGCGTCATAGTTGCCACCTGAGGCCAGAACAAGGCGTTTTTCTATTCACCTCAACCCCCCCCCCCCCCACCGCGGGTGTGCGCACACGCACGCATGTACGCGTGTGATTTAGCTAGTTTTAGAGATGACTCAAGCTTGCACTACTGCTGTATGCATGTGCGAGCTTGGGGAGCTCAAGCCAAGCCCACCTCGTGTGAGGCTAGAAGAACCTATATGCATGCAGGCACCGCACAATGACACACCTGGGCTGACAGGACCTCGAGCATGTCCCGTCTGCCACACGTTGATGAATACCGTGTGTCTGGCGTACGCAGTTGTCGTCTGCCCCATTTTGTCTGGCTCTCACGCTCCAGGCCATGTCAGGTCGGGTCGTTCCGACGGAAATAACTGAAAGGCCGATGGGCGAGCGCTCTCCTCTTCTCTTTTCTATAATTCTTTCGAATCTCAGATTTGAGTTAGCCGCCGAGATTCAAGAGAGGCAAGATCAGGACTTCAAGAGAGCAACGACATCGCGTAAAACATGTAAAAGTTGAAGTTGAGAGGTGCCTCTTTATTGAAAGCTGTGGCCTCGGTCACAGATTGGCTGAAGACCTGTGCGACTGCAACCTGAACTCGGCGCGACTGAGATTGCGTTAGAACACAGGGTGAGGGCGATAGAGGGAGAAAAAACTTCACAGGGGTGATTTGCTAGTCATCTGTCACCTTAAACCTCCGGTGAGTATCGTGCGCATAGTGTATGCATCAGTTCACTGGCTGCATGGCAACAAGCACAATTTTCGCCTGTCAAGGTATCTTCTGCGCAACTACAAGTGCGATTAAGCGTGACTGACTGTACCATGGGCCAAGGAATTTCTCAGGGAGACATTGATGGGTTGAAGTAGTTTGGACGTCCAGGCAAACGGTGCGGGTTTGGTGGGTGTGGTGCAAAAAATCACGAAAGTATAAATGTATTTTTTTTCAGTTTTTACACAATATCGTTTAACTATGGGTCGATGCTCCGCCTGGAACCTAGGTTTTCAACTAAAATGTTTGTTTTGGCCACCAAATCTTAAATAATGTTTGTTTTTCATCCAAGGTTGGCTTTTTCTCCCTTTCCTTTATTAGCTGAGCATGTATAGGTCTGCAGTAGAGCTCAAGCGTCATCCCGCTCATGGTGCCAATTTCTCGTGGGTGTGATTCAAACAGCCATTTATTTATAGAGAAGAACCCACTTATGGTGTCAGCTTTGGTTTTTCATTGCACTAGAAAAAGGTTGCATTAAAAGGTCACGTATATCGTGTCCCTGCTCTGACCAAGCTGGTTATGCGTACAACCCCAATGCTCAGAGTGGCCAGTCCATGTGGTCCGTCCCTGTCTCCTGATTCAGGGTCCCTCACACGCAGAATCCCCATTTCAGAAATCTGGAATTTTCTCCAAATAGTTAGGCTTAAAGTTTATTCATAGTTACATCTTTTAAAGTCAAACTTGGCTTCATCATTTCTACTCCTGTTCACTAGTTGCTTCTTTTGGAGAGTAGTTGGGCTCTTTCTAAGAACTGCAATAAAAATATGCAACAATTTTATTTGAAAATCCGAAATAAAAATGCTCCCATACCAACAGGAAAGAGAGTTAAATAGGCTAGATACTTCGAAGGGCATTAAAGTGGATGGTTTGGACTTACCAATGGTAAAAAAACGTCATGTGTTTTTTGTAGGGAAATAAGCTTAGGTGCCTTGTAATGCGAACTCAGAATTCATCGAGTCTCTGGCAAAAAGGTCACCCTCAGGCTCTACAGATTCCTCTTCCCGATTTCTCGGGACCTCCGTCTATTTCCCTAACGAACGAAGTGCATAGCATATTACCGTTACTTTTACCACCGGTTTTTGCCATTTTAAATGGCAAAAAAATAATAAATGATGCATTTGGACTAAGCGATTCTCCTACCATCTCGAGCCCAAGTAATAAATACATGTAAATTCAGCTCGACGCAGTCAGGTCTACAGTAGGTGATCTAATTCCTGCTGATGTGGTGTAGGGTTTGCCTATGTCTCCGTAATGCCTGTAGCACTTGCTACATGCAGAAGTTCAAGTATTTAAAGTATTCTCCAAACTAGTGTGATACTTGAAATTCAAGGTCTTGACTTGTCTTGAACTTGTCTTTTTTGCCTGCTTTCCTATCTCTGGTGGTCATTAAGGGAAATTGGAGTTATCAAGACAAATGTGCCTGCGTCTGTTATACGTCGAAGGTCTGCTGACCTATTGTATTGGGACGGGCAGTTGTCAAGGACATGATGGGCGTGGAGAGATGGCAGAAGCAGTTGAGTTGAGCTGTGGTGAAGCGGGGATTTTCTTTCGCTCACCCTGAGCCCTGTCCCCTTGACACTGTACAGTGCCTGCACTCCCCATTCCCGTATAACTTCATGTCTTCCTGAGCAATGATCACTCAAGCCCGTTGTCGTCGTCTCAGACCAGCTTGGACATATCCACTTTACTTCCGCGACAAATACTGTATACCCACATCAGTTGCAAAAAAAGTCAGGCACCCATCAAAATCTTCAGTTTTCAAGGTTTTGATTAGGAATGAAAGGAGAAAGAAATTCACGGTGTTTGCCGTGATTTTTAAGTTTTGCTGTGAAAACTCTTTTTACTGTGCAACTGCTCTCAAAGCAAGGAGACCAATACTTCGCCAAATGTGGTCCACTCAATCACGCACCTTTGGGTGCTGCTGGATGAGATTTAGGATCAGTAACTTCATTTCAACAAGGATTAAGTGCGTGTGGATCTCAATTAAATATTGAAAATATAGTTGCTATTTTTTTCAGTCTTTGTACTGTATGCGTTCTATCTTCGGCTACTACAATCAGTTTTGTGTAATCACACGGCGAATCCATGAGATCATCTTTCTTCCCTTCAGAGGCATCTTCGACAAATTTCAAAATGTCGATCGACCCCACGAAGGTCTTCGTCGAAGGCAACGTTACCACCGAGATCACCGATCTCTCTGATGGACAAGCTGGCAATATTGACACGGAAGAGATCCTCAAAAGAATGGGCGGCGGCTCTGGGACCTTCACCGAGGTCAGACCAGATGGCACCACGGTCACGTACGAGGTGGACGTGGAGGAGGAGGTATGCAGGATAGGCGCCAGCAATGCTTATTTCTTGTACGTCAGCGGATATTGCATAGCAATCAGCTCGCGTAATGCATAACCTTGGCAAGCTCATGACTCGTGTTAAACAGGAAGAAGAATTCGAGGAGGAATTTACCTACACCACGACGAGGACAGAGCCAGCCATGCCCCCAATCACAACTAGAACGGCTGTGACAAGAACAATGTCGACAGACAGTGGTGGCGATGGAGGACCAGGAGGATATTTTGAAATGCAGAGCAGCAGAAGCAGCACAAGGACCGGGCACCAGGTGGGTACAGTGCATTAGATACAAGCTACATACGTCTGTTCACGAAAGAATGAAACTGAACATTTATGTTTTTCAGGGCGGAGACAGTCGGCAAGACGGACAGGCTGCAGAAGATCGCCATGATACGTCAGCTCAAGGTCAACCTACTAAGGCAGTAAGTATACTATACGTTGCATGCAGCACTACGATATTGTATGAGCTTCTAGGTCTAAGGTGAGGGAGTGTTTCTGGGCTGACTTTCGTCGTCTTTGAGCGCTTAAAACAATAAGTTTTCTGGCCTGGAACGTCGTCTGCTTCCTTATTCTTTTACGAGAAAAACTTTGAAAAATATGTATACGGACACGTACAAAAAAGAAGAACATAGGGTGACCCTCCATTCAAGGAAGTGGGTATTGTGTGAGTCAAATATGTCTCCTGACAAACATCGCACACTGCATATGTCTTATTTATGGATTGTCCCATTTATGCGTACTACCTCATGTCCTTGTTCAGACAGGAGCAATACCCAAAACGCCTCCTCTGACTCCCCCCAAAAGCCCGCCGCCAAAAAGTTCTGAGACTAGTGGTAGGGACACCCAAACCCTTCCTCAGTCTGCCCGCTCTGCTGGTACACCTCTCGAAAAACATGCTGGAATCCATCATGACACTTCAGAAATTCAGGGTCCTGTGTATCCAACTGAAAGACAGCACGAATTCCCCAAAGATCCTCCTCGAAGAGAAGAAGCACCTGGTCACGACGACCTAAAACTGCCTGTTTATGGTGTAGAAAAGAAGCACAGTTTTCAAGACAAGGCACCGCCTCATCATGAACAAAAGCTCCTAAAGGGTCCAGCTTATGACGTCGAGCACAAACACCATTTCAGCAAGGAAGACACAATTTCAGAGCCTGTCACAGAACTTGCTGGACCCGCTTATGACGTTCCGCATCAACATGCTTTCCCTGCAGATGGTAAAATGGACCATGGAGAGCCGCCACCCAGAGAGATGCTCTATCCAGTACTGGATGTGGAGCACAAAAGCACTTATACCCCCACACAGGAGCCTTATCACAAGGTGGATGAGTTGCAGGGCCCCAAGTTTGCCGTTGAAAGGGATCATACTTACACGGGCCAAGATCTGGATGGTCAAATAGAGAGAGCAAAGAAGCTAACCACTGACCTTGTAGGGCCTGTGTACGACACTGACGCAATTAATCACTTTAAAGAGGTTGTCATGCATGCAGAGGCCATAAGAAACTTGCAGGGACCCGTGTATGAGGTCGAGAGGAACCACCACTTTCAACAGTTGATGATGCACGCACACGAGCTAAAGGAGTTAAAAGCGCCTGTCTATGACACGGATAAGAATCACCAGTTTCAGCAACTCCTCATGCATGCCCACGAACTTAAAAGCCTCATGGGCCCTGTCTACGGAGTTGAAAGAGAGAGTCACTACGTACCTGACGCCCAGAAAGTTCCAGGTGAGCTGGCGGTGTCTAGTCCTGTCTACAGAGGGGTGGACCCCCACAATAAGTATAATCCAGAGACCAAAAGAGTTGCTCACGAGTCACTAATGACGACACCGAAGTATCCTGGAGTTCAAGCGTCAAATGCGTACACGCCACAGAAGGGTCCTCATGTTGAGGGGGAGAAACTGATGGCAACTCCACATTACAGAGGAATAGATATAGAACATAGGAGTCAATACTTTCCTGAGAGCCAACAAGTACCAAGTGACGCTCCCATGGTTGGTCCTAAATTGCCGAACATTGATGCTGCTCACCATTATGGTCCAGTGCCACCGAGACAACTTCACTCAGATGAAATGGTGGGACCTGTGTACCCAGGGGTGGACCCGTCAAATCAGTATTCCATTGTAGACAAGCGAGTTGCTGGAGAGTTGGTCATGGCAGGGCCAAAGTTACCCAATGTCGAAGCTCATAACCAGTATGCACCAGTGAAACCTCGAGTCCCGGGGGAGTTAGCCATGTCTGGACCTGTGTTTCATGGAGTCGAGTCAGCGAATAAGTTTTACCCCCAAGTAGACAAAAAGAGTGGTGAGTTAGTCATGACCGCTCCAAAATACAGGGGTGTCGATGATTCGAGCAAATATAACCCAATGACTGAAAAAGTTGAAGGAGAACGACTCATGGTCGGCCCAATCTTTCCCGGAGTAAATCCCGGAAACATGTACAACCCCATCGTCCAAAAAGTACATGGAGAAACAGTCATGAGTTATCCCAAACTACCTGGAGTTGAATCATCAAATCAATATAACCCTGATGTGCCTTCGGCTCCTCATGGGATGTCCGAGATGACAGGGCCCAAATATCAAGGTATCATCGAGGGTCACCACTTTGGACCAATTCCTCCGCGCATACGTCATGAGGGCATGATGAGCAGCCCAGTATTTCCGACTGAGTCAAGAAATCAATACAATGTCATTCCCCAGAGAGTAGCTGGTGAGCAGGTTATGACTGGCCCAGCGTACCCCAACGTCTCTTCTGCTAATTTATACAACCCAACTGGTCAGAGGGTACAGGGAGACCTTGCTAGAACTGGTCCAGTGTACGGCGTTGATGGTGACCACCATCACTACAATATCATACCAGACCGGATGCAGGGGGAGCAGCAGGTGACCGGCCCAGTGTATCCCGCTAATCATCACCATCAGTTCAGTCCCTTGCAGCCAAGAGCGGATACTGCAGGCGGCATCATCGGACCTGTCTATGATGTACCCCATGAGCATCACTTCAGAGAAATAATAACCAACGCTCTTGCACTTGGAGACATTCAGGCCTCCGATTATGACATGGCCGTACACCAGTACTCACCAAACGCTCCCGTGGCGCACGATATAAAGAATTTGCTGGGCCCAGTGTATGACGTTCTTAACCAGCATCACTATAATCAAATACAGACGGTCTCTCGTGAGCTGGAAGGTCTAAAGCAGCCAGTGTATCTGCCTGAAGCAAAGCACCATTTCGGTGAAGTCATGAAGCATGTGCAACAGCTCGGAGAGCTGAAAGGGCCAATATACGACATCAAAAGGGATCATCACTTTCACGAAATTATGGGACACCTGGATAGCATCAAGACTCTTCAAGGGCCTGTTTATGGGATTGGCAACCCTTCACATCACTTTTCCCAGATTGAGAAACATGTTGAAAGCCTGAAAGGTCTTAACGGACCAGTTTATGACATTGAGGGAAAAAGTCATTTCGAGGAAATTATAAAGAGCGTGGAGAGTCTGAAGAACTTACAAGGACCAATATATGACATTGGAAAGAGTGACCACAAGTTCCAACAAATCATACAACATGTCGATAAGCTGAAACAGTTGCAAGGCCCAAAATATGACATTGACTCGAAACATCTCTATTCAGAGATCACGAAAAATCTAAATGAGCTTAAAGATCTGACAGGTCCCGTCTACGACATCGGAGAGAGTGGTCATAATTTCAGCGAAATTAAAAAACAAGTTGAGGGCTTGAAAGAGCTGACTGGACCGGTATACAAGGTGCCTGACAAGCACCACTTTGCAGAGATAATGAAGCACGCAGACGTATTAAAGGAACTAAAGGGTCCGATTTACTTAGATGAGACCACGAAGCACCACTTTGCAGAAATCGAAAAGCATGTTGAGTCGATCCAGTCTTTGAAAGGACCTGTCTACACATCCGACTATAAGCATCACTTCAATGAAATGGAGAAGCATGTTGAGTCACTCAAGGCTCTCTGTGGTCCTGTATATGACATCATACACAAGAGCAATTATCAAGAACTGATAAAGAAGGTAGAAGAAGTAAAAAGCCTTCAGGGTCCCGTCTATGATATCGGCAATGAGAAGCATCACTTTACTGAGCTAGAGAAACACGCTGAAAAGCTGAAGGAGCTAATGGGGCCTGTGTACAAGCTAGATGACAACAAGCATCACTTCAATGAAATCCAAGAGGCCATGAAGACCCTGAGTGAACTGCGTGGTCCTGTGTATGACGTGGACTATCACCATAATTTTAACACAATCGAGAAGAGTATAAAAGATTTGCAGCAATCTCTCACTGGTCCGGTATACAGCATTCCTGAGATCAAACATTCCTTCTCAGAAATAAAAAAACATGCTGAAAATCTTAAAGAGCTCACCGGACCTGTGTACAACGTCGCTGATCAACACCATTTTGATATAATACAGAAAAGCTTAGAATCTTTGAAAGATCTAAAAGGTCCTGTGTATGACATTGAGAGACAGCACAAATTTAGTGACATTGCCAAGCAGGTCGAGAAACTACAGGACCTGAAAGGTCCAGTATACAATGTTGGGGCTTCTAAACATCACTTTCACGAAATCTTAAAACACGTAGAAACACTGAAGTCAATGGCAGGACCAGTGTATGATTGCAATCATGCTAGCCATTTCAATGAGATAGAAAAGCAAGTCGAGAGTTTGAGAAACCTCACAGGACCAATATACAATACTGAACACAGAAATACCTTCTCAGAAATAATTTCAAAGTCAAGTGATTTGCAAAATCTTATCGGTCCGGTCTATAGCATTGGACCCTCTTCCCATTCTTATTCAGAGACGGCACCAAAGCAACATCACGTGGGCAACCTGCAGGGTCCTGTCTATGACATTGAGAAGTCTGGGCACCACTATGGGGAAATAATGAAAAGCATTGATACTGTGAAGTCACTGAAAGGACCAGTCTATGATGTGGCTCACCAAAACGCCTTTCAAGACATCATCAGGCACACACAGAAGCTGCAAGACCTGGTGGGTCCAGTGTATGACTGCGATCACAAGAATTCATTTCAAGTAATAATAGACACAGCTCATAAGGTGAAGGATTTGAAAGGTCCAGTTTATGACGTGTCACACGAGTCAAAGTTTTTAGAACTTATCAAAGGAGTGGAGACCCTTAAACCCTTGATTGGCCCCGTTTATGACATAGACAACAAACATTCTTATCAGGACCACTGGGAGAAAAGGGAGGGCTTAAAAGAGATGACTGCTCCAGTCTACAGCACTTCCCACCATCATCAATATGGAGAAGTGATAGCAAGCGACGGCATCAAAGAAAAATCTAGTTTGGTGGCTCCAGTTTATGGACTGGACGATAACCGGCACAATTACGGCATTGTGCCTCCTTCGATTGCCAGCGTCAAGAATCTTGAGGGTCCTGTGTACCAAATTGGAAGTCCTCAGCACCATTTTCAGCAACTTTCTAGTCATGTTGATTCTCTCAAGGAATTGACCGGCCCTGTTTATGCCTGTGATCATGCAAACAAATTCGAGGGAATAATAAAGCATGCTGAGACACTGAAAAACCTGGTTGGCCCTGTGTATGACTGCAGCCATAGCAGTCACTTCCAGAGCCTCATAAAGGCAGCAGAATCTATAAAAAACCTAACAGGGCCAGTGTATGATGTTGGACATACATCTCAGTTCCAAGAAATTGAGAAAGGAATTGAAGGAATAAAAACTTTAGTGGGACCAGTGTATGATGTTGGCACTAAGCATCACTTCAGTGAAATTTTGCGACATGTTCAAGAACTGAAAGCCCTGACTGGGCCAGTATATAGCATTGACCGGAGCCATCAGTTTAATGAAGTTTCAGATAGGATTCATGCTCCTCAAGAGCTAGTAGGTCCAGTTTATGGCATGGAGGACAATCGCCACCATTTTCAAGCAGCAGGAAGCAGGATTGATGCACCAAAATATCTGGAGGGACCAGTGTATGACATTGGCAGTCCTCATCATCACTTCAATGAGTTGTCAAAACATGTTGAGAGCCTGAAGAGTCTCAATGGACCAGTGTATGCCTGTGATCACAAAAATGCTTTTGAGGGAATAATAAAGCACGCAGAACAACTGAAGAATCTTGTTGGACCTGTGTATAATGTGGAACATTCCAACCATTTTAGCGACGTAGTAAGAGCTGTCCAAGAAATCAAAAGTTTGTCTGGACCTGTTTATGACGTTGCCCATCAGTCACATTTCCAAGAAATAGTGAAAGGTATAGAGGGGATACGATCGCTCGTTGGACCAGTCTATAACATTGACAGTACTCATAACTATACTGAGTTTCCTCAAAGCTTAGAAAAAGGAAAAGACTTGACTGGGCCAGTCTTTCAAATTGACCGCAAACACAATTATGCTGAGGTTGAAGACAAATTATCAGGAGTTAAGGAGCTCATGAGGCCAGTGTATCAACTGGAAGCCACTTCACATCACTACAGAGAGATCATGAAACATGTTGAAAAGTTAAAGAATCTAGAAGGACCTGTCTATGAAATAGGAAGTCCGCAGCATCATTTTGGGGAAATCATGAAAGCAATTGAGAGTGTAAAAAGTTTGCAAGGTCCCGTATATACCTGTGATCATTCTAATCATTTTGAAGGCATAATAAAGCATGCCCAATCTCTGAAAGAATTGATGGGACCTGTCTATAACGTGGCACATGGTAACCACTTCAATGAGATTATAGTCAATGCTCATGATGTAAAGTCACTGACAGGACCAATTTACAATGTTGAGAAGAATCATAAGTTTCAAGACTTACTTCGACACGTTTCCGATGCCAAGAAACTCATTGGGCCTGTTTATGACATTGAGAGTCAGCATCACTTCAGTGAAGTCATCAGACATGTTGAAGAGCTGAAGCAGTTACAGGGTCCTGTGTACAGAATTGACAGTAAACACCAATATTCTGAAATGCCTGAAAAATCAGCCGTGAGAAGTGAACTCCAAGGACCTGTGTACAATTTGGAGCAACATAATCACAACTACAATATCATAATGGATCATGTGCAAAGTCTGGAGAAGTTGGAGGGTCCAGTGTACAAAATAGGCTCCCCAGAGCACCACTTTTCAGAGATAGCTAAACATGTTGATACCATCAAGCAACTGTGTGGTCCTGTCTATGCCGTAGATCATGCCAATAAGTTTAGTGCAATTGCCAAGCATGCGCAGGAACTGAAAAACTTGGTTGGACCAGTGTATGATGTCGACCATAAGAGTCACTTCAATGAGATTGTGAGCAATGCGCAGAAACTGCAAACCCTGTCAGGGCCAGTCTACGACATTAATCACACCTCAAACTTTCAAGAAATTGTCAAGGCAGTAGAAGGTCTAAAGCCTTTAGTTGGACCTGTCTACGATATTGCAAGCAAGCATCACTTTCAGGCGATTCATGAGCATGCTGAAAAACTTAGAGACTTGTCTGGCCCTGTATACACTTTACCAGACAGACATCACAATTTCTCAGAGACTGCAGGACATCCGCAGGAAGTAAATAAAGAGCTTGTGGGTCCAATTTACAAGCCTGTCGACTACAAGCATCACTATGCACAGATTTCCAAACATGTTGACCACTTAAAAGAACTTTGTTCTCCCGTCTATGACACTGACAGGGACCACCATTTCTCTGAGATAAAGAAAATTGCGAGCAGTGTGACAGAGCTACAAGGGCCAGTATACCACATTGATGGAGCGCACCACTTTGCTGAAATTGAAAAGCATATGGAGAGCCTGAAAAACCTCCAGGGGCCTGTGTATAATGTAGAGTCCAGCCATAAGTTTCAAGACTTGGCCAAGAAGGTGGAAGACCTAAAATCATTGACTGGACCAGTGTATCATGTGGAAAGTAAGCACAAATTCAATGAAGTTGAAAAACATGTGACAAGTTTAAGGAAACTGGAGGGACCAGTTTATAATGTTGAACGGGATCATCATTATCAAGAAATTCTTAAACATGTTGAAGGCCTGAAAGATCTGACAGGCCCTGTATATAAAATAGACGGTACTCACCAATTCTCAGAAGTTCCAGGTGAAGGTCAAAAGATTCCTGAGCTTGCTGGACCTGTCTACAATATTGAAAGAGGCCACAACTATACCGAAGGGAACAAAAATGTACCTCATGTCGATCACTTGGCCGGTCCAGTTTATAATCTAGAAGAACGATTCCACCACTTTCATGCAATTCAGAAGCATGTTGATAAACTGCATGACTTGCAAGGACCTGTCTATTCAATTGAAAGAGACCATCACTTTGCCGAAATAGACAAACACATTGACAGTCTGAAATCGCTTCAGGCGCCAATTTACAGCACTGAATCTGGAGCACATCACTACCAACAGATCCTGCAAAGTGTTCACAAGTTAAAAGATTTGAAGTCGCCTGTCTATGAAATTGACAGAGCTCATTCATTTGCTGAAATAGAAAAGCACACTGTTGAGCTGAAAAAACTTTTTGGGCCAGTATATGATGTAAATCATGACAACCAATACAGTGACCTGATGAAAGAGGTGGAAAGTTTGAAGAGCCTTCATGGTCCAGTGTACAATATTGATCGAGATCACAGGTATGCTGAAATAATATCCCACATGCATGATCTCAAAAATCTTCAGGGTCCTGTGTATGATGTTGAAAATAACCATCACTTTAATGTCATAGAGAAGCATGTGCAAGAGCTAAAAGAATTAGTTGGTCCGGTGTATGACATTGACAGAGATCACAAGTTTAGTGATATAATAAAGCACATCAATGACATAAAGAGCCTCCAGGGTCCCATTTATGACATTGACAGAAATCATAATTTTCAAGAGCTAGAAAAAAAAGTTGAGGCCCTGCAGGACTTAAAAGGACCAATATACAAAGTTCTTAGTGAGCACAATTACAAACAACTCCTGCCAGTCCTAATAGCTCTAAAATATCTCTCCGGTCCTGTTTATGATGTTGGCCATCAGCATCAATTCAGTGAAGTACTAAAAGAAGTTGATAAGCTGAAGACACTTACTGGTCCAGTCTATGACATTGAGAGTAACCATCATTACCAAGAGATTGAGAAACATGTCACTGACCTTAAAACATTGACTGCCCCAGTCTTCAAAATTGAACATGGTCATAAATATGAGGGAGATGAGGCCAGGCCAAGTACTGTAAAGAATCTCATGGCCCCGGTATTTGATATTGAAAGAGATCATCACTTTGGAGAAATTCAGAAGCATATGGAAGCATTGAAGTCATTGCAGGGCCCTGTGTATGAAATTGACAGGGAGCATCACTGCAGTGAAATAGAAAAGCATTTAAGTGGAATACAGGATCTTGTTGGACCAATATACAATGTTTTGCATGACCACAAGTTTAATAATATCATGGAACAAATATCTGCACCACAACAACTAACAGGTCCAGTGTACAATGTCCTCCACCCAAATAAGTACTCAGAGATAGTCAAGTATGCTGCCACCATAAAACAGCTTGTTGGGCCAGTGTATGACATTGATAGAGCACACAAATTCCAAGAAGCTGTGAAGCATATTGACAGTCTGCGAGACCTTAAGGGACCTGTGTATGACATTGAGAGCAGCCACCACTATCAAGAATTTGTAAAGAGCATATCAGACTTAAAAGAACTCACAGGACCTGTCTTTAAAATTGAGCGGACCCATGCATATGAAGGATCCATGCATGATGTTCCTCTTGTGAAACAGTTAGTTGGTCCTGTCTTTGACATTGAAAGAGAGCATCATTTTGGAGAAATCAAGAAACATGTTGACACTTTGAAGGACTTGGTTGGCCCTGTATATGACATTGATAGGCAGCACAACTGCAATGAAATTAAGAAACACCTGAGGGACATTGAAGATCTTGTTGGACCTGTTTACCAAGTCCTGCATGATCATCACTTCAACAATATCATGGAAAAGCTGGCTGCACCGCAAAGTCTAGTTGGTCCAGTTTATAATGTGCTCCATCCCAATCACTTTAGTGAAATCATTAAGTATGCATCTGATTTAAAGCAACTGGTAGGTCCTGTGTACCATATCGATAGAGACCATAAGTTTCAACAGCTGGCTCGCAATGTTGAGGATTTGAAAACACTCACAGGCCCTGTATATAATATTGAAAGTAATCACAGCTATCAAGAAGTGCAAAAATGTCTCTCTGACCTAAAAGCTCTAACAGGACCTGTGTTCAAAATTGATAGGGATCACTTATTTTCAGGGGGTGAGAACAGACCAATTGAAGCAGACATGAAAACATTGATGGGACCTGTGTTTGACATAGAGAGGGAACATCATTTTGCTGAAATTGATAAGCACATGGCATCTTTGAAAGACCTGAAAGGCCCAGTGTATGAGATTGAGCGCAAACACCATTGCAGTGAGATTCTGCAACATGCAGATAATGTTAGGAACTTAGTGGGACCAGTCTATGATGTCCTGCATGACAACTCGTTCAACAATATTATGTCAACAATTGCTCCTCCACAAAACTTAGTGGGTCCAGTGTATGATGTGGTCCATCCAAATCAGTATGCACAGATAATGAAAGTGGCATCGACTTTAAAAAGTCTTGTTGGTCCTGTCTATGATGTAAGCCATCAAAGCAAATTTAATGAGATTCAGAAACACATATCAGATCTGAAATCTCTGCAAGGGCCAGTCTATAATGTGGATAGCAGCCATCACTTCCATGAACTGGAAAAATCTATCACAGACTTGAAAACTTTAACAGGTCCAGTCTTTAAAATCGATAGAGATCATGCCTATGAAGGAGAAAGTGGCAGGAAGAGTGATATAAAAAGCTTAGTGGGACCTGTGTTTGAAATAGAACGAGAGCACCATTTCTCTGAGATTGAAAAACACATGAAAACATTGAAAACTTTACAAGGTCCAGTTTATGACATTGATCGTGATCATCACTGCAGTGAAATTCAGAAACATGTTCTTGAGATTCATGATCTTGTCGGTCCTGTCTATGATGTATTCCATGACCACAAGTTTAATGTAGTTCTTGAGAAGCTGTCAGGACCAAAGGATCTTGTAGGCCCAGTGTATGATGTGCTTCACCCCCATTGTTTCACTGGCATTGTGAAATATGTGGCTGGGGTGAAACAACTTGTTGGCCCAGTTTATAATGTTGACCATAGCCACAAGTTTCAAGAGTTGGAAAAGCACATTGTGGACTTAAAAACATTGCAAGGTCCAGTTTATGGGATAGAGAGTAATCATCACTTTCAGGAGACAGAGAAATATGTTGCAGACCTTAAAGTTCTTACTGGCCCAGTGTTCAAGATAGACAGGGATCATTCATATGGTGGTGTTGAGGCAAAACCAAGTCAACTGATGCAACTTGTTGGCCCAGTCTTTGACATTGAAAGAGAACATCACTTTGGCGAGATAGAGAAGCACATGATTGCATTGAAAACCTTACAAGGTCCTGTATATGACATTGACAGAGCTCATCACTGTTGTGAAATCCAAAAACATGCCAGTGATATCAAGATGCTAGTTGGACCTGTCTATGGTGTGTTGCATGATCACAATTTCAACAATATCATGGAAAAAGTGGCAGGGCCCCAAGATCTAGTGGGGCCTGTTTATGATGTCATTCACCCACATCATTTCAGCCATGTTGTCAAGTATATTGCAGATATCAAACAGCTCACAGGACCTGTGTATAATGTGGAACATCAGCACAAATTTCAGACCTTGGAGCAACATGTGACTGATCTGAAAACACTAACTGGTCCTGTCTATGACATACAGAGTAATCACAGCTTCCAAGAAGTCAATAAACAGGTTTCTGACCTAAAGACTTTAACAGCACCCATTTTTAAAGTGGATAGGGCTCATGCCTATTCTGGACAAGAAGCATCCCCAAGTGACCTCAAGACTTTAGTGGGACCTGTGTTTGACATTGAACGAAGCCATCACTTTGCAGAGATTGAGAAGCACCTCAAAACATTAAAAGACCTTCAAGGACCAGTTTATGACATTGACCGAGAACACCACTGCAATGAAATTAGAAAGCACATTAGTGATTTAAAGACACTTGTTGGACCAGTTTATGATGTGCTAGATAAGCACAACTTCAGTAAAGTTGCTGAACGAGTGTCAGGTCCCCAGTCTTTAGTTGGGCCAGTGTATGATGTTTTGCATCCACACCAGTTCAAGCATCTGATTCACTACGTTGCAGATTTGAAACATCTTGTCAGTCCAGTTTACAACGTTGAACATCAGCATCAGTTTCAAGATTTAGAAAGACGATTAGCTGATTTGAAGACACTTCAGGGCCCAGTGTACAATATAGAAAATGTTCACCACTTTAATGAAGTAGAAGAAAGGGTAGCGGCTTTGAAATCTCTCACTGCTCCAGTATTCAAGATTGACAGACAGCACAACTTTGAAGGTGCAGAAGCAGTGCCAAGTGATGTGAAAGGTTTAGTAGGCCCAGTATTTGACATTGAACGAGATCATCACTTCAGTGAGATTGAGAAACACTTAGAGTCACTCAAAACTCTTCAGGGTCCTGTTTACCACATAGAGAGAGACCACCATTTCAGTGAAATTGACAAGCATGTTGCTGGCATTCAGAAACTAGTGGGACCTGTATATTCAGTTTTACATGACCATCACTTCAACAATGTAACTGCTAGGGTCTCAGGACCTCAAGACCTGGTTGGACCAGTCTACGATGTGTTGCATCCTCATCACTTTAGTCAAATTCTTCATTACATAGCTGACTTGAAGCAACTTGTTGGTCCAGTGTATCATGTTGAACACGATCACAAATATCAGGATATACATAGACACATATCTGACCTAAAAACACTTCAAGGACCAGTTTACAACATTGAAAGTAATCATCACTACCAGGAAGTTGAAAAACATGTTGCTGATCTCAAGTCACTGACAAATCCAGTCTTCAAGATTGACAGAGATCATGTATATAGTGGTGAAACTCCGAAGTCAAGTGACATAAAAACATTGGTTGCTCCTATTTTTGAAATAGAACGTGACCATCATTTTAATGAGATTCAAAGGCACATGGCAACACTAAAAACACTGCAGGGGCCAGTTTACAATATTGAACGAGAGCATCACTGCAATGAAGTTGCAAAACATGTAAGTGCAATTCAAGATTTGGTTGGCCCTGTTTATAGCGTTTTCCATGATCACCACTTCAACAATGTGCTAGAAAAAGTTGTCAGCCCACAAAATTTGGTAGGGCCTGTATATGATGTCCTCCACCCCCACCAGTTCAGCCACATTGTAAAATTTGTGGCTGATCTCAAACAAATGACAACACCTGTTTACAACACTGACCATCAACACAAGTTTCAAGGTGCTTTAGCCCATATTGCTGACCTCAAGGGACTTCAAGGACCAGTATATAATATAGACCGAAATCACCACTTCCAGGAGGTAGAAAAATATGTAGCAGACCTAAAGACAATTACTGGACCAGTTTTTAAAATAGACAGGGAGCATGCATATGAAGGAGAAAAGCCAATACAAAATGAACTGAAAAACCTAGTTGGGCCTGTTTTTGACATTGAGAGAGACCATCACTTTGCTGAAATTGACAAGCATTTGACAAGTCTGAAGGACTTGCAAGGACCAGTATATAAAATTGAAAGGGATCACCACTTCAATGAAGTCCAAAAGCACATCACTAGTATTTCCAATCTGGTGGGACCAGTGTATGATATCCTCCATGACCACAATTTCAACAATGTCATGCAAAGAGTTTCAGGACCACAAGAACTCACTGGACCAGTTTACAATGTGCTTCATCCAAATAAATTTAGTCACATTGTAAAATATGTTGCTGACCTCAAAACATTAGCTGGACCAGTGTATGACCTCGAGAGACAGCATCAATTTCAAGGAGTGACCTCCCACATTGCAGACCTTAAGTCACTACAAGGACCTGTTTACAATATTGAGAGCACGCATCACTTCCAGGAGATTGAAAAATATGTGGCAGATCTAAAAACACTAACTGGGCCAGTCTTTAAAATTGACAGAGGACATGCATATGCTGGGGAGGAGCCAAAACCCTCTGATCTGAAAAGCCTGGTTGGCCCTGTATTTGACATTGAGAGAGAGCACCATTTTGCAGAAATTGACAAGCACTTGGCTGATCTCAAGACACTACAGGGACCTGTTTATGAGATTGACAGAGAACATCACTGCAATGAGATTCAGAAACACATTAGCGGAATACAGCAGTTGGTTGGTCCAGTATACAGTGTTCTTCATGATCACCATTTCAATAAGATTGTAGACCGAGTGTCAGGGCCACAGGAGCTTGTTGGACCAGTGTACAATGTATTACACCCTCATCACTTCAGCCACTTAGTAAAATTTGTGGCTGATCTGAAGCAGCTTACTGGGCCAGTGTATGACATTGACAGACAACACCAATTTCATGAGGTAATTGCACATCTTGCTGATCTAAAGTCTTTACATGGTCCAGTGTATAACATTGAAAGTACACATCACTATCAGGAAATAGAGAAGCATGTGACTGACCTGAAAACACTAACTGCACCAGTGTTTAAGATTGAAAGAGGACACTCATACACTGGAGAGGAGCCCCATCCTTCTGATCTAAAAACACTTGTAGGTCCAATATTTGAAGTGGAGCGGCAGCATCATTTTGCAGAAATTGACAAACACCTTGCTGACCTAAAAACCCTTCAAGGGCCTGTATACAAGATTGACAGGGAACACCACTGCAATGAAATTCAAAAGCATATCCATGGAATTCAGGATCTAGTAGGCCCTGTCTATAATGTTCTACATTCACACAACTTCAACAAAGTGATAGATCGTGTATCAGGACCACAAAATCTTGTTGGGCCAGTATACAATGTTCTCCATCCACACCACTTCAGCCATATAGTAAAGTTTGTTGCAGATCTAAAACAATTGGCCACACCTGTCTACAATGTGGAACACGCACATAAATTTGAAGGCATCCTCACCCATGTTGCTGACCTTAAGTCACTACAAGGACCTGTCTACAATATTGAGAGCACACATCACTTCCAAGAGATTGAAAAGTATGTGGCAGACCTGAAGACACTAACTGGTCCAGTCTTTAAGATTGACAGGGGTCATGCATATGCCGGAGAGGAGCCAAAACCATCAGACATAAGGAGCCTGGTTGGTCCAGTCTTTGACATTGAGAGAGAGCACCATTTTGCTGAAATTGAGAAGCACTTGGCTGATCTAAGAACCCTTCAGGGGCCAGTGTATGAAATTGACAGAGAACATCACTGCAATGAGATTCAGAAACACATTAGTGGAATACAACAACTGGTAGGTCCGGTTTACAATGTTCTCCATGATCATCAATTCAACAAGGTTGTAGACAGGGTATCTGGTCCCCAGGATCTCTTTGGGCCAGTCTACAATGTGTTGCACCCACATCACTT
>JAAUXU010107268.1_pt1 | contig 20255 bp, 19 predicted proteins | sample 7278151 | NCBI WGS metagenome assembly JAAUXU01 (sample SAMN14350113, study PRJNA611818) | marine sediment metagenome | isolation source: surface marine sediment (1.8m) | place: French Polynesia: Moorea | collected 2018-08 | reverse complement strand
TACGCCCACCAATGGGTTCAAAGGCCCAGATGACGAAAAGCCAGCTCGATCAACTGTTTGTGGGCATATTTCAAATGCAAACTTCTTTACCTCTCTGGTAGAATGGGCCGAGGAAGGCAAACAGCGAAAAGTCCGGTTCCATCAGCTGTTTTGTGGTATTTTTCAAATGCCAACTTCTTGAGGAACTTACTACTGGTCAGAGAATTGTCCAGTTGCTGAAGTGCCCCAGAATGGAGAGAATTGGGGCAAGGAGTGCATGGCTGACAAGGAGTCCGTGGAGGCACTGAACAGCATCGACTGCTGGGCTTGCAGTAGTCCTAAGTTGAGCAACACTGAGGAAGGTCTCACAACCAATCCAGTTTCCCTTCTTAAGTGCATATTTTAATAACCTGAGCAGCATCGTGGACCTCTGCTAGTAAAACCTCAGAGTCTCCAGAGAGAGAGAAAAAGATTGGCTGAGATCCTTGCACGATGCACGAGTAAGTAGTAACTGGTGGCTGAAAACATGCAACATCTCTGCGACACCCTGTAGAAAAGCTCTTCACGCTTGGTCAAGTTGAATTATGCATAGAATCACATCATGACGGCCTTGGGGCAGTCGAGCTCGAGCACGACTTCATACATGGATCAGTCTTTCTTAGCGGAGAGATGGAAAGTTCTTGGTCGGGTGCACGGCTAATTTTTGTTTGTCAAAGAACGCTTGCGGAGAAATGACTTTCGAGAAATGCTCTTTTCACACAAGCGTTCGACTGTCGCGAGTGAAACAAAGCACTTGGGACTGCTCCAATCCAGGCTGCAGGGTCCAGGAAGCATCAAGTTGAAGGACTCTTCACTGTTCTACACTGCTGGTAGTACAACATTGACACAATACAGTGTGACGCAGAAAAAGCCATGAAGAAGTTGAGCAGAGTGATGAGTAATCACGCCTTCCCTCCCAAGAAGTCCCCTCCAGTGTTGCTTCCTCCTGCTCCCTCCACAAGTGACTCCAAAGCTCTGTAGTGATTGAGACACACTGACTTTCCTAAATGAATGTGAAATCCTCACGCAACTTTCTGACTAGACAACAAGTGCAGTGGGTCCCCTGGGCTGCAGTCGTCCCCCTCTTTTTGACTCACGCTGCACGTCCAGCCAGAACTCATAGCATGACAGAAGCTCTTAAAGAAAGAAGTACCTTGGAGAGTTCAGAGGGAGCCTCTAAGACCATCATCATTCCCTTGCTTTCCCTTTTTTGCGTAGTCGCACAGGGGGAAGAGGTCGAAAGTCCGTATTGTCGCAGATGAAATGACCTCTTTTTTTAAGGGAAAGTGTATTTTCCCCCTGGGGTTGAAAGAACCATCACTGTCGTGACCTCTGGCAAACATGTTTGGAACAAGCATGTTTGAAATTCCGCCACTGGAACACAGAGGAAACGCATGTTCTCGATTTCTTTTTTCGAAATTGCTGTGAGCAATTAACTTTCTCATATTATTCTTCGCCGTAACAAAGCATGCTTGGCATGCGAGGCCTGAGAGAGGGGTCAGGGCAGGCCCACGACGCCCGGAAGGCCTCACAGGCCTCGCAACGGCCTGTTGCCCTGAAACTGGGAAGGGAGGAAAAAATGCCCACCAGCTTAAGAGAAAAAAAGGGGAGGGGGGAGGAACAAGACGAAGTGAGATGTAATTGAGCTTTCTCCTTCGCTTTTCTCGGGGAGAGGAAATCGATTTTGGGGGGCTCCCCCCCCCCCCAAAAAAAAACCAGAAGAGGTTTGGCAGCCTCAAGGTGAGTGGATTGGGCATAATTTTTGCCCAATATATGCACGTGTTCGAGTGCGCCCAAAGTACGAAGACTTGGCTGAGCCCTGAAACATCCGATGGCCTCTTCTGCTTCACTTGGCCAGGCGTCATCATCAGTCTTCTCAATCTTTCTTTGGTGATCACCAGAAGAAAAGATCAATCTCTCTCTGTGTGCGCGCGCGCGAGCGCGCGTGCCCAAAAGGGGTCAAGAGAAGAAATGAGCAGTTCCAATCTGTTTAATGGGTCACCCCTAAAGGATGAGAGAGCAAAACTCTGCCAGACAAGGCTGTTTCGACCCCGAACGCACTTGGCGCCATCTTCTCGTCCAGTCGCAACGACGACAGCCGCAGCAGGCACAGTCGTGACTGTCTGGTAGAGCGAGATCATTGAGTCAGAGGTCAAATTAGGCAACAGAGTGAGAGGTGGAACAATTAACACGACCGCTGACTTGGATAACATTCCATGGACTCTGTGGATGAAGGAGGAGACCCGCGGTGATGTCGAACGCGCCTCTCGTCAACATCTGGCACTGCCGCAAGGCCGAAGCAGTGGCAAAGGGAGGAAAACGGGTGTGGGACTGAGGAGACAAAAGCAATTTTAGCTCAGGGATTCTTGTTTCTCGACCATCAAAGGGTTTTTTTTTCGCCTCGATTCCCATATTTCCCCCACTTCCTCGCAAGATTTTCGCCTCAGTGCCAAGTTTTGGGACGGAATTAAAGCATTTGGGGCCTCTCCCGGAAATGAGACCGGATACAACACTTGAGTGGGCCTAATAAAAAGGTGAGGGCGCGCTTGTCCGGGCAGATTGACCGGTGCGGGCGCCGGTGCGGGCGCCGGGGCGAAAAAGTGTCCTCGTGCAAGCGCGACCGCAGGGGAAAGAAAGGTGCTTTCGAACGGAGATCTGCGAATCCCCGGGACTGAAACTGCAGCCAAATAAACCTTTATGAATCAGGCCAAGCACAGAACTTTTGGTGGCGAAAATTGGGAAAGAATCGGACGGGAAAGTAACAAATTCTCGGACAAAAAAAGTGTCGAGCGCAGTTTCCTCGCCTCTGAAGAGCTCTAAAGAGACCGCTTAAAACACCTTTTTGGCCGTCGTTTGCAGCACAGCGAGTGCAAAAAAAAAAAAACTTAGCTGCAAAAAAATTGGCTTCAAAAGTACATTCTTATTTTTGCCAACAACAGCTGTTATTCTGCTCTCCGTCGACTCCTGCCAGACAAATACGTTCTCCGATGCTCCTCGAGGCGTGTTTGCTTTCGGAATTTGGCCCCTTCCTCCTTGACCAACCTGTGGGACCAAGACCAAGTCTGGCACCGTTGGCACCGCTGGCACGGCTGGCACGCCTGGCACGGCTGGCACTGCGGCCAATAAGCCAATATAACAACAACACGGATGTTTGTTACGCGTGTGTGAGCGAGAGTGCAGTGACAGGGTACAGGGTGGCCCAAGCAGCCCTGGTCGGCGGTGTCGTGGCTCATCTCTGCACGCCACAGCTGTCTGTGGAGGGGATCTTCACTTGGGCCTGGTAGAGAAGCGCGTCCACGTGGTCAGTCTCGTGCTCCGACGCCGCGGAGGCCTTCGCGGGCTCCGCGTGTACCTTGAAAAGTATTGTCAAGCTGCCGTCGAAGAGAACTTTTGGACACCCTATAGAGGTGGATTCCGAGCTCACGCCTTAACCTTCCGCTGTAGTTGCTCATGAGTAGAGTTCGGAATTTCAGGTAAAAATCTAACACGCCCAAATAAATGGGGCCCATAAGTTGTCAGTAAAAACTGAACAATGGAGATTTTAAAGGGCAGCGGAATCAGGAGTGAAATGAAATTTGAAAATGCAGCCTTCGTCAGTGAAATTGCTACAGTTGCTCACCTAAAATTTTTGGGTCCACCCACGCGTAAGTAGTTTTGCCAGGTGCTCCAGCGAACATGAGAATGCGCCATCAGCAGCAAAGCGGTGGCTTTGGCTTAGTGAGAATTGCTTGGCCTGAGGTTGACAACCTGGAGGAGACTCTCCGACGCACCTCTAGTGGCCAGATGAGAGTAGGTGTGGACCGGGCTGGACCGGACTGCACCGGGCTGCACCGGGCTGCACCCGCCGGTCGGGCTCAGTGAGAGACCACGCACACGTCCAAGGCCTGACGTCTCTCCCACCTGGTGGAAGGCTAAACGCGGCCTCAGCCTCCAAATAGATGCGGTAATGAAGACACTTCTCTCTTACCGAGAGAACCTTTTTCGCTCCGGGATAAAGCTTTTCTTCGCCCAAAGTTTATGGGAACCCAACCAAGTTGAAATAATTGGGATTCCCCACACAAGAAGGATCGACCTAGATCTGCATAATTGCGCCTCCTCAACCCAATGTACTCTGTTCTCTGTAGCCAAAAAGTTTGTACATTGCGCCAGACAAGACTTGCCTCTTATCAATGAGCCGGTGGAACTCGACCACGTTCAAGTTCTGGCATGACTTTTCCCTGAATAATGAAGCTTGATTGGGAGTCACATGCAAACTTTGTTTACTGAGCTTGGAGCAAATTGAGGAGGAACAATGGGGCAGATGAATCATTCATCACACAGCCCAAGTGAAGATACACACGTGTGTTGTTGCTGTTGTTGTCTCGCACAGAGGGCGTTGTTGTTGTTGTTGTTGCCGCCGAGGCTGCTGCTGTTGTGGGAGACACTTTCTGATTTTGTCAATCCATCAACTTGTTGTACGTGCCAGCAAAGACACGCCGTGCCGAGAGCAGCAAAAATGCGCATATTCAGTGGATTGTGCAGGTCTGATTGTAGCAAGAGGAACCAAAAATCCGGTTTTCGTGTCAAAATATCCCATAAATCCGGATGGTTCATAAAAAGACCCTTTGGTGGTGGTGTTTTTTTTTTTATCTCTGCAGGGTTGTGATGTTTTATGTGGGAGAAGCAGTCACGGTAAAGTTTGGTCGTGACGGCATCGATATTGTTCGTGGATCCATCACATCTCAGTAGCGCAGGACTCATTTATGCTGGCAGAATTTTGCCCGGGAGATGACAGTGCAAACACGCCCTGAGCATTGGAGAAAGAAGGTGCAGGGTGTTGCAGATAAAGTGTAAGCTATAAGCTGATCAATGCAGGCGTGAGGTCTCACATTGTGTATGCAGATATTGTCCATTTTGTTCACACACACACGCAGTCTACAACGTGGGCTCTCAGCTCCACTACAGGGTGTCTGCAGACAAACGTACAGCACCCCAGGGACTGATTGCCATCGACGAATTAATACACTCGTGAGTGCAAATCTTCCACACTACAGTAGGGTCGAAAATTGCAGGGTATGAACTTTCAGGAAAGATTTTGCATACAGGGTGACTCAGGACTGCTTTGGAGACCGGAGAGATGAAATTCGGCCTCATGGGGAGATCATGTATACATGACTCTCTCTCTCTCTTGCTGACACCCTGTGTGGAAATGCCTTTTAAGTCAGGGACAAAACAGTTTTAAGTTATGCTATTCAGGGCACAGAGTAAAAACAGACATGCAGTCCGTGTGAGCATATTTTGTAATTACTGCAAATTTGCCACTACCACTGCATATGCGAGGCCAAAAAAAGCCTGCAGGGAGAAGGAAGTTGTTGTACACATAGGATTGCTCGATCGTTGAGAAAGTCAGGCTGTTCCGTGCTAGTGATCAAGGAAATACGTGTGTAAAAGCATGCGTGCAAAAGACTTTTCATGTGCGACGACTACACGAAAGTGGTCGTTTTGATACCAGCTAATTTCGTGGCTTTAAGCAAAGCCTAATAATGTTGTTGTTGTGGCCGCAACAACAAACAGGAGAGAAGCTAAAAATTTCCCTTTGTTTAGTTTTTTGTTACACTTTTTTACCCCTTTTTAATCAAGAAACTCTCCAGAAAGTACAAAGCCCGTAGAAAAACTTTTTTTAGCACAGATTTCTTTGCCTCTTTGCTCAAACTCCAATGCTAAGAGACATGCCTCAAGGAGGATTAGGCTTTACTCCACAGGACTGAGCTGCTGATACTGTTGGGAAGGAAAATCACAATGCTTTATTACAATGCTTCGAAGTGACAACAATAACCTATCCGCGAGTTTTTCTTTAAGAAGCACCCATGTCATAAGAGACTGAGCTGTTTTTTTTTTCATCATTCTTCTAAAGAGTCCTCTCATTGTCTGGCACTGTTATGCTTTGCCTCATACCTGACGTAGCGGAAGGACAGCAGCACGAAGGCACAGGAAAGGCCTACACTTGACGGAAAACTTGCTCCAGCAGAAGAGAAACTCTAGGAAGTTCATCCTGGACAATATCTGCTCGCTCGAGCCTTCCTTCCATCACAGCACAATTTATGGAAAGGCATTGCTTTCCACATGTCAGGGGCCAGAAAGTCAATTGGCAGCTCTGCATCTTCTGCCCGCTCCCCCCAAACATGTTAATGAATAGCAGCAGCTCCAGCTTCTCCTCCTTCCCCCCCTTTTGTCCCCCTGATGGCGGAGAGAGAAGAGGCCTCATGCAGACTCGACCCCCCCCTCGTGGCAATTCAATTTCCTCTCTTCCGCCCGCTTGGGTTTCCGTTTTCTGGGAAAGGAGAGAAGTGAATGTGTTTGATTTTCAGTTGGAGATGACACAACAAAGGGGGACGAAGAATTAGCATTTCCTCACACCTGATTCGGAGACACCTGTTAGGACTTTCTGGGCTGCAGCCGAGGAAATGAGTCTTTGCACACACAGAGAGGAAATTGAGGCTGCCATTCATAAATAAATGTGGGGGGGGGGAGTTAAAAAGGAAAGAGGGTTGTGGAAGGAGCAATTGCAACCAGGCCTTAAAAGTTTATTCACCTCTGTGCTCTCTTTCTCACCAGGGGGTTCCCTTCCTTCCTTCCTTCCCCTCCGAAAGCTGATCCAAGCCATTTATGCACACAATCCATCAAGCAGCTTTCGCAAACTGATTTTTTGTTATTCCTTATTGTTTTCTGGCCCCTAAAGAGGAGAGCATGAGAGACAGCAGCAGCTGATGACATCGTTGACAGATGTTGGATCAGGTACTGTCAGGGCACCCCAAGGCAGCAGCAGCAGCAAGAACAGAGGGGCAGTCACGACTGTGCCAGGACGCAGGATGAGGTCAGGATCAGTCTTTGTGGCGTGACCGAGGCCAAGAGTCCAGTGGAATCCTGGAATTCAATCAGCCTTTAAAAAAGAGTTCACATTGACTGGAGCACTGACATCAGGCAATTCAACAGACTCAACATCTGCTATGTTGTTGCACACGACTGTGGATTATTGCAATCGTCATCTATTGGTGAAGGTGAAGCCAACAGTTTTGCCATCACTGACACTTTTTGTCTTGCTCTCATCACGTTGGGTTGCGCATCAGAGCCGAAGTAAGGAGTTGACTTAAAATGGAGTAAATCTCATCCATGAACAGAGGTTCCACTGTTGATGAAACGGTTCAACCGTGAATGCGACACCCGTAGAAGACCTTTGTTGGACACTATTGACATCAGGTTTCCTTTTTCTCCCTCCCACCCGGTTTTTTCAGCTTTTTTACGCTCCAAAACATTCGCGTGCACAGTTGTTGACTTTGTGTCCTGTTTTTAATGCCAGATTAGTCATTTTTGTACCAAAGGACCGAGTTTTACATGGGGAACTGCTCACGCTTTGCTCGTGCGAGGCTTTTGTTCTTTAAAAATTGTCCATGCCAACCCCACATTTTGGGTCTGATGAGCACACAAAGCCTCAACGTGATCACACCAAGGCCAAATGTGTTCAGTGACAACGGAACTCTTGGTCCCAGCTACGCCAACAAATGACAATCTCAGTGACCAAGAGTCATATGAAATAAATAGCAGCAAATGGTAAGTCTGTGACAGAAGATGGTAAGATCTGTGTTTGAAGACTCGTTCTTTATGATGCATCAAGATCGTAGTCACTTATAACGAAAAAGTAGACATTAACTCTTTCTTAGTCCAAAGACTCGCCTTTAGAGAGAATGTTGATCTCAGTGCTCCAATCATATGGTCAATGCCAACCCTTTGACGTTGTCTAAAGGCTATTGTTTGTAATGCAGTCACTGCAGTGCCAGGGCTTTGCCTACAGCACGATAAGGGGCATAACAAAAATATGCCTAAGCCTTCAATACTACTGCTGTTGTGCACTCTGAGCTCGATACTTTGGCTTCCCCTTAGTCTTCTCCACATCGTCAAAATGTGTCCCCCCCCCCAAAAAGGGTACTTTCGAAAACGGTCACAGCCAAGAGGCGAATATGAGAATCAAAAAAAAACATTGCGAAGCTCAGCTCATTTTTCTCGACTCGCACGACCTTTCCGTCCTGTGCACATGCAAGTGAGGGCATATTCAGTGAAGCAATGCACAAGAAAGAGAGAGAAAAGAATTACCATATTCAATACTGAGGAGACGAGGGTGTATCCAGGAGGTAAACAGGAGAAAGCTTTCCTGCCTTCACTCCACAGAGGTGTTGCCCTGCCCAATATGGCAGCAATATTGCAGTGCATTGAACAAACAAAGGTCCTCCTGAAATTAAACACCAGTAATGAAGGTGACAACATTGTGGCCTGCACACTAATGAGCTAATAACTTTGGGTCAGCGGTCAGATAATTGCAGCAGTACAAAGCAAACAAGCATTGGTGGATGCCATTTCTATTGCAAAGAGCTCGGCTCTGTGGCAACAATGCTGCGTCCAGACCTACTCCAGGCTACAAGTTTGGGCCACGGTGTGATGATTTTTCTTTTTCGCGTGTGACCCAACCTTTTGCAGCCAAAAAACCTAATGAATGCCTCCGCATTGCCTAAACCATGAAATATTTCCTTCTAAGATGGGGGTTTCACCCTCCCCCTTCCCACTAATTACGATTTCCCGCCCAGATCCATGACTTGGCTCATTTCCAGACCACGTCTAACACATTAAATAAGGCGGGCAAAGGCTGCTGTGGGATACATAATGCGGCTGCTGCCTTAGGGTGCATCCCACAATGTCAATATTAGAGACATTGCCACCCACCCCTCCGCTTGCACAACCGTCAGCCAGGAGTGAATGTGTGGATGCACCCTAAGTGGCCAAGGCCAGGTGCAAGAATGTTCGGTCTTTTGTCATGGAGATCAAGGCTATGGAGTGCTAATGTGAGCCATAACCCAATAACAGGTCACAATGGTCGCAAAAGCTCAGGATGCCTCTCTTTTGAGCCAAATTTGGCAAGTAGCAGTACCAAAAAATGAGCAATTTTCGTCGAAAACTTTCCCTTCAGCAGGGCTTTCTCTCCATCAGGTAACAAATTTGTCTTCAACGCACCAAAAGCAAGGGTTTGAATGCGTTCCGAAGGCTGTGTTATTCACTGTTAGGCATTGTTAGGTGCATACAAAGATGGAAAAAGGAGCTGACTTGTTTATGTACAACGTACGTGCACTTTCTCACTCTGGCTGGGCTTTATGTTACATTGCTTTCTTCTTCACATTTGCACTGTTTTCTCGGTAAGACAGATAATTTTTCAGCTGACTTCACGTGTCTTCACCTCACTTGGCTTGGGTTTCAGACAAAACGGACCAATTCTAGTCTAGGAGACTGAAGTAAATTAAGATATGCTGCCCACAAACATTTCGGAATTACAAAAGTCACCACGGTGTCCCGTTACATTGTCCTTAAGAATTTCTTCACTCTGCACAACATATGGCATACATAAACACCCCCTACAAATTGACATGGATGAATACATTGTGTGGAATGAATTGCAGTCAGACCTCGATTTTGGCAAGTCATCCATCAGCAGAAAGAAACTGGGATGACATCAAGGTCATCTAAGAAATGAGTTTTTGTCCGCAAATCTTTTTCCAGGACAGCGGTGATAAAATTCAAGTGCCCACTGTAACTGAGTCCTATTTAAGGAAATCGGTTCGCTGACAGCACTTGTGTATTTACACATAACAAATCGATGGATGGGACACTAGCTGAAGGCGGAAAGTTGCCTCTTTGGGCAGTTTTCCTTGCTCATATCCCACAAGTCTGGTGACATTGAGAAAAGAAGTAGTCTGGTTTTACCCATAGGGAAAGGATACCTAGAGTGGAAAAACCTTCAGCTTGTTGAAGCCTCCACAACTGGTCGGTCCATGCCGTAAGAGGGGGCAAGAGAATCATTATGTAGTTCCGTGCATTTCGTGCATTTCGTGTATTATTATCCTTGTATTTAGCCAGTGACAAACCATGTTTCACCTCCCCAAAACTATTTGGCTTGGGCAGTCGATTGGATCATGCCACAGCTGCCTGGATCTTCCACTCTAGGTATCCTCTCCCTGTGGTTTTGCCAACACCAGCAGCCAGAGCAAGTGCACTGCAACGTGCAGCAGCTGCAAAACAGCTGCAGCTACAGCGGCAGAGCAGCCCATCAAGTGTGCCATGTCTTCCCTAGAGGTCAGTTATGCAACCACTGAGATGGATGACATAGCTGTAATTGTGCGATTTTGACCCAACTCTCTCACTCCAAGACTTTCATCGCTCGCTCTCACTCGCTTTGCAGCCAAGAAACCTCAGAGCTGTACAAGAAACAGCTGTTTGCTGGACACCAAACACTGCTGTCCTTAGAAAGCAAAGATAACTAATGTGGCACACGACGATCTCGAAACCTTTGTGCAGTTGACTTCTGGTCAGGTTTTCTCGCTACGAACGAGCCATCCAAATGTGACGGATCTCGACGGCCACAGTAACAGCCACTGATACAAAAGTGTCGGCTGTTACGGTCAACATGCGTGTTTTTGTGTAGTTGACGGAAAGCTGACGAAATGCTATTAGCAGAGAGCGGGAAAATTAATGATTTTGTCACGACAGTTTCATGTGATTTCTCATTAATAACCTATGTGAAGAGGAATTATGCACTGCAAAATTCCATTACTAGATAGTGATCAGAAAAACCGCCAGTGGCTCTGCCCTAAATGCTCTCCTTCACTTAATCATTTATCTTTTTCACTCAAAGCGATCTTTTAACGTCAATGCTGGCAAAGTGGGACAGAATTTAAATACTCTTCATCTGAATTTCCTTTATTGTAACATTTTCAACGTTCCCTCTGTTTCAGATCCTGGGCTTTTCCTTACCAAAATGGCTGGGAAATGACCTAACTTCTCCTAAATTTTTGATTTAGGCCAACAAAAACCACAGCGTACGAAACATATTTGCCCTTAAAGCATATCTTCCCGCCCTCACTGCCTTTGTTCAACAAGTTCTCGTACTGCGCACTAAATCCTGCGCACCAAATCACCAGGATAAGGTTTCCACTCGACCAGACCTGCCCAGATTGGACTCAGCTTGGATGCGACTCTGGTTTCCGAACTGATTTCAGCCTCGACCGCCAACCCAATTGTCTGGCCGAATTATGTGGATGGCAGCTTGTACGTGTGTGGTTGCTGCGTGTCAAATACCGAGTGGTCCAAAAGTGACTCCCCCCGTATCGATGCTCCTTGACCAGCCTGTGCGACACCTGAGGAGATTCAAAATTTCGTAAGCAAACGAAATTTTGTAGTTGGGGCCAAAGATGACAAAGCTGTGGTACTTTAAAAGTCAACATTTAATTGTTGAGGATTGCCCTGCAAGGATTGACCTGAGCGACAAATTATAGCCATCCAGCACTCAAAATCCCCCCCCCGTGACCTAGTTTAATCTACCCCACTATGTCACTAATTTAAAAGGTTAATAAGGCTCAACGGCATGCGATCTTGGGAAAAAATGACTCAACTTTGGGAAGCCATAACCAGCGGTGCCAGATTTATGAGACTAGGAAACGCCAACTGTTGTTACACAGTCGTGGCACCTTAATCGGCATTTGGATGAACGGGACTTTTGGTTAAGGCGATTTTCGGTTAAGCGGGACTTTTTTCCGTCCAAAAAAAGGGATCCTCATTGTATGGAGACCAATACACAAAGAAGACTAGAAAGACAGCTTAACGAAAGCGCCAAACACCCACTGATAAAAAAAGATTCCCCCCCCTCCCAAGCTACATAAATGTAAAGTGCTGTCCCACTCAAGAGGTAAAAATGTGGTACTTGAAATGCCTTGTTTTCATTTACTCATAACCGCTTTAAAACTCCTCTTTCAAATGAGCTCAGCCATGCCGCTGGAGGTCTTACACCGCCTGATCAATAGGTATCTACAGGGTGTCTGCGAAAAGCCTTTGGGGTTTTAGAGCACTTTAACTTTACTCTCCACACACTAACCTTCTCAGACTGGGATAAAAAACAGTTGAATTGTCACAAAAAAAGCCAGCTCAAAAATTCAAGTACAACTGGTTTTGCACGATTTTTTTTCTCTTCTGCTGCAGTATCAAGCATCGTCTGCAGGTGATCCATTAACCGATGATATGATACTCGATACTTCCGGTTAGCGATCCTACAGAGTATCGAATCGAGTATCTGGTGACACCCGAGAAAATGTGTACTTCACCATCCCTTTTGAGTATCGTGTGCATCCCGGTGGAAGGCGAGTTCCGGAGCTGCGAAACCGCCAGCCCCTTTGTTGGACACCCTGTCTTTATGGGGAGTTCCTTCTAGTCCACTCCGACCGAGTGTGTGTGCGGTAGTTGTTGCGTGCTCGCGCGCGTCCGCGTGTGTGCACTGCTAAGTCCAAATTAATGCCCAATTGGCACGCACGCAGGGAAACAAATTGACGTGGACGGGTAGAAAAGAACGTTGCGGCAAAAAAAAAGTTCTACGCCAGTTTGCGTCACGCTACAATTAGCGACATTTTTTTGCGCAGATACCGCGAATTATGACTGAGGAGGAAGTAAGTTGAGCACCAGTTTGGTGGCTGTTTTTGCAGGGCAAATAATGGGCAACTTTTGGGCGCATCCACGCTATCATGGGTGGGAAAGTCCGGACTCGCCAGGGCCGAATTTCTGTCATTGAGAATGTAGCCGTTGGCGCCAGTCACAGTCGGCAGTAACAGTTTGCCATGACTTTAGTTGCGTTGAACCCACGAAAAGCTCATTTTCAGTCCTTCTCCTCGGCTGCTTCATTCCTGAGCTGAAGACAGATCGATTTTTGAGCACTTCTGGGTCTTCGTCGTTGCAGCCCCCATTTTCTGGCATCAGCTGTCTTCAGTATCATGTAGAAACGTAGCAGTGAAACGGTTATTGACGCAGTAATGACGCCGGAGGGAGGAGAGGGAGAAAGGCAGGCTTTTTCACGGCATTTCATGCCAAAAACTCCGTTGGAGCCTGCAAAATAAGGCAGACACAGAGAGAAGAAACACAGACTCAGTCAGTATTTATGCCCAAAAGCTGGGATGCACTTGGCAAAGCGGGTGGTGGAGTTGAGTGACCTCCACAGGCTGACCCCGAGGAGCCCCAGAACCCGGTCAGGATTGGTGCCCGAGCGAGGTGTCCGGGATTCGGGACAGATGCACGCTGAACTCGGTTCGGCACCGTGCAAGCGCTCCCTAAGTATCCAGCCTCCCCCCGTAGCTGCGAGCTAGATTGTATTCCTGCTTAATGCGAGCTAAAAGAAAGCCTGACAAGCTTGTGCTTTGTGCCAGAAAAATGTTAGAGGAGATAATCGGGCATTGGCCATGCAATATGTACCAAAAGGGCGTCAAAAGAAGCCGTGCAATATGTATAAAAAAAAAGGATTAGTCTGGCATGAAAATGACGGCACGGCCGACTTTTGGCACACAGTGACCACCAGCCTTAGTCATTGTTGCTTTGTCTGGCTGAGTCGAGAAAAAAGAAGCACTTGCACGCGCCTGCGTGGATTCTGATTAGGAGGAATTACTTATTAATGCTAAGCTCTTTTCATTTTCTTGGGATCATCCCTGCTGCATGAACAGAGCGCAAAGTAGGGTTCTCGGAAAGACAACCAGGACAGGGTGAGGGAAGAAAACACCACGGCCAGGGTTGATTGTTCATCCACTTTCGTGACGCACCCTGTAGAACAGATCCGCCAGGTTTATGGACAGCCTATTTATTTGGACGCCCCGTGCAGCTGTTTTATAGGCCCGCTTTTACCTAGCAAACTTAAAGATTCCGCATGGAATCGACTGCCAGCCCGATTCACAAATGTGAATCTACCCACGACCACACCTAAGTGTACACTATATATATAAATATACAAGCAAAGCTCAAGAGAGTGCGCATCAGAGCACTGGTGGAGAAGGTGAAAGCACGGAAAATGGACATTTCACAGTATGTGTGGAAGAAAAGGTAAGACTTTATTGTGTGAGCAGCGCCCAAAACCGTTCACAGATACCGACTGGCGCGAGATTTACGAGCTCTCCCACGCGCGCACGCGCGCACGCGCGCGCGTGTGTGAGCGTTCGCAGATTGAGAGGCCCCAAAAACGAAGCAACCAACGCAGCCACAGCTTTTTGTGTGTGCGAACACTGAAGAATTAGGTTTATTTACGGCTGCTACTGCTGTTGCTGCCCCCACTTCTTCTGGGTCTGCGTGTGTGTGACTTCACACATGGATTTGGTCCGTGTAAGGAATGCCCTGTAAGAATCATTATAAGAATCGTTTCTAAAAGAATCACCTCTATCGGAAGCACGTCCATGAGAAGCTTCTTTATACACAGAAGTCATCTTTGTAAGAATCATTATGCGAACATCTCTATAAGCGTCCTCATAAAACCATCAATCAGGGATCATGAGAATCGTTTCTGGAAGAATTCTCTATTTTCTCCGCATAAAGTCACTCATGCTGCTACCCCCATGTGTAAAACAGCTTCCGCTAAATAAGAATAACTCTGCCTCAACAATGTCTGATTCTGTTTCGGAGGCTCAGGAAGTTTGCAAAATTTTCATCGGCCTGGTGCGACTGGCTTGGTGAGGGCCTCAGCAGGCCCCGGGCCCATCGTTGCACTCTCAACCTTCGTAACAGACGAGTCCTCGGAATGAAGAATGTCCGAGGTCTTTGAGGGCCTGGGCTGACCTCTCCTGCTTTGCTTTCATGGATTGATGTGTGTCTCTTCCAAGTTGCGCAGCCTCCGAAAGGCAGAAAGTTCTTCCTCGCGTCCGTCAAGGGCTGACGCATGGCAAAACTTCATTTGGCATCACGATAATCCGTTCATTAACTTTCCACTTTTTGCTACCCTGGCCCGGAGGAGTCAAGAAAAGCTTCCTATAAGGGGTAAATCCGGAAAAAAGATGCGCGCCCAAGATGGGAAAACCACACCTTAGTTAGCGTCGGGCTTAAGAATGGTGTCTTTCGATATTTCTGCGGAAAACTGTCTGAAAATGGTAGCCTGGAAAGTCAGAGAAGCCGCAGCAAAAATCAATTTTCAACCAGCTGCGAGATCCAGAAGTGCGCGCGTGCGCGCACGTGTGTGTGTGTGAGTGTGTGTGTACCTTACCTACGTCTATGCTGATGAAATTCCCCCTCCTCCCGAGGAATTTCCCCGTCTGAGACCATCTCATTCCAACCCTCCCCATGTTTCGATCTCGCATCTGGTGATGAAGAAAAAAAAAAAAAAGAGGGAGAGGAATATTTCAATTTTGATCTCCAGACAAAAGTGAAGAATTCTGAAAACAGTTTTACATAAATTTATCGCCCCCAGTGACGTCACACCTAAGTAGGACCGAAGGCCACGCATGCGCAGCCTGCTGAGGGCGCGGTCGCACTGACATCCCTCCGGTCCTCAGCAATTTGGCGCCGGTGGACGCGCCTTAAATCTTGAAGCAGAGGAGTCCCGTGGAACCTGCTGAGTATTATTTTCTTGGTTGCGAAGCTTGCTCAGCTCCTCTTTTTCCAGTTTTTCTTCATGGTTTCTGAGCATTTGAGAATGGGGAGAGACCAGAAGGAAGCTGCCATTATTACTCCTCTCTCCCCCTTTTACACACACGCACACGCACACCCAAACACGCACACGCACACCCAAACACGCACACACACACACACACACAATTTGTACCAAGACTTTTATTTTGCCTCTCCTCTGTCGGGACGACGAGTGCAGACTTAGACAACGGTTAAAGCACGGTCGAGCTGAGGAGGAGCGCAGGGTGGTCAATGGAGGCTGGGGAAAGGGGACGTGCAAAGTTTGCCATTTCGACTTTGCCACATCCGGCTTTCCCTCGCTCGGCTGGGGTTGCCAGATCGGGACGAAAATGGGTCTCTGCGCCATCCGGGTGGGCCAGGCAATAAAACCCCCTGCCCCGACAATGGATGATCAAAGAATGTGCTTAATCCGCCTGATCTTTGCTCTCAGGAAGATGCACGGGCAGCACTTTTTCGAGATCACTAAAGCTACTGGTCTGGTCAGGGATTATGGGACCCAGCAGGACGGAAGTGTGTGTGCATGTGCAAGTGCTTGACCGGAGCTTGGAGAAATCCCTATCTCCGGGATTCTTAAGTGAAGACATTAACTTTGTTTGTACTTACTATGCCCATTTGGGGGGAATCACTTAATCTCACTTTTTCTCCCCCCAAAACTCTTTCTGCTAAGTTGACTTTCACCCTTTTTTCTCCAGCACCGTTTCCTCATCACCAAATCCTCATGGGAGATTTGACCTGACCTAGAGCACCCTGACCAAATCCAACCAGACCTAGTCCTGACCTGACCCAGCCAACACTTCTTCTGTACCAGACACCTAAACGGGCATCCTCCCGAAAGGTCCACTGCTGCCGCAGCAGAATTGCCTACAGGATTTCCCTTCAAATAGCTGACTTTGATTCAACCCATTTCTTTTAAACGCATGCTCAAAAAATTTAGTTTGTTTTGATCCTCCTGCATGTTAGAAAATTTGGTAGAACAGCTGAGCTCGAGCTTTTTGGTGCTCTGAGGGAGAGGAGCGCAGTAAAATTAGGCTCTGTGAGACAGTCACCCTCCTCGCTCATTCACAGAAATTTAGGCTCTTTGGCACGTAAAAGTCATCGTGTGAGGCCCAAAAAAGTCTGGCTGTCGAAAGCTATAAGAGGATGACGAGCAGGAACAACTGTGCTGTTACATACGTCATTGAGTGAGTGGAATAAGTGTGCATACTTTGTCGCTACTCAAGTCACAGCAGCGCGCTTTGATACCGGAATAGGAACTTGTACCCAACTCGTTCAGGGGTGCCACAAAATATTGTTAACGTCGTGTCGTTATAATTAGTCTGAGCACGCAGAAGTGGGTTTTAAAGGTTTCTCCTCCCTTCTTCTAACACAGAAGAATGAAAGTTTGAGAAAGCTGAAAAGGGGGAGAGAAGGAGGCCATGAATGGAAATGGACGATTAGAGAAAATGAATGCCTTCTCTGGATCCATAACGGTGAGAATTGTTTCTCCTCTTCAGAATTCTGGTGTTTCCCCCACTTTGTTCAACAAGCCCAGAATCAGCTCAGAGACATGCGGAGACCATTTCGACCTCTTGTGAGAGTCATCGACGTGACAAAGACTCCTGCCCAAGTGATGACTGTGACCCAGCCTGGTGTGACGGACTTGCAGGTGGCTGGCCAGGACACGGACGGGTCCGAGGTGGAAGGGATGAGGGCAGACTGGGACCTGTCCAATTTCCAGACCTGTAGCCAGTGGAACAACGTTTGAACAAAGTGTCCACTCTCGATCTTTCCTTAATGAACTGCTGAAAGCTGACAGGGGGGAAGAAAGAAAGTCAGAACGAAGAAACGAAAGAAGAGGTGTATCTTTTTGCTTTATTCACATCTTTTCCTATGGTGCCAAATTGCCCTCTGGGGGCTTGAGAAAAAGAAATGCATTTGGCATTGAGTTTCCCGAGGAGGAGGACGTGGAAAAGGTATCACCAGGGAAAGGTACAGGGAGGGAATACAAATTTCGGGTGTCTCTCTGTTTATTTCTGGACTTTTGGCCGTGTGAGCGAGAAAAAGTGCACTGCTGAGTGAGAAACCGTGGGCTGAGGGCAGCGGAAGCGACGCTTCTTGCTGTCACATACTGCATGTGTGAGTGTGCTGGTCTGAGACATGTGTATTTTTTGCGCAGCAACTGCACTTAAAAAAATTGAAGGTCACACCAAACTTGAATCAAGAGGAATTCCTCTTTCTTCTCACCTCAGGGCAGAAGATTTTTCCCCCCAACTTTTGCTGAGTGTGTAAACCTCCTCCAATTAGCGGTAAACTTTAAAGGCCTCCTCTGGAAACACCTTTTGGAGAGGGTGATTGGATGAGCCTGAAGGAGAGCAAAAGTTGCCACCAGAAGAGACACCAGAGGAACTGAGGATCAATCTAGTCATTAAAAAGTTCTCTGATCAAAGATTGATGCCCCAAAGATCCTCGTCTGTGAGGAGGTTCCAGCGTTCACCTGTACTTGTGGTCACCGAACTCGCACTTCCAGCACCTGAGTGGCAACGCCAAAACAAACCTCAACACAGCAGGGAGGAACAATGGCGAGTGGACGTAGGAAACAAGGGTTGCCAGGGGTTCTGACTTTCGGGCTCCAGGCGTCAAGTTGGAGACGAAACACCCTGTACGCAGATACACTTCCAAGGGTTGGAAGGGCCTTTTTTGGACAAGTCAACTGCAACGAAAAATAGCTTTCCAAACATGGGATTAAAGATCAAAGTTGATTTTTTTTAGGTAGTGATTTTGTCTGACAGAACTGAAGTTTACATCATAAGTGGAACGATGTGTCTCATTCAATCCCTCCAATCCCAGCTGACTCTCTGCCAGTGATGATGAAAAAACGTGGCCCAAAAGCACCTGGAAAATTAGATAGCTTTTTTTGTCTTTTACTCCACTTTGTGTAAGATACAATTGCATGCACAATGTGCATAGACGACGGCGAGAGGCTCTCAAAAAACATAGTACATGCAAAAAAGATCCAAGATCCAAAATGCATTTATCTTTAATGCAAGATAAATTTTGCATTAAACTTGTATTTTTCGCATTTATCTTGAATTTTGGGCATACAAGGAAATTGCTAGAAATACAACTTACATATAAAATACCAAATAAATGTCAAGAGTGCAAGATGAATGCAAAAAATACCAGATAAATGCCGGAAGTACAGGATGAACGCAAGAAATACCAGACAAATACCGAAAGTACCAGGTCAGTGCCAAAAATGCAGATGGGAAAAACATCTTCTTAAAAAAGTCTTCATGCTGGTATGCATGTTTGTGTCTCTGCAACACTCTCAGTTCTTCCCGGATCTGGCTGGTGTTTTGTATGTGACACCGTTGCATCAGCAGAAAGGACACGGGCCATTCAAAGTCGTACGTCGAGGCTGTTTTGAGGCCAAAATCGAGGTCCAATGTGCATTTACTACGTAAATCATGGAGAGTCATGCCAAGAGGCATAGCTAACTGGGAACAGCTGAGTGGTACTAGCACTGAGCAGCAGCAAGACAGAAATAGTCATCTATAGAATTCTCGCGACAAAGCCGGGCACAACTTCAGCTAGTCAAAAGCTGATGCAAGGTAAGCTTGTACTGCATACTGCTAAATAGGAGGCAACTTTCAAAGAAAGTATACTGAAAGACAATGCCTTAAAAATGTGAATACCAAGAATTATAAGAGCTGAAGACCAGCTAAGTGAGCTAGACACAAGAGCAGATGTCCTAAGAGCACGTATAACTGTGCCAATACCAAAGAAATGTGCTCAGCATATAGGTACACGCGCCAAATAAGATTTAAATACCCCCCCCCCCCCCGCTTTGAGTGTGTGAAGTACAAAAATCGGACATGAGTTGCACATTCCCCTGTGGTTCTTTGGTGAGACGAGTGATTACAGCACAATTCTGCTATAAACATCTAGCGTTTGCGCATTATTCTGGCCAATTTCGTGTTCTCCACACCTGAGAAAATTCATCAAAGGAGGTAGAAAAGTTTGCTTGCATCTTTTTTCCCCCTGCCTCTTATAGGAGAACTCTGAGAAATTGTAGTTGGAAGCAGGGATGACGCCGAAGGGAAAACTTTTTTACTTCCCCCCTCTTTATGTGTGCGCCTAAGCCTTATATTCACCTGGGGGATTGTCTGAGAAAGGCCATGAGGAAGCTCCACGGAAGGGCTTTTTCGGGTAAAAAGGAAGAAAAGCCACACTTATTCAACACACAAAAAAACAGACATACTCATTCAGAAGTTGCAAAGGCTGGCAAAGGCTACGAGTGTCCTAAAACAACTTGAAATGGGCCTAGTTCGACCTGTACGACCCAATAGCATCAAATTATGGATGACAGACAGTGTTGTCCATGGACTGGAAAGTTACTGCTCAATGGAGTTGGTGCTGCTTGCGTGACCGGGGAAAGTTCTGCCCTCTTACCTGTCCCTCAAGTTGTGTGAAGTGACACAACCAACAAACGTCTCCTGAGGCCAGATCACAAGTTGACCAAGGTGAGGAACACGGCGCAGACACCTGTACTGTCGTGTATGGATCATTGCAACCTTGTCGGTCAGACTAAGGTGACGAGCTGTCATCACCGGATCAAGGACCAGCCACAAGCTGAGTCAAGGACCAGTCACAAGCTGAGTCAAGGACCAGCCACAAGCTGAGTCAAGGACCAGCCACAAGCTGAGTCAAGGACCAGCCACAAGCTGAGTCAAGGACCAGCCACAAGCTGAGTCAAGGAC
>JAAUXU010125167.1_pt1 | contig 20262 bp, 16 predicted proteins | sample 7278151 | NCBI WGS metagenome assembly JAAUXU01 (sample SAMN14350113, study PRJNA611818) | marine sediment metagenome | isolation source: surface marine sediment (1.8m) | place: French Polynesia: Moorea | collected 2018-08 | reverse complement strand
TCTCTATGGTGCAAAACGATCGTTACTCCGATCTCCTAGTACGTATTGCATATGACAAACAAAATTTACTCACATGACCTGGATCTTAGGCTGCGGCAACAAATATTGTCAGAGAGCAAAAGCTGGAGATGTCATCAATCTCGTTTCAACAACTTGAGGAAGTGAAGTGCAATAGAGTTCGTGAAGTTGTGATGTGGCTCGAGTTGGTTCCGACCCGTCATTCTCCGGTCCGATCCGGTCTCACCCCGGGGCATAAAGAAGTGTCTCTTGTCGGAGTTCGTGAGCTCGGCGGCCGCAGCAGCGGACGTGGGGCCAGAGCTCAAGTCTTGTCCGTCAGTCATGATCCAAGCTATGTCGTCCTTAAGTTCAAATGTTACTCCGACATCGAATGGAATACGAGGTGACGTCGCTGCAGCAGGTGCAGCGATTGATGGTATCGCTGGGCTCATTGGCAGAAGAGACATCCAAGGTCCCAGGGACCATGGAAACTCTTCCCTCCCAACTTGGACAAGAAGCCACACCGAGTAAGGTCGACACCTCCATAGTCACATGTTCAGGGCTTGAGGCTTCATTGTCGTCAACACGATTACCGAAGAGTGCCAAGAGTCGGAGGCGAGAGCGATAGACCAACTGAACACTGTTTTAATTAGCATCATATCAGTGACTTTAACTATACCTACTGGTTCCGAGCAGCATGACCTCATGTATGCGTACGCGAGTATGCACTGATAACTTGTACTTCTTGACCGAGAGTTCCTACTGGATCGCGCATTCTTCCTTCCTCTGCGCGAGAATCTCCGGGTTGAGACTAGCCTGAATCGTTTCATCCACTTCGATGCCTCTTTCTTGATTGTCGAGGTGGTGCACTAACTCGTTCTTCTCGTTCACCAACGCAACCAACTCGTTCAGGAGCCTCTGTTCCCGCTCTATTGTCTCCTCTGTCTTGTGGTCCTCGTCCAGCTGGGACAGTTTCTGGAGCTCTTCGTTTATCGCCTCCTGCTTACGAGAGATGAGGGCGCTCTTCTCCAAGATGTTGAGCTGCATCTGGCGCCGAACGACACCATTCTTCTCGTTCACGAGTTCCAAGTAGCGCGGCATCACACTGTCGGCGTTCTCGTTCTTGCGGATGACATTCACCAGCAGGTCCTGCTCGTGCGTGATCCGGTCGTTCTCTAGTTCCAGCAGCCGGAGTTCGTTTGCGATCTGGCCGATATCCCTGCTCTCGCGGTAGGAGCGCTTCACGGCTTCAGCGTCTTCTTCCGACGGAGGAGGAGACTGTTGTTGTTGAGCCATCGCGATCATCTCCAAGGCCCTCCGCCTGTTGGCAGTCATCGGTTCATCTCGTGCAGGACTTTCAGTGTCCTCTTTTAGTGGAGGTGGCGTTGGCGTTGGCGCTGGCGTTGCCGTTGGCGTTGCCGTTTCTTCTTTGGACTCAGGCGCTGCAGAAGCCAGCGAATTGTCTATCTCACTCGGTGTTTCGTCCTCGCAAAATGAGGACAAGTACTCCTCGAACACACCTTTGCGGTTGAACCACTGTTGCTTGAAAGAGGACACAGCGGTCTCGTCTATGTGGACGTCTTTACTCTCAATGCACATCTTCAACTCCGAGAGAAACATGCAGGTGCTCTTGGCGCTGAGCGTGGGCATGGTCTTGAGGTCTTTGAGCTCGGCGGGTACTGTGCCACCTAGGAGCTCACAAGCTGAAAGCGCCAATTGAAAGTTGACGTCGGCTGAGCTGGCCTTGAGGCGATCCCACGGGACGAGTGAAGGGTGCGAGGAGTGGATGAGGGCGCAGAAGCCGAGTCCGTTCTGCCAAGAGCTGGACAAGTTGGTAATTTTCACCTGGTGGTAATCGGCGAGGGTCTGCTTTGCCCAAGAGAGCATCATCTCCTCCTCCTTCTTCTTCTTGACTGAGGACAACAGAAGTCTGCTGGGCGTCTCTTGCTTGTTGGGTGTGGAGGTGGCCAAGAGATTCCCGCCAATCCTGGTTACTTTCGGTTGCTCATCATTGTAGTCCCAAGCGGACGCATCAATTATTTTAGAGATATCGGTCGGATTAGTAGCTTGTTTGGCCGGAGTGACATCTCTGTCAGTCAGAGCGAAAGAAAACTTGTTCGGGGAATGGTCAGGACTACATGTTGAAACTTTGTCCATGCTGTCGTCTTGCTTTTGCACTTCCTCACTGGGCCTGATTGTACTGTCATCTTCGGCTACTGCTGCTCTGGCTTTTGGCACGTCCCCTTCAAGCGGAGTCTTTTCAGGGAGAGACGCCATGGCGTTCTTTGGGACGGTGAATTCCATGCCAATCGAAGACCGAGAGGACGCAGGAGCACTCGGACTCTCTGTCGATTTGATACTCCCGAGAGACCCACATAGACTCACGTTGCTAGGGTTAACCACGACTTCTGGCCTTGTCAAGTGCTTCGAAACGATATCGCCACTCTCGTTTTCATCGTCGACGAGCTGAATGGAGACGCTGACATAACACTTGGACACTTTCTTGGTTTCCGGATGAAGCTTCAACCTGAATGTCCTCGGCGATGACGAGGAAGCCGCCGCAGATGTCCTCTTTGCAGAAGATTTAAACTCGAGTAAGTCAATCCTGGCCTTCGCGAGCAGCTTTCTCCGCCTCTTTTCGTCCACATTCTCGACAGACACGAACACATCCTTGTGAAGTTCTTCAGCTGCGACCAGATCTTCCGCAACGTCTGTGATGCGCACGCGCGCCGTGAAGGTGGGATGCCAGAAGCAGAATCCCTCTCGGGGCGATCGAAGCGAAGCCTCCCATTGCGCAGGTTCTGAATACCAGCGCTGGCGGTGCCTGCTCACCACGGCCACGATGGATGAGGGGCGGAAGGAGAGCTGAGAGAAGTCGAGTCCGGCGTCCGGGATGCAAAGGTCGAAGTAGAGCGAGGAGTCGCCCTTGTCCTTGGGCGACTGGCGAAGCCGGCGAAGAGTCTTCATGGTGACGACGCCGAGCCACGCCCAGACAGAGGATCAGGTTCCAGGAATCAGTCTATCCGGTCCCCTGGAGGACCCTCCCTAGGAATGGTCCCCGTCCATCCTTGGCAAGGGTCATGCCGAGGTGAAGATTGCCCAAGAGGATGAGGAATGGATGGCCTCAGCTTTCCCCCGTCGAGAAGAAAGTGCCTGGACAGACACTCGCGAGAGGAGACGTAAAACTGCTCACTTCAGAGATGACTTCTCCGTTGAAATCACGGGCCAGACGGATGGCTTACTTGAAGCTCGCTCTGTTCGACACAATGGACCCGGGCCGAGCAGGTCTCATCACCCCTAGCACGGTAACAACTGCACCAGGATACAGCTGAGCCAGGCCTGCCGCTGGATCAAAGTGATGCGGGTCCGCGGAACTTGACATTTCGACGTGACGCAACCTCGCACTAATAAATAAAGAAACTCCCAATGGGATCACTGAGATAGAGATATAGAAAGAATGGGAGTAAACCCTCGGGGTGGACCTGAACAGGACCACGTTAGGTACCCCCCACCTCACAGTCATCATCGCCGTGGCGACGTCAGCAGCGTCTTGTGTCATTTGGGTCACACCATCAGGTCCTTCATGGATACAGATTAGGCGAACCAGATCAAGCTCTAGGTTCTCCTTCGTGGAGGGTCCGGAGGACTAGCCAGTAGAGGCCTACATCGTTTTCCAATAGCTAAAGTCAGACGGACTGAAAGAGACTACACGAGGTGAGTGGGTCTGAATGAGCATCGCTTGGGGTGCTCTCCTCCCCATAGTGGACTTGGGACCGACGAGGTGGGCGACGACGAAAGCCGCTCGTTCTCCTTGTCGGAGATCAGACGCTTCATCAACCGAGAAGGGCTCTCGTCCACCATGAGTTTCACTACCAGCGGACACCTACGCTGGAGACGTATTTCAAGGTGCAGCCATAATTGACACCAGTTTTTTTTTAAATAGAGATTGAGACATAGAGCTAAAGTAGGTAAATCCACCGAGTAAGAAGCAGCTCTTGACATCCATCACGGTATGTGTCTGAATATGAGAGCAGAGACAGGTGGAAGTCCGAGGTCTGCCACAACCAGGAGCTCGAGAAAGCCTTCAGAATGGAATCAACACCTTAGAGGGTCTGGTCTTTCCTCAAATCTACATCATTGACTTCAGACAGATGGTTCAATTGAGAAAGGACTCGACGTAACAAAGGGGGAAGGTCAAAAGAGATGTCGCTCTATTGAAGTGCAACGGTGCTGCTGAAGTAGCGCAAATTGGGTACAGTGATTCAAAAAAGATTCAAGAGATTCAAATCGTTCATTATAGTCACACCTTTAACAAGGACATGGCAGAGTCAGATTGAGAGTTTAATAGGCATGGATCATGGAACGACGACAATAAAATGGCTTGATACCCTTCTTTACTCCGCTTAAGTTTGGCACTCTGATCAACCTTTGCCACGTGATCAGGCCTAGTCCATTAAACTTATCCCAAAAACTTGTTCAGCGCCAATACGGCCAAGGCCACCAACAGCCCAGAGGTGAGAGCAGCTCCTGCTGCACGTGTGCCTTGATCTTCCAAAGCAGCCTCTATCTTGTCCACCAATGAAGCATCGAGACCCTCCACAAGCAGAGCCTCTTTCTCTCGCCTAGAGGCTGCCATTGTTTGGATATTCTTCAGGAGACGCTGGAGCTCGTGGACAGTCTTCTGAGTGGCACCATTGGTCCTCACCAGGTACTCATGGATTGACTCTTGATTGTTATATAGACTTTCTAGGCCTGATCTGATGATAGCATCTCGCTCGCCAGATTCCTTCAACAGCTGGGTAGAGGCAGACTGCTGAGAGCCGACGGCCTCCATGATAGTGGTGGCCTGGGATGAAACCATCTTTTTCAGGTCCTTACTCAAAACCTGAAGAGATTTCATCTGCTGATCAAGAGCGAGATGCAGGGCTTCTGTTCTAACAGACAGACGGAGAGCCTTTGATTCGAGATTTTGGATGTCAAACTTCCTGCTAGCTTCCTTCATTGTGTCCGACACAACTCTGAGCTCTGCAAAGGGAGCGAGGTTAGCCTTGGACTCTCTGATCACCTCCTGAACCTGATTGACCAAATCTTTGAGCCTGTCTTCATGACCGACAAGCTCCTGACCCAATTTTTCTGTGACCTCAGTAAGTTTTTCACCAGAGGCTGACCTTGATACAAGGTCTCTTAGCTCACGCATACGAAGGCGGTTGTTGATGGTGGTGCCCAAGATGCCCAAGCAGGTGCCCTGGGGAATTAGCAAACACAATGTTGCAACAATTCTAATTTCCTTTTTAGAAACTCACAATAATGGAGCCTAGGACAGACCAATATTTGGTCTTCTCTGCTTGTGCCCTTTCCTTTTCATGTGAGTCCCTGACAGCGGCTGACAGCAAGGAGAAGCATTCGCGTTCCTTCTTCTCGTGCGCCTGGAATTCTGCCAACAACCGGTGCTCCTCCTTCAGAATCTGGTGCTCCTATATCCACAATGGATGATGGTTTAAAGGTCTCATTACGCAGGTCAAGTGGATCTCTTACCTGCGTTACAAGAGTGAGGTAGAAGTCTTCTCCGCGATGTGTCTTCTGCAGGTCAGCGTGTATCTCCTTGACCCTGTCCTGGACTTCGCGAATCCTAGATTGGGCATCGCGACGCAAATCCTGGCTGTCCACAAAGGCTTTTTCGGTCTACATGGGTCAACGTGTGACATGATGTAAGCTACTCAGATAAGAAACTGTACTCAACGTAATTCACTAAAGTTATCATACCTCAACCACTTTTGCCTGTGCAGCCTTTACTTCAGTCAGACCGACGAAGTTCTCGTAGCGCTTCATCCAGAAGCTGACTCTCTTATAATACCTGAAAGACCACACCACGTAATTAGAGTCGTCGTAAAGACCGACGTACTGAAATGTGCATCCTACCATTCCTCTCCTCCAGGATTCTTCGGTGCGAAACCTCCACTGCCACCTGTCTCTGCAATCCATTCTCTGGCTGTGTGCAGCTTTGAGGCTGCCAAAGAACGACCTTCTTCCAGCCACAACTTGGCCTTGACCAGGAATTCTCCACTTGGTTCAACCTTGCCTGCCTTATTTTCCCCTTCCAGGGCCTTTAGTACATTCACTTTGGGCTTGGCTCTGTCGCTGGTTGACCCAGACGACATAGACCTTAGTGAGATCCCTAACAACTTTCCCTTCTCTTTCCCAAACCGAGCCCAAGTCCTTGTCCTGATGGTGCAAGTGACTATTGTGGGAAGAGAACTGTTTCTCATCGGCAGCATCGCAAGTACTTGTATTGTTGGCTCCTTTATTGATGGAAGAATCTCACAGCAGAGTTGCAGCTTTCCATATGCACGACCAAGACGCTTCTTTAAGCCTCAAGACAAAACTCCTTTTCAGTGGGGAGTTCGTACTGCCCGTGAGTGACTTGACTTTGCCATCGATTTGTTATGATTACAGTCTTCTGCTCACTGTCAGCTGTCAAAGGCAGAAGCGGGAAATTTGAATAGAGGTTTGATCTGCTTTGCTTTGGCGGGAAGTTAAAACATCGGGTTTTTGCTGCGTTCAAGGGTTACAATTACGTATAAGTTTTTGTATGTGACTATCGAACTCTATCCGTTTTGCTGCATGGAAACATAAAGCGCTGTCTGCGTCTCCCACCTCTGCGCCCATCGTCCCTCAATTTGCTCCCCATCCACCTGCTCACGACGGCCCTCAGTCATCGCTACCTCCAAGAACTTCGCAATATCCACGCGCTTTGTGGTGTCCACGTGACAGTGGGAGACATAGAAGTAGCTGGGGGGCGACGCAGCTCTCGTAGACGCAGATGTAGCTGTGGCTGCAAACGTAGCTGTCGACGAAAAAGTCAATCGGCCTTTTCGAACGACCCTTGAGAGAAAATTGAATGCGCGCAATTAAAAAAAAATGGGGAATTGTCAGATAGATTCAATAGCCGAGCATCACTCGACATGGAGACGAGAAAAACGCAACACGGCTCCAAACTGCAGGAAGTTCTCCCATGCGCGGGCGGCCTCCGAGAGTCTCAAAAGCATCAGCGATGGCACCCCCGACGGAGATGGTGACGTGACTCCCAACGCCTCGGAGGATGCAGTCATTTGACCGAACCAGCTCCCAGACCCCGTAGCCGGGCCCAAGTCGACGGCGCCAATTGGTGGGTTCTCGTAATAAGAATTCTCGTAATAAGATTGCAGGCTGCGTACTTACCTTTTGAATTTTCATGGGCCTTAAAGTAGGCCCCCCTCGTCATGGGAGAGATTCTAAGCCCATGCCTAACCCTCTAACATACACCAACGTTGCTGTTGGGACACGGTAAGACTTTATTAGATTCATCACACATTGGTGCGCTGGCATTGGCAACTTGATGATCAGTGGTAAGCAGACGGTCAGCGTCCGCCACCAAATGTCCTGGGATGCGGCAACCCATTAATGGAGTGCCTGGCAAACTGTTTTCGCTCTTCGAGACCCCTGGACATCTCCTTGGGCGCTCTCCTCGTCATAGACGGTTTGGGACCGACTGGAGGTGGCGGCGATGAAGGCCGATTGTTCTCTTTGTCGGCGGTTAGACCTTCCAGTCTGCTCAAAGACCGTCGAAGTGGATTCTCCTTATGGTACCTAGTGGACGAGGTCGCCCAGCCGCGCTGCAAGTTCTCGTAGCGCTCGTCCGCCTTCAGCTCGAAACACCTGCTGTCTAGGAACGGCGTCGACATGCTTCGGGTGGAGATGATGGACAGGTCAGCATGCAGCAGATCATCCGATATGTTCTGGTACAGATCTTGGTTGGCTGCCGCCGTGGACTGGATAGAGGTTCTCTTCCTGGGCGGCCTGCTGTTGTAGCTGCGCACGAACTGGTTGGGTCTCAGCGGCGGCGTCGGGGTCTCGTATTTGGACGAGGGCGAGAGGCTCATGGACAGTTCTCGCAGAAACATACTGCCTCCACTTCTGAGGGAACTGGCAGAAGGTTGACGCTGTTGTTGCTTGTGCATTGATGCTTCTGGCGTGGACGCGACTTGCGGGGGACATAAGGACAGCTTGGAGAGCGTGGCAGAGCTCAGCACCGTCTTCTGCTGCAAGGGCCCCAAGTTTGGCGAGGAAGATGCATTTTGCCAGGCAATCTTCTCCGGCCGCCTGGGAGTGTTGAGGAAGTCCTGGCTCTGCCCCGCCGCCAACACCATGATGTTCTTTCGGGTGCCGGCAGAGGTGGAGGAGAGCAACGCCGTTGGCGGCGAAGTCGTCTTGCTAGGAAGAGCAGGTTTGGGTGAAGCACTAGGGCTAGGAAGCAGAGTATTCGACTTTATGGACTTGACTGGAGAAGATAGCGGGCGTGACACTTCGGGCGACGATTTGGCACAATGCTTTGGTGGGTCTCCAGCTCCGTTTCTAGGAGGAACTTGGGGGACAGCAGCAGTGGAGCTTGACTGTTGCTCCTGTTGACGATGACGAAGGGACGCTTCACTGCTCAGACTCAGGTCGGTAAAGGAGGAATAAAAGAGGTTGCAGAGTGAGTTGTTCTTCATCTCCTCTATGGTGTGCACCAGCGAACTGGTCGACTCCACGCCCTCGTCCGGCGCAAACAGTTCGGCCACTCTGGATATTGCTGCAGCGCTGGAGACGTTGCTGCACTTTAGGTCCTCCTTTCTCGCGACGCCGGCCATGTTACCAACTCGGGCATAACCAGTGCTTCCACTAGCATTCAGGATCTCTGAGATAACGGTGAGAATGGACCTGTTGTGACCGCTCTTGCCGTGGCTGCACTCCGTGAAGGTAGTCGTGTCGAGGTCTGAAGAGGTGGGCTCCTCCTCTATGATGGGTGTAAGCAATCGCATGGGCGCCAGGAGGTAGAGGTCTCCTCGATCTTGAGGATCATCCATTGGCACGCTCTCGTGTTCTTGAAGAATTTGCCGAAGGTTATCCAGCGATGCAATTTGGCGCGTGCTCATTTTTTGGCCGTCGTGCCTTATAAGAGTTAAACCGGAGGAAGCATTTGCTTTCGCGTCAATGGTTTCGATTGGCTCGTACGTGTCAGACGAAGAGGTCTCGTGGTTGTTGCTGTTGTCGCTGCCACTGGCGGCTACGGTGGCGCTCGTCGATACTGGGGTCAGACTGCGGTACAGCTGCTCTTTCATCTCTCGACTAAGCGGATAGATGTCATAGTATTGGAGGCTGCCATAATTCGAGTAGTCAGAGTTCTTGCTCTTGTTCTTCTTGTTTTTTTCGTACGCTGTGCTTTCGTCGTGCTTGCCATCGGCCATGTCACTGTAGGTGCGCCAGTGGCTCACGCCCAGGCGAGAGCGGTTGATGTTGATCAGCGCCAAATTTTCGTAATCGTGAAGGGTAATCACTTCATTACCAGACAGCTGTCGAGCTCCGAGTTCCCTCTTGCCGCTATTCACGTTGTAGTCGATGGTGCCGCTTTTGGTGTTGCTGCTCCGAGCAAATGCTTGATGGCTGATGTTTGGAATGATTATTGTCAGAGGACCTGCAAGTCCCTTAGGGCCCCCCTTAGCAACCTCGCCGTTTTCCTCGACTTCGGTCACATCCTTGACTACTGGCGATCGCTTCAACAGTTTCTCCGGCTTAGTTACGTCAGACTCGTTGTTGCGATCCTTTTTCTTGCTCGGCGTCGCATACAGCAGTTCGTGCTTGTTGATCACCGTGATCCTGGATTCAGCCGAGCGCTGGCTGAAGTCGGAAGTGGTATCGCCCCCGGAGCCCACAGACACGTAAGTCTTGTTCGCGCTAGTGTTGTTCATGACAGCTGCTTCTTCTTCCACGGACATGTACGTCTCGTTGTTGAAGGCTTGCGACGATCCAGAGGACCCAGACTTCTCTGCTGCGATGGCGTCTTCGTCGCCATCTTCGTTGACTCCGGGAGACACCGTGCCTGCGTTTCTCGATGCAGTGCGGTTGGAGTCCGTCCCATAAGCTGAGTCCGTGGTAGCCTGAGTGGGTGAAGCAGAGGATGCTTCGAACCTGCTGACGCCGGCGGCGTGCTGTATTTGCCTCTGTGGCGTTCTACGGTTCGCGGACAGCTTAAACGAGCGAGAGCGGCGCACCTGGCGAGCGTAGTTGGCAGACTCGGCGTAGTCGCGAATCTCGAAGTCCGGGCCTCGAGAGACGTCATGGCCAAGGCCACCATTTTGTCGGCTCCCTTGTAATTTGATATCCTTCTTATCATGCTCGTCCAGACAGACAATAGCGCACAGGCTAATGGGTCCCGATGGGTGGAAGAAACGGTAGTAGAGAAGCATCGATGAGAGACCCAACAGAGTGCCTGCAGTGATTAGTACACGTTAGCATTTCCGCACGGGCCACCTGGACACTTCATGAACACGTCCATGATTCGTACACTCACCAGCTCCAATCACCGCTGAAGCTGCCAAAGCCATTGTGTCTTTCATGGAGTCGATCGGAAGATCGGCGTAACAGTAAAAGACAAAGACAAAGGCAAAGTTCTCAGCGACGATGATCAAGTAGAAGATAGTGGAGCGACACCGAGAACTCCCTTCCTTGAGATTGAAGAAGCAGAAGCAGTAAATGATGCCGACCACCGCGTTGTACATGCGCTCTTCCCAGACATTGGAGCAGAAGTCCGTATCTTGGAATATGATCCAAAGTGTCATCACCAGCCAATGCACAACTGCAAAAATCAAGTAACTCCTGTAGGAAGTCGAAGATTCTTCCCTGCAATTATATATCTTACACATCACTATGACGATCCACTCATGAATAGCAACAGTGAGTAGGACTAGTGCCACTATCCTGGCCGAAAGCGTTGCGAACCGCCAGATCGTTTGCAGCGCTGTTCCCTTCCAAGAACCCCGGATTCCCTCTGAACTTGTCATGCGCGTCGAGGAGCAGTAGGCGGCGATGCCCCAGTACAGAGAGACCTGCCAATGTGTTCTTGCAGTGGAGCTGAATGACATGTTCAAAATCAGTCTTACCGCCGTGACTATTCCGGAGAGGCAAGTCCACATAAGTTGGGGCGGCGGCCACACGTAAGACTTGATCGTAGCCACGTACAGTTGGAAGACGACTAGCGGCGCAGACAGAAGAAACGAGTGGAAGAGCCTCAACATGCACACGTCACTCTGCTGCTGGTAGTACTGCTGATAGTCGGAGTCGGCCCCAGACCGCATAGCGGTTAAACCCAGAGAGATCACCACCAAGTACCTAATCGAAGAAGACTAACATTTACTTCACGTTGTTCCCTGGGTGTAGGAACGATTGTAATTGGCAATCTTATCGTACCTGTGAGTAACTCCCATCAGAAATGAGTGTATGGCCCATGTGGGCCCATCGGTCGTCTCGTCCAGCTTGTGCCATCTCAGTGAGAACACCTGTACCAAGGCCGTAGGGAAAGCGATGAGGCAGGATACCACCATCACGTACCAGAGGTAGCCGTCGGAGAGGAAAGTGGCGGCCAAGACAATGCCTTAATCAAAGATCGTTAAAGACGTTTAGCACTTGAAAGCACCCAAATATCGCTCACCGAAAGTGATGTCCGCCAAGTACGTGAAGATGGAGGACACCAGGAAGAGGAGATGCATCCGGGTGAACTCCAAGTACCGCTCCATGTCGGCGGAGGCCTCTCTTTCAACCCCGACTTCCTCGTATCTCCATCTCTTCGCCTGACGTCTTCAAACGGTTCCGCCTCTTTTGGGCGCTCTTCCTCCATTGGTTACTCGGTTGGGGCGCAGGCTTGGGCAGTTGGACGGGAAGAAGAATGGGCGCTCGCCTGGGCAAGCTCGCTCTTACGTGAAAGAAGGTGAGCGTGAACCTTTTCCGACCGTTGGGGCGGCCGGCGAATACCTCTGCTCACCTGGATGGGTCGGCTGTGGCCACCGCGCCCGCCCTCTTCCTTCCTCTTGAATGAGCCTCAAAATAACGCGCCTAGAGTGAAAGAATCCCAGCGGTTGCCACAAAGGCACAAGAGCCCTCCGTCCCTGCTCCACCGGGTGCCTTGGCACGAGGACCCGTCCGGGCCAGAGAAGAAGTTGCACCCGGTGACGAAGCAGTCGAGAACGCTTTGCAACCGGACTCGTCACATTTAGAATGTTCTTTTATTGTGCTACACAAAGTTTAATGTGAATACATCAATAAAGCGTACGGTTAAATAACTGGCAGCCCTGTCTCTTTAGTGAAAGTGGGGAGCCACGACTTCTGAGGGATTCAAGGAAGAGTAACTAATAGAGTCAAATAACAATTTAAGGGGGGTTCATCTCGCGAAAGGAAAACGGATAAGGCGGCAGAGACGACGCTCGGTCGTGGCACCCGTCCAGTTGTGCTCGTCGTCATGGTGCCTCAGACTGACGACAATTTCCCATGGCCCCCGGTGCTACTCCGTTGTTTGCGTTCCTCCGAAATGGCCGCCGACAGGACCGGAGGACCAGGTCCGGGTCCTCTCTCCGAATCCATCTCTTGGACACGTCCGGTCATGAGTTCCCTTGTTGCCTGAACACCCCGGGCACCTCCCGCGGCCACTCCCGGGGGGGCGGCCGCGCCCCGACGCCGTCGAGAGCCGCCGGATTCCTCTTGTTTGGCACGAGGCGGAGGGAGTAGAATCGCGACAGCTGCCGCTATTTCGCGGAGAGACGAGACGAGAGAAGCCACTACACAGAGCAGCGGCGGCGGCGGCGTCAGGCAACAACAAACTCGGTCGCGATGACCACCAAATTGAACTTCCGCGCGCGGACGCTGGATGCGTCCAAGCCCATGTCCGTGTATTTCGCCGAGGACCTTCCAGAGCTAACGGACCTCAATGCGATCAACCGGTCGGTTCCGGCCATGCCCTCCGGCATGGAGAAGGAGGAGGAGGCCGAGAAGCATCTTCAGGATATCTTGGAGAGCCAGGAAAAGACGTCAGGGGAAAAGAAGGCCATAGAACTGTACATTCCGACCCCTGAGGTCTTTGTGTCGGATGATGCTGACGGCGCCTACAAGTCTATCTATAAGGGCATGTTCAAGCTCCCTCGCGCCTTTATACACGTCCAGCCCTTCTCGGCGGACCATGACCTCCCTGACTATGACATGGACGAAGAGGACAAAAAGTTCCTCGAGGAAGTCTTGCGAAAACAGAAAATGTTTGAGGTGAACGAGATCACTTTCGAAGACATGCTGGACCGATTGGAGAAAAACTCCGGTCACAACGTCGTCTCCGTCAAGGAGGCCAAGCTTCTGCTAAAGGAGGACGACGAGCTCATCTTGGCTGTTTACGACTACTGGGTGGACAAAAGACTGAGACTGAAGCAGCCTCTTATTCCCACAGTCAAGTCTGACAAGAGGGAAGGCGGGATCGTCGTATCAGCAACTCCTGGTTCGTCCGGCAATACTGGTGGAGGTGGCGGGGGCAGCGGAGCCAGCAACCCGTACGTGGCGTTTCGGCGACGTACGGAGAAGATGCAAACCAGGAAAAACCGCAAGAACGACGAGGCATCATACGAGAAGATGTTGAAGCTCCGGAGAGATCTTGCGCGAGCAGTCACGTTGTTAGAAATGGTCAAGCGCAGGGAGAAGACGAAGAAGGAGAATCTTAACCTCACCGCAGACATCTTCGAGAAGCGCTTTCACGCTGGCGACTTCGACGGCAAAATCATCAGCGAAGTGCTGGCGCAAAGGGCGGCGCAGATGCAGAAGGTGCTACAGCCGCAGCACCACTTCCTCAAGTACGCGGAGAACTGGGTGAACGCGCAGGCGTATCAACAACAGCAGAAACGACAGTACGCCAAGAAGAAGCGCCACAAATCCCACCGAAGCCATCCACATCACGGTCGCAGCGCCACTTCTGCGTCAGCCAATGGCCCCGAGTTCGGCACCTCCCTTGGAATGAGCTCGGACGAAGAACGCTCAGCGTCCGCCGCCTCTCCTAGCGATCACGAGGAAGATGAACTGGAGGGACCCTTTGCTTTCCGCAGAAAGCGCAATTGTCAGTACCTGGCGCCGCTGCTGGATGACGAGCCCCGCGGCTGGCCATGGGATTCTCCAGCGGATGGCGGTGGTGGCGAGGCAAAATACCGCTATTCCCTGGCCTCGCTGTCCACGCCGCTGCCGCGCTGCATCGGGATGGTGCGGCGGAGGGTCAGCCGCGGCGGCAGAATTGTGCTCGACAGAGGGTACGCCAATTACGACGACCTGTGGCGCAGTCTCGACTTCACAGTGAAGGAGGGGGTGGGTGATAGCAGGACTCGTTGCAGTGACTTTGACGACTGGCCGCACTACCGCCCAGTCACGCCGCCGCACTGTCGGGAAGACCCCGATCCTGATCCTTACAGGGTGCGCATATCCGAGACTCCAGTGGGTCTGCCGACGCAGCCCATCAAGCCGCCGCTGGTGGCCGCGGCTGCCGTAGCGCAGCAACGGGCTCGATCTACTCTCAACGGGTTAGGGCTGAGGACGGTGTCCGTAGATTCCATTATCGCCCACAACGCGGCCTCGGCTGTCGTAAACAGTGACACCCTGGACTTGTTCAGTGCGTCGCAGCAACCGCCACCACCCTCATTGTCGTCAGTGACTTGAACTTTCTTGCTAAGTTAATCTACTTTCAGAGGAGAGCTTCATGCGTTTGCGATACTCTCCTATGCCACACATCTCTTCGTCACTGGATTCTGGAGTATCTTTGTGTGTCAGTGTTCTTTGCACTCCAACCGCCAGCTTTGAGTACCTCAAGGACACTGAATAAACGTGAAATTACGTGGGTTGTTTCACCTGAAGCGATGTTGGGCCCAAGAAAGTTACCTAGGCCCATCTTCCTTGCAGTTTTACAACTTGACATGTTCTGCTGAAGATTTTGGATTTCAGTAATCATTTCTATACGAATTTTTAAATCAAAAAAGGCCATCTTTGGTACTCAAATTGGATCTTGCATTAGTGACTGTCCTGAGTAAAAGGTGTTATCGATTAAGGCAATACTTTGCTGCGTGGTTGGCGTCATGTCTTGTGATACAAGTCCGGCTTGGCAGATCAAGTGAGTCGAGGGCGAGAATGGTTGAGAACCTGAACAGCAACTATTACCCCACACCTACCCCTCGGTAACTGCGGGTAACCCGTCAACTCTTCAGATTTGCACTTATGTTGACATCATTGAACACTTACAACCTCGGAGGGGCTGGCTGGAGTAAGCACAGGTATCGCGCTTGAGCAGAGTGTGCCCGAAGTCGCTGGCGAAGAAGTCCACAGGGGACTTGGGGCCAATGTGGTCGTTGGTTGCAGTCGCACGTAGTCACACGTGCAGTACGTACAGTAGGTGTGGGAGAGTCAAGAAGCGTCTCAGCTCGTGTTGACGCCTACGTGGACGATGGCCGCCTACTTTCTTGGGGACGTCGAAGAACAACGACGCTCCAGTCCTCTAGGGGAATGCATCTGACTACGGCACTGATACTTCTTGGAAGAGTCGGCTTCCGCACGAGATAGGGCCATGTACCGAACTTTCGGACGTACTGGAAGTGTTGCTGTCAAGTGACAATATAATTGACCTATTATAGCTCTCACACTCTTCTTTTATTTCTATTCTTAATAAGATTCGACATTTCGTCAATGGCCAAGCATAATTTGCACTTTGTGGTGTCTTGGAACGAAATTCAGGACACTTAAGCAGCATTAAAACCGGACAAAAGATGAATTTTTGGATAGCTTTTTGATGGCAAATTAAACGCTCCACAATGATCGCACTTGTAGTTATTACGACACTAAACTAGGTCCGGATTTACCAAGAGCATCGCTTTCAGTTTCTCCCACTGTGAATAAGTCTGTCCAAGTGGACTTCCTATACTCCACCAAGGCGGACAGCTCCATGCCATCGCTGTCCTCCCCAAGGACAGTGTTCGTGTCGCCTACCAAAGAGCTCGTGTGCACCACGCATCCCTCGTTGCTCTGCTTATCCTGAAACAGTATGGGCGCTGTCTCGTTCAGTTCGGACGAGAGTACAATCGCAGATGAAGCACTCTATGCTGCTCATAGAGGCCTCGGCCTCGAGGCTTCGAGGCCAGTCGGAGAGCTCCTGGTAAGTTTCGGTGCTTGCCTGTAGTGATATTGAGAGTATTCGAATTCAAAGTCCCGAACTTTCTCCACTGGAGTCACCCCTTGCAAACCACGTAACTGTTAGTACAGGAGATGAAAATGAGTTAATTCTTGATGCTAGCGAGACAACTGTGATTGTAGCTGACGAAATAGCAAACTGTTCTGCTATAGCGACGTTTCTTCAGTGGAAACCGTGCCGGTAGTCAGAAATTTTTATAAAAACTCGGATAGATGTGACATTGAAATATATTCCACTTTTTTGACATATTCATTCAGACTCAGATATCCCAATGCTGTCAAGTTTCGCTAAGGTGAATCTTGAAATGACTTCACTCTATCGAGCTTATCCACATTATCGAAGGTTCTTCTTACTCCTAAAGTATAAAAAAGTCCGTTGAAGACAGCACTTAATGCACGAGTCGCCAAGCTCGAAGCTTGACTGTTTTTGAACATTTGTTTTCATGAACAATTGTGGATATTTGTTCAGAAATATCCCTCAACTCCTTTTGCGACGTTGTATAAGTGAATATTTTGTTATACCGTGGGTCAGAATGAATATTTTTGTTGAATACTTCTTGACTACCGGAGCCGAGCCAATGATGGCCGCGGAGAATAAGGAAAGTGCGAAGAGAGTAACTGCTCTTCAATAGTAACAGACTCATGGGTACCTTAGCACCGTTGTTTCCATGGCACTACAACTACAAACGTTATAGGACTGTTATTACTCTTGCACAGGTAATACTACAGCATTGTTGTTCCTATAGAACGGTTATTACTGTAGCACTACAACTACTGAAGCACTACCTCATTTCTAAGGCAACCGCAGCTGAATTGAACTTCTCTCCAATGGAAACCGCACCAGCAGCCGGCAAATGAAGTAGAAAATGTGGTCATGACATGCAGCTAATATTTATTGAATACTTTTTGCTTAACATATTGATATTCACCTGAATTAAAGCATTTTTGTGTTCGAAACAACTTGCGGACGTTGACCCGAGTCATCCGTCGTCGTTCGGCCATGACCCACGAAGACGTCTCGTCGTTGCACTCCGACAAGGAGGACGGACCGCTTTCCTTCGGTCCCGCCGGAATCAGCGGAGCAGACGGTGACGACGACGATGTCGCTCATGAGACACGTCCATCAGCAGAGTCTGTTCATGTCAGACAACAGGGCGATTGTGGGTGATGGTGGGCGAGGGCCAGCCCAGCCTGGGCCAGGCCGAAAAATCTGGCACGAGGTGGCAGCAAGTACAGCTGGCCTCCGATATGGCCAATTGCCCGTCAACAGCGAAAAGTTGACTCTAGTCGAGGTCCAGATTATCTTAATTAGGCTTTTGCGTCTTCATTATCCATGCAATCAATACATACACATTGTGTATACATATGTGTGTTTATATGTGTATACACATTGTGTTTATACATTGTGTTTATACATGTGTATGCACAATGTGTCTATACATGAGTTAACACATGCATCCACATTGTGTAGACACATGTGTAGACACGTGAATCCCCATTGTGTATGCAATGCATACACAGCCATTGTTTTTCTTTCCATTTAAGCGAACCATTCAGCTACTTTGGTTTGCCTCAACCTTTCTGTTCAAGGCTTCAATGAGCAACAGAGCACCAAGAACTGGGTCTGACAAGCCTAATTCCTGGGAGAACCCTCTGATAGTCTCAATTGGTGCCAGCAATTCACCAGGAGGCAAATCCAAAAGAAAGTCCAAAAGAATCTCTAAATTTGACACAGGGACTGGACTATAGCGGAGGTGGCTACAGTTGAACTTGCCCTGAAGTTCTTATGGAGCAAAAGTTCCGCCAAGACAAGTGAGTATATCAAGGTGCTGTCAAACTTTACGTGCTGTGCGCATATAAGTAAGCTCTGATCCGTTGCACCAGTCTTGACTTCTAAAGGCTTAAATCCTTGAACAGGATTATTCTCAGTGATTAGAAGAAAACCTGACGAGTGATAACCAGACTGTTTAAAGACAAATCGCACCTTTTTTAGACACAAATTAAACACCTTAGAAAGAGCAACAAAGGCACCGTTCTAAGAACTACTTTTCTTTCTTAGTAATTGAAAAGAGACTTCTCACGACAGCCCTCACGACCCTTGAGGCATTCCTCACTCTGCTCAAGGTTATTTTGAGCTCATAGAGCCCAGGGGAAATATGCAATCATGTCACACACAGTTTATTTGTAGTTGAATGGGCCAGAGCCATTGTAGCGGCCAGAAATAGTAATTTTTAATGTTTGTACAGACATAACAGTTTAAGTAAAATTGGTTTTAGGAATGCCCGTAATGGAGGCAGATCCAATACAGTTCAGGTTTCAAGTGGGCAGCTCTGCCTAGAACTGTCAAATAAGGCAAATGTTTGATAAAGTGACAAAAATAAGCCAGTGCACAAGTAGCCGGCAGGCATTTGCTTATATTATTGCCAGGTTTTTTTGTATCATAATTTCTACAATGACACCATCATGATGTTATGTCTAGTGCTTGGAATGATTCGAATCCGATTTGAACCCTTGCCAGGTTCATCGAGGATTGCAGTTTAGAGGATTCAACCACAGATTCAGGTCAACTCGAATCTGGAGACGATCACGTAAGTATAGTCAAGCTTCGACATAGTGAAGAATCGAGAGTGACGTCTTACGGTGTGAGTTCTTTCCTCAAAGTCCCCTCAAAGTCCCACAACGTCCTCCGCTGATAATGAAGAGCCTCGAAGCACGTTCATTTGCCTGGAAGAGTGACTGTACTTGGCAATTTGAATCTTTTGTCGAGGTCAGTGAGGCCAGTGATGAGTGAGGCTCGCTGGGGGCAACTACTTTGTGCAGATTTGGCAGAGACGCTTTTCTCAATGTGCCAAAGGCAAGTTCAATTCCGACTTGTTCTCCTCCTCAGTTCATCGATGTCAAACTTGAACGGCAGATTTAGTTTGTTCGGACCTTGTTCGAATTTGCCAACATCTTTGGAGTCATGCGTCATCTCACTTCCAATGATCGGCCCGGTTTTTGGCCCGCGGGCCAAGCTCACCTCAGCTCGGCCCGAAAAATGCTGCTCATGCCTCGCCACTACTGAGGCTCTTTTACAAGTGGTGGATCCAAGCTCGACAAAGTGCAGAATTGACTAGACCTAGGAAAGCCCGAGCTTCAAGCGTGGCTGAGCGAATGTGTTGTCATGAAACTTTGTCACGAATCACTCTATACCCTGGAGACCAAGTCCACTCATGCTCAAGGCCAAGGAGCTTCTTCGTGCGGGTTTTTGGCCTTGTAATCCATCTCCCCGACAAATTGACGTGTCGAGCACACAGTAGGAGACGCCTAGAATTGGACCATTTTCTAAAGAAATCCTTGAGTTAAGGTTAAAAAGCTTCTCATTCTATTATTATTGGTGGCAAAAAGCCGGGCCCGGGGCGGGACTCGAGACGGGGCTCGAGCCCCACCCCCCTCCCCTCTTCAGACTGCTTCGTTCTCATAGGAGAGAAAATTTACGCTATCCTTGGCAGGGAAAAAGTCCACGGACTTGAGTGCGTGACTGGAGTTCAGTCCTCCCACGACGTGAGGATAGTGGACATCTCGACAGTGACCGGACCACTTGGACACTTCTTCGCCAACTTCAACGTCAGCTTCTTCAGCCACTCGGCCCCGCTCGCCACTGTCTACGGGACGCAGACGTCCTAGAAGTCGTGCCAGCCTCGAAGGCCCAGCTGAATGCGCGGTCGGTCCAGTCGAGTTGGACTCGTGTAGCATCACGCAGGACTTGCAGTCAGATCTCGATGTAACCTGAGTCACCCAAATTGTTGTCACTTTCATGGGAACTTGATTCTGTGCATAGCAGCTGTAGATTGAAGAAGTCACGACGATATCTGTGCAATGCTTTGTATTTCAGGCGAGTGTCGTCACACTGACTTACTTTGGCCTATTTGGCATGTGTTATCATATATCATAACTATATATTGCATACACTTAAAGTGGCGCTTTATTTTCCGAGTTTTCAATGATCAAAATCCGAGGAATTTGACCTGTCCGAGGTATTTCACAGCCCGAGGGCTGTAGTAGTCCGAGGACAGGTCAAATTCAGAGGATTTTGACCATTAAACGAGTAAAATAAAGGACTACTCACGCGCATGCAGTTTGTAATTAGAAGTCAACTTTTTTTCTTTATTGTCCTCCTCTCGCCCAGGGGCGGACAATACTGATCCACTTTATACGCCGCTACTCTCACTAATGAAGTGA
>JAAUXU010137091.1_pt1 | contig 20269 bp, 27 predicted proteins | sample 7278151 | NCBI WGS metagenome assembly JAAUXU01 (sample SAMN14350113, study PRJNA611818) | marine sediment metagenome | isolation source: surface marine sediment (1.8m) | place: French Polynesia: Moorea | collected 2018-08 | reverse complement strand
CCCCCCCCCCCCCCCCCCCCCCCCCCCCCCCCCCCCCCCCCCCCCCCCCCCCCCCCCCCCCCCCCCCCCCCCCCCCCCCCCCCCCCCCCCCCCCCCCCCCCCCCCCAAATCAACCAACGGCGCTTCGCTCCGCCATTCCCCGTTGGAAGCGTTTTCGTCGAAATCACTATCTTCTTCTTCTTCTTCCAATTTGCCACCTCGTCCACACTCGCTTGATCCATGCGTGTCTCCTGTCTTGTCCTAATGCATCAGCTGTTTTCTGGTCTCTCTCCATGCATGACTGGATGTAACTACTTTGCTGCTTCCCTGCCTCTAATTTATTCCTTGTACACACGCAGACGTGTCTTCTGCTGCTGCTGACGTCCATCCAGCTGACAAAACCAGATATCTTCGTCTTCAGCCTCAGGCTAAAAATTGTATATTCCCCCTTCCCCCCACCCATGTTCACTGGCAGACTAACAAGATGAGTGCAGGGGGTCCAAAAAGTCATGACTAAAAGTCACTGCATGTATCTAAAAAAGTGATCAACACTCAGGTATCTTATGTTGGGGGTGCCCCGCATGCTGGATGCAGTCTCGGGGAACAAAGATGACGTCATTTTCAAATCAACACTTGACTAAACACGCCAAGTGTTTTTTTCTATCGTTACTATCAATATGCTGTTGGATATTTGAACTTGAGATGACTTCGGACACTCCTTGGAGCTGTGGTTTTTTATGTGAATTTTTTTCCACACTTCATGTGGTACAAAGTCAGTGACGGTTCTTCAACGGCATTTTTTCAAGGAATGGCAACACTAGCACGTCCACTAATCTGAAATGCATGCTATTTCGGGGTCAGCCTTTTTGGGCCAACCCTCTGCCCGAGGAGGGCATCACCCTTCCCCCTCTCCGTGTCATTCTTCGTTAAGATGCAGGCACCTGTGATCTTTCTGCCCTGTTCAATTTTCTTTAAAAATTGCATGATCCACCTGCTTCCCTCGAGCAGACAAAACGAGACTTTGGCATCTCCCTCGCGTACTTTTGAGTCAAAATGGCATATTATGTTTGATGTGATTTACATAAAAATCCGAGCTCTTAACGATGACAAACAGAGAGCGGGGAGACATCCCCAGGCCACTCCATCAATGGCTGTTAATTGCTGAGTCAGTCAGGGTTTCTTTCTTTTGATATGCTTTATCAGACAAGACAGTGCAGGTCTTTACTTTCAAGCATGCATTTAAAGCTGCGCCGCACCAAAAATCCACACTTTGTGTCAAGAACTCTGATCAGGTCGAGGAGAAGAACCTTGAATCCACAAAATGTGCACTTAAGATACAGTCACAAAAGTTTTGCTGCTGCTGCTAACCGCCTATTGCTATCACACTCACGTAACCGTAACTCTTTCGGCATAGATAATACGTAGGCACACTGGCCGCTCTCTGTCCTCCAGTGTCTGGTACGTGGACGTAGCCCAGTGAAGCAACGGAGGCACCACCGTGTCCAGGAACTTTCCGTGGAAAGTCTCATGCAGCGACTTTCTGACACCCGCGGACACACACGGTAGAAGACATCCGACCCGAGTGTATTAACGGTACGATTTGTTCTGACATGCTACGTGACTCCTGCTCCTTGGCAGCTCCTTGGACACAATCATTAGTCAGCGTTTTGCCCCCCTCACCCCACTTCAAACCGAGTAAGTCATGATTGCTTTTTGTGACAGCCTCGACACACTCATGTAGGAGCAAAGGAGTGCTACTGGAAATAATTCCAGAGGCAAGGCATAGCTGCTGTGCTGGACAGTACTGAAAGTATTGACTGTGTCCCGACGACTGTCTGGACAGTGCTGAAAGTATCGACGGTGGCCCGACGACTGTCTGGACAGTGCTGAAAGTATTGACCGTGACCTGACAGTCCGGAAAGATCGAGGAAAGCACTCCTTGCCAAGGACCAGACACTGCCTGATCACAAGCAGCCCCGACTGCCCCAACGTTAATGGGCAATCGTCAACGTCTACGTGAACTCTTCCACTTGATTGCCCATTTTTTTTGGGCGCGCGCAAAGTTGTGGCCCAAGGGGCTCAAAAGGTGGAAAATTAACCACTTAAGCCATCCCTACCAAGGTAACTGGAAATTGAAAGATGCCTCAGCAGCCATAAAAGTTAAGTGTCTGTACCAGCTTCGATTGATTTACCGTCGAATGCTTTTAGATTGAAAAAAAAACCAGCACCAATTCTGCAACCTCCCACACGCAAGCAACATGAGCGCTCAAAGAAGCACACGTTCAACATGTACACACTGAAGGGTAGACAGAGGTGAAAAAAGCGAGCCAGCTCAGATTTTCTGCCCACAGCTCGAAGAAAAAATTCCACCACATAAGATACATGAAGAGTGAAAAACACACAGGTTGGAAGTGGGGGAAAATCTTCGAGCATATGAGAAGTTTGTCGGCAAAAAGGGTAAAAAACCTTGACTGCTGTATGTGTATCACGTGCTCGCTCGCATACATGTTGTCGACAGTACCAGAACATTATTGCGAAATGATTGTAAGGACACGCATTTGCAGAATGCTAGGATTTTAGTCTTTATCCTGTGTTGGTTTCTTCTTTTTTTTATTTCCTGTAATGATATTTCTTGGCTGGTGATCTGATCCCAGCTGACCATGAGAAAAAGTCAGCCCGACGTGAGCTTGACCATTTGAGACTCATTTCATGCTTCTGTTTCCCTGGGAAACCAGCTGGGTGTTGATCAGCTCCCAATGTTGCCTGGCACAACTCTTCTCATCTTGCCATGCGGCGCTTTATAAAAGCATTTCCTCCCTAATTGCTTATTCTCAGACCAGACAGCGTGGCGAGAATGCGTTGCGTAACCAGCCGGGCCTGAATAGATAGATGTACGTGTGCGTACATGTACATATTGTACAGGCTGTCTCAGCTACTTTGCAACTTTTTGCCTTTTCATCTATGACCGAACTAAAAGGTTTGCTTTTACTCATTGGGCGCGAAACTGAAGAGAAATGTGTGATGACAGCTCTATCTGAAATGCGTTTGATAAGAGGCCCGAGGTCATGACATGTGCACCACAACTGGGGGCCACAAATTGGCACAAAAGGATTATTTTGACCAATGTAGTTTGACTCTTTTATCCCAGGGAATGACTGAATTAACGCGTAAAGAAACCGAGTTGCAACTCAACTGAGACACCCGGAGTGTGCTGGCCCGGCAGAGATGCATTGTGCGTTCGTGTACAACGTGATTGGCAATAGCCCATGTGAGTGAGCGATGAGAAATGCCGCTGTAACTTAGACAAGAATTATGAATGTGCCAGAGATACTTGATACAATGTTACGTACCAGTCAAGAGGGCTTTGTTTAGTTGCCTTGGCCTTTGATTTAGACACCTCGACGTTTTCAAAGTTTCAGTTTGTCTCCCCAGACTGGGTCACCCGGTAGTACGAACTGCTACCAACCAACACGTCACAGAGCGTGTTCACGGTCGATCACTTCTCCCCCGTGTGACTATGAAAGCGCAGTACTGTTACCATTTTAACGTACTTGCCAATTTTTTTCTCTTTTTTGCCTCCGCCACGAGGTTCTCGCCGCCCGTCGTCTCCATCGACGATAAATTATATTCAGCCTGCTTGCGGGACGAAGGCGACGGCGGCGACCACAACAATCTCCTCCCCCCCCCCCTCGAGTTGCCCTTGGGGTACTTCTTGACGAAAAGGGGGGGGGGAATCTTCCTTTTTCCTCCGATTACGTAAGCAAGCCAAATTCCCCCGCCATTGTTTCTCCCATGTACTACAGATGCAGGGACTCCTCTCGGTGATGGACGCACTCGTCCCCTTTGTTGCCGACGGTGTCTTTTACCAGCAGTTCGTGGCGGGGACTCAGTAGCAGCGGCCTAATGGTAGAAGCGATAGCCCGCGGTAATTTGTACACATCCAGGTTTTTGCACCCCCGACAGATGATGATTAAGCACATGTGTGTACGTATGTATGGACTATATAGGGAACGTTCGTGCGCAAAAAAGAACACTGATGGTTGGTGATAGCGAGAATAGGAGCGTAACAACTATAACAATTAGTCCGCTTAGGAGGAGCTTTAAGGTCACCGATGTCTCTCAGGCCACCTTCGGGGAACTCTTCTTCTCCCAGAAGGATCTCACAGACAAGTTTTGTTGCATATTCCACAATGATGCTACCTTTTCACTTGAAAACACCTTGTACGAAAGTATTGCACATGGACGTTCCTCACTCTGTACGTTTATGTCACATAAAAGTCTTATCAAGCTACTTTATGGCTGAATAAATGAGCGAGTATCAACAGAAGAAAATAGCGTGACTCCGCCTTCTCAATGAGTTAATGCCAACATCAACGGAGTCCATGTCCGACCAGTCCCATTTACCGATTTTCCATGCACGCCATCATGATGATGCCTCCAGACATGTGCACGTTCGACAGTTGCTGGAGCGTTTTTTTCGCCACGTCGACGCAATGCAGAGTGATTGTTCGGGAGGCCGACTAGCATGGGCTGACCCTAGGCGTGAAAGGCCTTTCCTCCACCTTCTACTTCATCTTTCTGCTACAAACTTGTGTCTGTACTCATTAAAAGCGTTCCCTTTGTACCTTGGTTCTTCAGTGGAATGAGAGCTTATTTACCACTTGATGATGTTGCACTGCCCCCCCCCCTCCGCCCCTTGTACAGGGTACAAGATATGTATTCTGCAATCCATGAAATGCATAATTGTCGAATTAAGTTGTTAATTACAAATGTTGCTCATTTTCACAACCATGACCAGTGCAGCTCAAGGAGCTGAATTTAGGTAACTCATTTAAAATAGCCACCCTTGGCCTTAATGAACGGTCTTCAGTTGTAGTGGAACATCATTTGCAGTATCGCTTTTGTCTATTTTCATGACCACGTTGTTCATACAGGTATTTGTTTGTAAACAAGGTTAACTGACTGGAGCCTTTCAAATGCACTTTCAATAACTGATGTATATACATTATTTATAACTATAACTATTTGCGGCTTAGTTGCGGAACATAAATTTATTGGGCACCCTGCACCTGTCGGGAGAAAGAGAGCGATTACGTGGACAAAGTTGGTGCTGCTACGCGCGTGTTTTCAGCCTTCCACAATCAGGCCCAGCGATACGAGGAGGCATTGGTCGTCAAATTCGAACTACAGGGTAGATGTTCTGGAAAACCTATGGGAAAAAAGGGGGGAAAAATGTCCCCCCTCCCCTCCCGGGAGATTGCACTGACGATACTGGACCAGGAGCAACTCATATTTCTATCACACCGTGACGCGATGCTGCACAAAAGGTCGGGTTGCTCACGCACATCTCGAGGCGAAGACTTCTGCACACGTGACACACCGTGCAAAAAAAATCCCGGGTAACCTTTAAGGCAGCTCGACACGCTGCTTCAACTGCGGCCACCCAAACAGTTTATAATTACAGGGTGCAATGGTAAAAGATGCGGAGATTCCGACACCTATTGCTGAAACGTACGTGGGCGAATATTGACCCACCTTTTTTTCTGGGTTGTTTTAGCATCTGCAAAGGTTAAATTCATACAACTCCTGCAACGTCAGGTTCTACGGACGCACGGAGTTAGCGGGACCTGAGAAACCTCTATATTGGCGTACAGGGTCGTTCAGGCCAGTTGCCGTATTCAGAGCTGGACTGACGTCGTACAGAACAATATGGCCGAAAAATCTAAAACGGTCAGTATATATTACGCTATCTTTCTGCACTAAGTAGTCTGAGTTGGCGGTAATAACAGCCTCTAGGGTGGTAAAGAAGTCCTCGTTAAGGCTGACCTCGAGGGTGGTGGCACCACAAAAAGGCGCAGCCCCGGGGTCTTGTTGTCCATGGTGTCCCAAATATCACAGTCGGGTGGGCTCACATCTGGGACTGGAGCACCTCGATCTCGATGAGGTCGAATTTGGGAACTGCACCGGCGTCCACAGTTGGACGACCTCCAGCTGATTCAGGGAAGTCGAGGGTCACAACTGATGTACATGTAGGTGATGTGTACGTAGAACTGTATGAAATACCGTATTTGTCGATGTGGCTGTAGCGCTAAAAGGCGTGAATGCAAAACTTGGCCGTTTTGGGCCGGGGGGTCGCTCAACTGTGAACGTGTGCGTACGTACGTGTTTTATCAGCCTCATGGTGGCTTCACCCTTAGTAAAAAATAATGCCGAAGCACCCTGTAGCAGCCTTACTGCACCTGAACTCCGGCCATGGAAGAAGAAAAATACACGCGTGCGCTGAGCAAAGTACAGTGTATGTAACGTGTGGAGCTGCCTCTTGACCGTACGTAGGTATGTCACTAAGATTAATGAATCTCTTGGAATCCTCTGTGTGGAAAAAAAGATAGAAATAGATCACTAGGCAGCAACGCTGAAAAAGACCGCTCAGCTATGTACGTCTAGCCATTTTTACAGCAAAACTGTAATGATGTGACTGAAGAACGCAGTCGACATCGGAAATACTTGTGGCCTTTTTAACATTGTACTGTCTAAGGAAGGCTAGATGCAACCTTTGCTACATTTACGGCCGCCTCTCAGCGTTGCCTTAGGCCTTCTCTGCCCTGCTGAATGAGTGAAGCATTCTATGGTAATTTAAAACACTATAGATGTGTTTTTGTCTAACAAGAAAGCTCGTCCACACCGAGCAAAAAAGTTGACAGCGCTGAACGAGTCTTTAATAATTTCTCCTGCGTTACAGGAGCACCTCCAAAAAAGTGTTTCTCACGTGGAACGTGACAAAATCGATTATGGACTATAAAAGAAATCGCTGTTTTATTTAACGTCGCGCATTACATGGTATTTTTAAACGACGAACATTCTTCTAGCATGCAGATGACACAATACCGTGAGTGTCAGAAAAATATGCCTATGGTAAAACTCACAATATTTTCCGCAGAGACTACTTAACTGGTGTATGCATTTCTTCTGCCTTTCAAAATCTAACTTTGAGGTCGAACATTCGCTCCTTTAGCATGTGTTTGATTCGTTTGTACCTGGAAAAAAACAAAAACATAAGGAGCAGAGGGAAAACATAATGTTTAGGGTGGGCCCACGAGTATAGACTCGGAATTTGGGGTACAGATTTTAAGCAATTGCAGGGACAGGAATTGCAAAAATTGCATGCAAAAACTGCATGCAGGTGTTGTCAAACTGCACTTCCAGCGCCAACTGTTTTGTCCCTCTTTTCCCAAACGAGCTTCTTAGGGTTTCCATCGAAAAACTCCCAGATTTGCTCCTGACTCACTTGTAATGAATGTATGCGACTTCCTTCTCTTCCTCCTCGTAGAACATGTTCAGGATGGCCCGGCATTCAGCATAAGAAAACCTGTATTTTGAGATGAGTTCTCCTCAATCAAAGTTTTTTTTTCTGTGTTAATCTAAACTTCTCCATGGCCTACTTTAAATACTGCGCGACCTCGTGCTTGACCTCTGTGGTGTTCCTCTTGTCGAGCAGGTAAAGTTTGGCGATCGACTCGTGTGGTCCCAGACGGACGCGAAGGCGCAGAGGAAACTCTTGGTCACTGATCAGGCGTCGCTCTGAAGAAGAAGCTGCACAGTAGTGTACGAATAATAGAAGTCCCTGAGTTTGCTCAGGGAAGTGATGTGTGCAGGTTGCAAATGGACGTCAAATAAGGGATGTCCAAAAAACTCAGCCACATAAAAGTCAGAGCTCCAAGGAGGGTCCCAAAGTCATGTGATATTTCCACATTGCGTACTAATAATAGTGAATCACTTTTGTGACGTCACTTTTGTGTGCCATGAGTGCTGCTGGTCATCCCAAAGATAGTTGTCGATAGATATTAGGCTAGGTCATTTTTTTAATCTCTTGCGGCGTCCTAGATTTGTTGCAAGAATTCACCTTTAGACCTTCTAGTCAAATAGAATGAAAAATAATGACTTTTTGGGTGCCCCCTCTGCCTTCAAAGTTTTTTTGACACAGTACATAAGGATGTTATAGGTCAATGTGACAAATATGATGTAGACCCGCTTAGTTACTTTCTGGAGGCAAAACTGAAGCTCTGCGGTCAAATGAAACTAAAAGTAAAGTGTTTATAGCTTTGCCCCAGGGCCTCCAAAATCTGAGCTCCTTGTTATGTTCTGAACTTGTGTAGTAGAATGTCATTGTCACAGAGGGAGGTCATTTTTTTTTGAAAACCATTTGGCTACATCTTCACCTTTTGGCATTAGGTAACAAACCTAAGATGAACTCCGTCAAATCCCAAAATTTTCATTTTTGGACGTTGCCAGACAGATATTTATTAACGTTTAATGAACAGACCTTTTTTGGACACCTTGTAGGATGTCACTTAACATACAGTAAAACACCGCAAAGGTGACGACGAATTCACCGGAGCATCACCTGGATCCAAATGAATAAACCAGCCAACTATCAATCTACTAAATGCAGACGTATAAAAAACACTCAAAGACCTGCGGTTTTTTTGATAAGCAGATGGGGTTCTTTTTTTTAGCCATTATAAGGCTACTGAACAATTTATTGCAACTGTGGAGGAAAATACCTGATCGTTCGGCGTCAAAATCACTCTTCTCTTCTAATCAAACATCTGAATAAAATGCATTCTCCCATGGAAGCTGGATAAGTGAACTAAGTCTGTACAGAAAGTATCCTGACGCTCTTTGCCAGCTTAATAGTGCACATTGCTAATCATCGTAGCTAAAAGTGCCTTCGGTAAAAGAGATGCTGTAGGTCTTCTCAACAAACCTACTGTACCGATCGGTAGGTTAGATTTAAGTTTAATGTAATTAATCATAATTTTATACTAGTTCAACTCTTCCTTAAGATACCTCTCCTGTATCATATTTCTGCTGATCAGCAATTTTTGTCCACCTGTCTTCAGTCCAAAATAAACATCTAACAAAAAGACTCCAGTGAATAAAGACTCTAGTGAACATAAACTCACAACCTTAGTCTCACTATTCTAAAACGGGTCTTTTCACCTTCGTTATTCCGTATTATCAAATCATTCGGTGAGCTCTTCTCAATAAGCTTACTTCAACCATTTCTATTCTACTTCCCGCAAATGCTTTAAAACGATCCCTGGAAGTGACTGCTTTACACAGAAACTGCCTCGATTGTCATAATCTCCAAATGTTGAATAACCACCTAAATCTCCAAGTTTCAAAGCATCTAAAAATGTCATATCTTCTACAAAAAATGAACGCACTGTATCGCCAATTCAGGAGGATTTTCCAAGCTAACAACGTCACGCTGTCCATGCCGACAGCTTGCATAAGGTTTCTTCATGCAGAGTTATGGCGAACACAACATGAGTCGTGGCCATCGTTTAAGGCCCTTTGAATCACTAAATCAATTTCTTGTACAGTTGGAGAAAGCGTCTTCAGGAGTGATTCCTGGAATCCATTCTCACCAGTTAAGTTCACATTCTAGCATATCCATACTTTGGTCATTTGTTATAGACGGTGGTTTCCACCTGGGACAGGAGAGATAAGACAAATTTTGCTTTTCAAACATTGGCATTGTGTGGTCATTGAAGAAGTCCTAACAGGACAGTCCTGTTTGTCCTTCTTTTACAACACAAATCTTCCGCTGTGTATAAGGTACTCATTTTTGGCATGATCTCAGTCTCACCTCCGGACTCCTTCAGGACGTACAGTGCGAACTCGCTGGCCTCGCTCTCGACCTGGTACTTGTCAAGGATCATCCTCACCACTTCAGGCGTAGGAAGAAGACTAAGGTAGAAATTCGTATGAGTAGCGATCAAGCATGAACCTTTAATACTCTTTGTATAACATTACAGATAGATGTGTTAAAAAATGACTGATGTCAAGAAAAAAAAAGTTATTGGAAAAGGTGTAACGATTATTCACAAAACTACCTCAATTACAGGTTGTCACATAATTCAAAACAAAGAGTAGTCTCATTTTTGATTGTTCGCCGCTGTAATTCATGCATGGACGCTCCTTCCTCATCACTCAAAGAGTAACGAAACAACTGACGAACCTGGTGACGTGCACAGCCATGGAGGAGCCCTTGGGAGGGGTGAACACCGAGGTGTCGCGGTCATACCTGAATAGAAAGCACCAGGATGCTGCAGCCGAGCAGAATTGCGCAAAAAGATAACTTACCAGTGCCCATTGATACTGGATCTCCTTCTGATCACCCTCGACCTGTCCATCTTTTTTCCGTGACGTCGGCGGAGAGCTCGAGGTCCTCTACCACGAATGATCTAGTAGCAAGAACAGTTACTATTACAATGATTTCAACATCTCTGGAGAGCAGTATATTTACCTTGTCCTCCCGCACACTGGTAGGGAGGCTCCGAAAGTCTTTCTCAGGCCGACTCCTGGAAAGAGAGAACAGGAAAGTTCATTAAGGGAAGAAAGAGATGTGTGGATTGTGACACACCGAATCTGATCGTCGCCGTTTGGTCCCGCCGCCGTCGTCGTCGGTGGCGCGGCCGCTTTCTTGGCCTGTAAGAAGAGCTTCTCAAGCGTAGTTTTTCCGGTATTCACATCCCCCGGGATGTTCTCCGACGGAGTCACCCTGTCCAGTCCTCCAGGCATCAACGGAGAGCCTTTGCTAAAGGAACAAATCAGGCATGCTTTCATTGCAAAAAGAAAGGAGAAAGAAAATGGCAGCTCTATTTTCTTTTTTACTTACCTGGCACGGGGTAGTGGATGTTGATGAATCGTGTGATAAACATCGTGTCTGGATCTTTCCACGATCAGAAGGTCGTCTATCTCGTCCCACTCGTGACGCTGGCACGAAAAAAGCAAGCAAGTTGTAGCGAATGACTAGTATTTTGAGTATGATCATGATTACCTTGGTCTCTCTCTCATCGATCCTGTCCGGCAGGGACTTGTGCCGCCTCTGTCTCGGCTGGATCTTTGAGGCAAAGGCTTGGTAACCATAGGACGATCCTCTGCGACTGGCGACGCATGCTCTTTCAGGGTTGTCATGGCTGTGGTTGTGAAGTCTTGAAGAGTCTTCTTCCACCTCGGAGACACTTTTTGTCATGACATCTTTGGGACAACTGTTTTGTTTGCCGTCATCGTCCGCATTGCATTGATTGGCACTGCTCGGTCCAGAAGCCGAATCCTCCTTGCCGATGGCACCTAATTTGAACTTGACTAATTGATCACTGGGGCAGTCACGACTTCTCGCCGTCGTCTTCTTGGTATTGGACGTTGCTGGAAGACTCTGCATCTGGTGGTCGCTCTCCTCCTCGGACTGTGAAGATTCTTCATCGTTGGGATGTAATAGTCGCTTCTCAAGTTGGTACCCTGAGTGATGGAGAGGACACTTGCAGAAGTAGTACGCGTGACGACATGCAATGAGGGTGAAAGGACAACTCGGCCCTGGTGCCTTGCTTAACCGAGCCTCGGACAATTAATTCAGCCCTTGATAGCTTCTTGCATTTACTTATACGACAACTTGTAAGTGTGGTAGCTTTGTGAATAATCTTTACACCTTTCCCACTGACTTTTTTTACTTGACATCAGTCATTTTTTGACACACAGCAAACCCCAAGCACTTCAAAAGAGATGGGTGCCCTTTGAGAACACTGCATGTTAAAAACTACACGCTTTTCAAGACATATTCATTAAAGGTGAAACCGACTCTTTTGTGGCACAAACTGATGGCCTCACACTATATCATAGATGGAGTTCTCCAAATCCTGCTTTACAATGTTGCTCATGAGCTGACATGTTCTGCCTGGTGAAGATTGCATGTTCTCCATGCACTCAACCTCCACTATAGAGGTGGAGGAGTCTTGTAGGGCACATCATACCTCTTGTTAACAATCACAAGGCATGAAGCAAATAGAAGCTGTTTCGGAAAGGTTTAAAGACTGATCACAAAAAACACAGCTACTGACAGGTTGTCTGTCACATACGATGTATTTGAAAATAAGGTTGCACAGTAAGTTGTAGTATTAATGACTTCATTTTCTCATACTTGTGGCCGCGAGAGGTCCAGACACTGAGTATTGCCAAAAAGCTCGTGTCCTCGGGACCCAAACGTCCCAGAACCTACAACCAGCTATCCGACAAGAACTTGCGTGAACTCACCCATCGAGATACATTTCCTCTGCCTGTCCGGCAGGCTGGCGGTCACCTGGGCGATCAGTCTCTTGTCGTCGTACTCTCTGAGGCGGATACTACTCTCGACACCCCAGAATACCCGGAGGACTCCTTCGAACACAAGGCGGCCGTTGACCTGACACAAGGAGCAGAGCTATGGCAATCTCGTCTGTTTTTTAAGTGCTAATTTCTACTATTTATCAAAACTATTCTAATGTTTATTAAAACTATATGACTATAAAAGTTCATAACTAACTTCTCTGTATGATATGCCCATTCTATGTCCCTCCTTTTCCTCGTAGAATGTGTTGTAATCGCGAATCTGTCGTTCCAGCGTCTTTTGCTCACGTATGAAGCTCTTGGACCTAATCAAGACGAGAATCGCCCACTGCAGCGTTAATGCTCCATTTATGTACAGTGGTGGCGAGCACCTTTGACCAAAGCTCTGATGAGACTCCACAGTGGATCCGTGGCCGAAGAGCCGGGGTCCGAAGAGGGCGGAGTAGCAGGGAATGTGGCAGAACGGTCTGCCCTTGTGCTGGGAGGGGGAGGAGGAGACAGAGTTGTGGGAGAAGTACGGGAATGTGATGCTGTTGCATCGTGAGTTACCTCAGCATGTTGGCCGGGATTGAGGACCTTGCCGCACTCTTCGCACTTGAGGCACCAGGGATGCCAGTCGAATCCAAGGCTCTGGCGACGCTCAGCTACGGGTCAGCATGGGCGAACTTGTACAGTCAGATGCTGTGAACAGAGTCCGCGAGAAAGAACTTACCGAAGTACACCGGTTTCCCGCATTTATGGCACTTCCACATCGTCGACGTTGAGTCACTGTGGTGGGGCTAAGGAAATCCTGATAAAAGCAATAGAGGCAACAAAGTTAGCAAACGTATTTCAGCCAAGGCCACGACTGTGACTCACTCTCTTTAATGTACTGCTTGCTCGACGCGTTCTGTTGTTGAGCAATAGTTTGCCCCCCTCTCTCTCTCTCACACACACACATCTAAAAAAAAAGATGCAAGTGCTACATGTTGCTGCTCTCACAGACGAGCTTACTGCAGCACTGCTGCACTTAGGGTGGGGGTGAGGGGGCAGTCGTTCACGGCGACTATTTCACAAGTCGGTTTCTCTGCTGTATCCGCAGACTAATTCGTTTTTAAGGCATGGAGCGATAGTCTAGGGACACGCAAAACACCGAATGGTTGGAGAGACAATGCACCGAAAACATTAGCACTACATGAAGTTTGACGCTAGCCACAAACCAACACTTATATTCCCCCCTGCGTCACCCCTCCGAAAAATGAAAAATAGATCAATATTCTGTCATCCCCCAGCATTCTCTTTCTCCAGTCGATGCTGTGACTGCGACCCCTTGGGAGGAGGTATGACATCGAACCACCACGATGTTGAAGTACGTACGATGATCCAGCTGTGCGTAAACATCGTGTTGATTGAAGACCAGAGAACAGAGTTAGCATACTGACTACGACGAACAACTTGAGCAGAAGAACTGTATCCTCCTTACCTCATCTTCAAGACGTTTTACTTTTTCTTCTGCTTCCAAGCACCACGATGATGTTTACACTTACTGCTCGCCTCCTCCACTGCCAGTGAGCAGCTAACTGTGCACACAGCACTACGAATACGCGCGCACTGCAGCAGCCAACAAAGCAAAGAAGAGGCACAGCTTTTTCATCGTCCTCAGCTGCTGCTGCTGCGGCTGCTGCGCGCGCGCGCGCGCGCGTCCGAACACCTTGTGCGCGCGTGTCATCTTCCTGTTTGATGAGTGCCATCCAGCTACATAGTCCTGCACCTGTGGGGTCGTCAGCAAGGCCCTGTCCACGGCGAGACCAAGGTTCCAGGTCCACTTGCTGAAAGAAAGGCCTAGTGGCAACTACTACCTATGATGTAGGTCTGATGGTTAGTGAAGTTTGGGAGGGGAAGAGCAGAACGCTTCGTCAGCAGTGAACAAAAGACCAAGGTGATGACGACGGAAATGACTTACTTTCTTTAACTTTTGCCCTGCCAATTGTGTCTGAAGTCCTCTAAACTTAAAAATGAACAACAATCCTGGTCACAAAAGTAGCTACTAAGCGTAGTGCGGATTAGTCGAAGGAGACGATCTGGTCTTGGGTGGCGCGGGGGGCTAAATGTAAGACCCAAGGCTGACTCATGGGACCACGTCATAGAGCACCGTGCAAGAACAGTCATCATGTATCGATATATTTTCTTTGGACGAATAAGTATACACGACTCATATATGGTGCGCTGTGTTAAGTACGTCAATAGCAAGGTATATATGTGGTATACATAGATGATCATACATATTCCAATATAGTACTTTGTGCTACTGTGTCAGACGTAGCCGCCCTAAAATACTCTGTACTGTTGCAATTCTTAAAATAAACAATCGTTGCTATTTGATATGAACGCAGTCGTTATACACGCATGCACTTTTCAGTGGACGGTTGAGTTACTGCAAGTTTGTGTGCTTAAAGAAAATGTGACCCTTCGAGCAGACGTAGTCGTTGTTGTTGCTGCTGCTATTGTTGTTATTCTCGAGTCGAACGAAGCATTCGAATTACGGTACTCCAATCTTGCTTGTGCTCTCTATGAAACAAATATGCTAAGAGCCTCTTAGGGACGAAACGACCACAGTATAACAGACGTATCCCTAGCTACGATGTCCGTCAAAGTTCTTCTTGTTTAAAATTTTTCGTCCCACCCGGAGAGCTCGTCTGGCGGGATCTCCTCGTCGCGAGGGTACGAGTCAAAGTTGGACGAGTCGGTTGGAGAGCGGACCTGGAGAACAAGAACAAGTGGACAATCGTTGTTCTACACGCAATCATAGGCATGACTATGACCTTGGTGACGATGGGCGGCTTGAGCGTCCTCTCCACCAGCCCGTCCCAGTCGAATCCCTGATACCATCGGTGACGCTTGATGTCTGCGATACCGTCCTTCTGGTAACCCAGTCGCTCTGCCGGATTCTCGCGGCAGAAGCGTTTGACGATGGCGATTGCCGTCTTAGTCACGTGACGGGGGAAGTCCAATTGATCGATTCCGCGCAAGATGATGTTGTAGATCTTCATCGGGTCGGAGGCGGTGAACGGGGGACTAGCGAGAGTGGTATGCCATATGTTTGCGTTCGGCCAAAAAAGTGTTATTTTAAGTCACTTACGTTCCCGTGAGCAGCTCGCACATGAGCACCCCGAGGGACCAGAAGTCCACGGCGCGATCGTGACCTTTGTTCAAGATTATCTCCGGAGCGACGTACTCGGGGGTCCCGCAAAACGTCCACGTCTTGCTCCCCTCGGCGATACGCTTAGAGAAGCCAAAGTCCACCTGCACCCACATAAGTCAATTTTAAAAGGAGTTCACATCAATTGAAGAGGAGCACAACACCATGAGGTAGCCGATCAATTCCGTCATATTGTCAATTGTAACAGAACTTCTTGGCCACCCTGTGAACTGTGCCACACCACGAAGTGCTTACCATTTTGATGTATCCGTACGAATCAAGCAAAAGATTCTCTGGCTTCAAGTCTCTGTAGATGATGCCTCGGTTATGCAAGTAATCTGAAGTGAATGCAGCGTAAGTGCAAGATCAGTTATGAAGCTAGATTTCAAAATGTGGAACGTACCAATGGCGTTGATGACGCAAGCCAGGTAGAACCTGGTGGTCAAATCGTCGAACCAGCCCCTGTCTCTCAAAATGGTCCAGAGCTCTCCGCCAAGGCAGGCCTCCATCAGCAGGTACACGTATTTGCGGTCACGAAAAGTGCAAAATAACCTGGAGAGGGAGAAAGAGAGAAAAATGTAACTTGAACTAATGAATGTCCACGATAGTGAGTTACTTTGCTATGAACTGGTGGTTGCAAGCCATCATAATCCTTTTCTCGCTGTACACGTGCTCCTGCTGCTGGGTCTCAACTATGTGGCGCTTCTTCAAGCACTTGAGGGCGAAGGTGGTGCCCTTCTTCGAGCCGGCCAGCTTGCCGTTCGTCACCGTGACCAGTTCAACGCGACCGAAACCGCCCACACCGAGCGTAGAAAGCACCTCCAAGTCGTCGAGCCGGAGACATGAAAATTCTACAAACAAAAATAAAATGACTTTTCTCTTCACGAATCCTCAATTTGAGCTACTCAACCTCACCCTGGTTGACTTCCTTTTCCTCTATGGATCCTCTGAGTCGTTGTTGGCCCTTGTGGCGTTGATGTTTGCCTTCTGCGGAGACGTCGTCATAGTCCTTTCGTTTCAGCTCTTCCAAGTCGCCAACTAGCTGGAAAAAAGACCTGTTGGAAGAGAATTAGAGTGATTTCGTGTGCATCGTTCCTTGACTTCACGTAGAACTTACTCCCTATCGAACACGAGACACTCGACCTCGTTGCTCACCGCCAAGATGTTGGCGGTCCTGTAGTCCGTCCTGAGGAGGGCCTGCTCTCCGAAATAGTCTCCACGGCCTAACATGCGGATCTCCTCCTCCGGGGCACCTGTCAAAAGAATAATGACCATGTGTGTGAACGAGCTTCAGTCAGTTTTGGGACAATAAACGGACCAATCAGACCTCGAATCCGCAATAAAGAGTTGCATCAGCTAACGACACTCATTCTCAAAGGCATCAACACAGAAGAGACTCAACTTTTGACCACGTCTCTTGTCATCGAGACTTCCAAGGGCTTGAAAGAATTTGTGGGCTGTGTCCCACTGACACTGACTCAGAAGTCTCTTCAGCCATCTAAAAACCGTTTTGGACTTTTTTGTTCAGCAGGTTTCCTGGTACCAGCCTATCAATGGCGGGTCCATTCAAGCTAGACAGATCGCACCCCGCTCGCATACAGGAGGGTTTGTTCTCGTCTTACCTTGAGATGACCTCCTGGTGACCTTGACCTTACCCTCGCTGATGACATAGAAGGTGTCACCGCTGGCACCCTGGCGGACGATGTACTCGCCGTATTTAAACACGATCTGAAAGAAAGCGGTATCGATCATCAAGACGTCGAGAGCCCTATTGAAGAAGCTTGTCACTCACTACTTCAAATGCATCCGAGAGCCTCAGGAGCTGATCCTCAGTCATGTCCTTGAAGAGAGGCACCGTCCGGAGGAACCTGTGCGAAAAAGGTGATGTTACAGAAGTCCCCTGAGATTCTGGCCATGGCCGTGACTCACTTGAGCTGCTCCTGCAGCTTCTGCATGCCGGCCCTCATCATTATCTGCTGGAACACCCCGCGCTCGATACGCCAGACACTCACAGTAGAAATAGCTGGAACAATAGGGGAGGGGACAACGTATTCATCGGCTTAATATCCTCGAGTGCGTTAACTGGGTTTGGGTCTCTCGACGAAATAATTCGTGACTAAGATGATATCCCCTTCGGACATAAATCAATTCGTTTCTTCAGTCAGACAATCTGGACACCACAGAATATCTCGTGACAGGGTTATAGACTAGCCCCGGGAGGGATATTAACAAGAGGACATTCAACGAATAAATACGTTAAAAGGGGATCTTGCTCCAGCATCTCGTGCATGCGAAGGGGACGTTTTTCTCGTCATTCCCAGACATGTTATCAGTGATCACCTTTGATTGAGGCTGTCCTCTTGCAGTTGTAGAGGATGGCGAGCTCTCCGAAGGCCTTCCCAGGCCCTAGGCGACCGAGTACCTTGCCGTCCTTGATCACCTCCAACTCACCCTCGGCTGACACGTAGAGGTAGGAGCCTGAAGTGGTCGGACGCATTTTCAAGCATGTGAAAGAATCCACCAGCAGTAGGTGAACTAACCTGCTTCTCCCTCTCTCAAGAGGTAAGCGCCCGCCGTGAACTGCTGCGTTTCCATGTAGTCGATGACTTCCCTAGTCTGAGCGGAGGACAAGTTCTTCAAAAAGTCGTTGTCCAGCAGGGCGTCCTTGATTAACTGGCGCGTCCTATGCATGACGAGATTTCAGATGAAACATCAACAAGCCAGCTGCAGTTCAGTAACTCACCTGAAGTCCTTCTCCGTCTTTTTGATCTTGACAGCCTTGTCGGGGTCGAGACTTTTTCCGGAGACTCCTTGCTTCTTGGCAAAGCTGGCCTGCTGCCCGCTCATAGAGTAGTGCTCCTGGATCGTCGTCAGCAGGTGGTCGTCCCCGCTGGACATCAAAGTAGTAGCTTGTTGAAGCACACTCTGGGAGCGAAATGATTATTGCGGTGTTGGCCAAGCGATTGTGGCATGTAGACGTATAAAAGCATGTTTAACAAGCTGCAACTATTTTGTTACACACCCACGTATGCTCGCACGCACACACAGCAATGAGACTCCAATGAAAAATGCTCATAAGATTAAAGACGTTCATCATTCCCCAAAGTGAGGCAGCACTGATGATGTCAGATCTGGCCTCAGAGATCATCTGAGGTTGCGAATTGAAACTCATGGTGGGTGAAGAGCATGAACGATCCAAGTGTATGAACTGCGTGGAGTGTATGGACTGCGTGAACTGCATGAACGCATGGGTTCATATGTCACACTTTAGTTTCATAATAACCTGAGCAATGAACGGAATAGTAAATATTACTTAATAGATATACTGTATATATGTGCTGTATTACGTCGTACCCTCAGTTTGTGCAGCTCCCTTTCTTGCCGCATGATCTCCGCCTCTCGCTTTGCCAGCTTTCTCTGGAGCGACCTGATCTCAGCCTCGAAAGCCGCGGCCTCGGCCGACTTGTCCTTGTAGTCTGCCTCAAGCTCTGCAAGCATAGCCCTCAGAGCGGCGGGACTGTCCTCCTTGACTGTCGACCCCATATTGAACCCGGAGGAGTGGCTCTTGGGGCCCCGTCGGGTGCGGTGTGGTGACGACGGTCTGAACGGACTACAACAGAGACGACGGAGTTATTTCGCTTAACGCACTCAGATTTGGGACCTGTCCATTGATCCTTCCTCAACGTCTGAACACTTACCTCAGCAAACAGAGAAACAAATTGTTGAACGTGTCTAACTTTAAGGTTGCCATGGCCAAGCAGGGTAAACGAGCAATACTGACCACTCCTAAAGGCTACATTGGCAGATTCTAGATATGCCTCAACGAACTTTTCGCTCTATCTCAGTCTCACCTAAACACGACTGAAGCAACTAAGAAGAACTGTAGCAACATCTGTTTAGTCATCCGGGAGGGACTTCGACAGGTGCGAACTGACCTGAATTATAAGTATTTTTCTACTTTATCCTTCACTCACCCCTCTTCACCTCCGGCCTTGTGGGAAGAGTCCTTTGTTTTCAGGGCGGACACATGAAGAAAGTGAGTAGATATGCCACTATCTAGGAGGAGAAAAACTATTAAATCTTTCCAGATATTTTTGGTATTTTGACGCATATATGAGTCTAAAAAGTTTTTTACAGGGGAAACTGCTTATTGATTGATTACCTTCAGAAGACGTGGAAGAAGATGAAGACCCCTTGGAAAGAGCTGCTGGTGGCTGCCTTGGCACTCCTTCCCCTGACGGCGACACCAGAGTCGAGGAGGCGCCGGTAGCGGCGGTGATCTTAGAGTTCTTGGAGACGTTGACACCAATGCTGACGGCGGGAAGCTATATGGCCGCACAAGCGCCAGGAAAGCGCAGCACGACCTTATAGCTCAGCAACTCAGATGCTGTAATGTTGAAGGCAATGATTGCACGCACACTCGCATACATTGTAGGACTAGAAACAGAACATTATATCGGGTGGGTTGTACGATCAAACTTGCACCGTCCGGAGAAGAAATTTGTGACCTTGACCCGCTCCAGCCTCAGGTCACACTACTGCCTGTTGTCCCTAACGCCCTTTGACTGCCTCACCTGTTTCAACATATTTCTCTTAAAGTTGGCGATGTTAATGATACCCTATGCGAGCAGCTGTTACGAGCACCGGGGCGCGTGTCAGGGGCGGTAAACACTGCGTACCGATTGTGGAAGTATTGTTAGATTAGCGTAATCGACAAGAGCAATGCGCAAAAATCATGTGCTCATATTTATTTCCACGTTGCCTTCCAGCCCAGTTGGTCCTCAGGACGTCTTCTACTATCGAAGTGGGTCAAGTCTCGCGAGTCTCCCTGTCGACCAGTCAGAAGTCGAACACCTGCCGGACTTCCCCCTCCCCCGGCGCCTGCCTCTGGCCCGGGCCCGCCCCCGCCCGCCGCCCCGGGGGGGGGGGGGGGGTGGGGTGTGG
>JAAUXU010042226.1_pt1 | contig 20269 bp, 15 predicted proteins | sample 7278151 | NCBI WGS metagenome assembly JAAUXU01 (sample SAMN14350113, study PRJNA611818) | marine sediment metagenome | isolation source: surface marine sediment (1.8m) | place: French Polynesia: Moorea | collected 2018-08 | reverse complement strand
GCGTAACACGTATGGTTATAACCGATCATCTGATGGACTCCAACGTCAGTCATCCTGCAGCCACAGGAGAGTCTGTGGGTAACTCTGAATTGCAGATACTCACGGCCAACTTGCTGCTTTGCTGCCATCACTGATTAACGTGTAAAATGCACACTCTGCTGATTTGGATCAAGTTGCATAGTTCAAGTACAAGTTCCTACCGTCAGCCATGGGCAGACCGAAGAAGTTCCGGAGGGCAAAGCCTTCAGTAGGCTCCCCTCCACCTCCCACCAAAGGGGGGGGGGCAGCAGACGTGATCAACCCTCCGGGTTGAACCTGGTGGATACAACCAGACAGTTCAAAATAGCGAGTAAGGTAAGCAACGTGAGGCTGACCTTGGCAGACCAAAAGTGTTTGTAACTGAAGTACGTTTGCAGCACTTACGCAACTGGTCGTTCGTATGTGGCTAGAGAGACAACAGCTTATTGGATTGTTATTACTGGTGCCAAAGACCTCATCCAGACGTAGTTGGCAGTTGAAACATTGTTTGGGACAATTTGTTGTTGAATGCTGTTATAACTGCCAGCTCAAAGTCAATGATTTCATTGAAGTATCAAGTTTTGTGAGGATCATCTTATCTTCAGCATCAAGATTGTCGGCTATGTCTGAGTATTTCTACATCTTGTGTTTCTTTCCGCTTGTTCGTCCCCTCCATCTTCTGAACTTGTCTGGTCTCTTCACCTATGAGGCCATCAAATGTGAATTTGAGGCCGTTGCGAGGACACAATTGAGGTCCCAAGTTGCATCTACTACATTTTCTACGCAAGTCGTGGATAGGAACTCCCCATCATAGGTTGCTGTTGGGGAAATTGGCATAAGACACTGCTTTAGCTGGTACACGTGTCATTTTTTAAAAAGAAAAATGTTTTTCTATGGGCACTACAAAGTCAAAGGTTCGTGACATACTGTAGTTACGTGTCAAGTGTAGCGCACACATCTTTTTTCAGCCATAACTTTTTGACTGGATTGAGCAACAGAAGTGAATCACCCCGCTTTGGAAAGCGAAGCAGCTCCTTCCTGCCCAAACTGATGCGCACTTCCGCTTTCGAACCACTCATTTTGCCACAATACGAGACCAAAATAACCCATTGTACAGAATTGACAGCCATATAGTTTGATAGTCAACAAATACATAAACTATCTTAGAGCAAAAGTGCACATCAGTTGGTTTTTAGGGGAGCTTCATAGCTTTCAAACACTTTTGAATGTCAATCCAATCAAAAGCTATGGCTGGAAAAATGAGTGCCCACAACAATCGCCACATACAGCATGCCATAAAAGTTGGAGTTAAAAGGACAGATAACACACAGTTGTGATGAGCAGCCACATGTAGTACAGTGGCTACATCCATTCGTGGATTTTGTTCCACCTGAAGGATGCTAATGCAGGTAATAGTGAGTCAAAATTTCAAACAAGTCTATTGGGCATTTTCAAACTTATAAAAGTTTTACGTTTTGGTGACAAAACAAATTTTGCATTTTCCTAATGCACTGGCAAAATAAAGTTCTCCCTTAAGATGGATATTGAAAATAAAAAAAAATTTTACGCCTCTATGGCCACCAGGAGACTCACCGAATAGCCCATACCTCTTCCTCTCAAGGCTGGTTGACAGTAGAAGAGGATGACATTGATGACTCATTGTGTCTTTCATCAGTAGAGATCTGGAAGTTTTGTGATCTTGTCAAACACTGCTTCTATTATCACGCTGAAGTGACCAAGATCCAGAGGTGACCCTTAGGCCCCTCAAGAGCTCATTGACATGTTGGCAGTGCTGTGACAGAAGCAGTCTATGACCAAAATCATGCGGAGCGACTGAGCAATGTAGTCCCACTTTCAGCTGATGTCAGCAAATGTCAGCTGATGCCAGCGAATTACAATGCAAATAAACTCAGGGTTGCCATACACCTTACCATTAGCTGAATGACCACGGTGACATATTTCGGCGTTGTCATATGCCTCACCATCAGGTGAATGAAATTTTCTAACAAGCAAAACAACACTTTCTTGAAAAAAAAGGATTGAACATACATGCAAGAAAAAGAAGGAACATGGAAGAATTGACATGTAACAGAGCAGAAAAGCAGAAAAGTACAGAAAAGGAAGTACGTATGTTCCATGCTTGAAGCATACACGTGATCATTGTGATCTTCACATGATGTATAACTGTGATCATGCATGGTTTAAAATGTACTACACATGTGATCACTATCAGACATTGCACTAGTTGAAAAGTACATGTGGTCATGTGCGACATTCATATGATTGTGAATCAACATGAGTCAACAGGCTGCACGTATGGTCGCTATCAAAGTATTTCGTGTGCCTTAGTCATTTACAGAGCTCGGTAGTTCGCATACTGTTATGAACAGATCCCTGCCACTTCTACGAGTTTGTCTCTTCCACAGAAACTCAGCTAGATATCCACCAATTTTAACAATCCTTACTTTGGTCAGTCTTTCTGAACATGCAACCAGCTGCCTTCAATGAGATTGGTACATGCACCAGTCTCTGGATCCTTGAATGTGAGCTTGTGAGTCCCCAGTAGAACATCAGCTCCATCGCTTCTTTCAGGTTTGACTTGCACATCATGAAGAGTACAAATGCTCTTCTTATTGTTGTGGCCACCTCTATGACAGCACCAACGAATGCCTTCCTCCCTTGTCCCACACACATAAATAGAGTCTCTACCATTTCACCATACTCTTTCTTTTCTACTCATGATCGTAACAATGTCAAGTGCATATTTTCGCCACAGGCGGGACAGGCCATTTGATTTTCCACCAGGCTATGCCTTATCAGGAACACGATGGTCGTTCGCATCCTCCTCCAAACTTCTGACTCAAGTCAAGCCAATGTTTAGTGCAGCAGATTCTCTCTCCTGTGCTGAGAGGATCCCTTCTACTCACTCCGAGGCATCCGACTAGGCATGGTGCCCAATAAGAGAGAGACAGTGCCACTACCTCACTTGAGGTAGCAACTGCCCCATCCGATACATTTCCGAACAACACTGCCCCGAGCAACACTGCCTCTCATTAGCTCCTTACCTATACATTCATTAACACCCATTGTCTAGTTGACAGCCCATTTTTATTTACTAGCTTTGACCAGTCAAGTAGAGCTGTACTAGCTGTTCCAACTGCAGCTGCTACTTTACCGCATGCTGCGACTGCTTTACAATGAGCTGTGTACTTTACACATGGCAAATACTGGCAAACACTCCCGTCACTCCAACATGACTAGGAGACAATAAATAAAAACAGTCTCTCAACTAGAAAATGGGCATCAAACTACAAACAGACAGCTGGGCAAGCCCTTGATGCCCTCTTTGGATCGTGCTGCTCTTGGGCCTCGACGACCCTTAGGTGCCCCTCTTTGCGTTGTCAACACCCTCTGGCAGCAGAATCTAAATTCCGCCTGAAAATGTTGGAGTGTAGCGTATGAGGTGTAGTCATGCCCGTGGCCAATTTTTATGCCAAGGACTGTAGAGTCAAGTAATTGGTCAAGTAACCGTGGCACAGAACAAGATGTGCATATTGTGCACAGGAAAGGGGGACAGTTATCAGTTATTTACTGTCAGGCAAATGCACCTCAATTAGTGTGCATGTGTACCGTGAGTACCTTAAATTCATGTCTTTGCTTCCTGGGTCTCTTTACATGCCATGCAGGGGCATCTCAAATTCACTGGACAGCACTGCCCCTCCAAAGCTCCCTGCCCCTCCTCAGTATGAAAGCATGGCACAAGATTTTTCTCGTATCCATAACACCATGTCCCAAGCTAAAGACTGTCCTTGTGATCTTTGCAAGGTAGCCACATGGAACCCATCCATGCAGGCCCCTAAGGCAAAATGTCCAGTCACCATTGACATGACAACTGAGGTCACAGCAACTCCTCATGGTTCAAAAGCAACTCAATAAACCTCCTCCACTTCTTGTTTCAGAATTTCCAGAATAGATATCTGTTGAAAAAGCTAGACTTTTTGTCATTGTGATTTGGGGCAGAGTGACAATTCAATAGCAGAGGTACCTGGCATCGCTCAGGTTATTATAAGACTCTCTGCAATACCAACCACTGGCAGACTTTGCCCATAGCTCAACACCTGCCCAACACCTCAGACCCTGATCAGATTTTGTTTTTACTTTTGAAACTGACTGATCCGGACACAATTCTTCTCTCTTCCTGTGCTTAGTGATAGCAGAGGGTCATCAGTCTTTGGGTCGAGACTTTATTTGACTCGCTGAGTTGCCCGGCTCAGTGTCTACCCCTACTGACCCTCTTCCCTCCCCTCCTCTTGCCATAGATAGCTACTGATACTGGATGTAGTATATGTAACATTTGACCTCGACTTCAGCCTCAAAACAGCCTCTGACCAAAGGTGTGGTGCAATTACTTTTGAGGATGTGATGTGTAGTGTGTGCTGACCAAGTTTGGCGATGATTGGATGCAGCAGTTGGGACGGCCATAGCCTGACAGGCAGACACCCAGACAATACAGTGCTTGGTGTACAGAATGTCATTTGGTATATACTGATATCATACGCTGACTGGGCATGGTTCTGAGTGGAATATCAACATGCAATTGATGTTCAGACTCTGTGACTTTTAGTACACACATTCACAGGTATGAATGTTTCTTAAGGCATTAGAGCACTTTAAGTGTGATGTGTTGACAAGAGGGCCGTGCCGGATGAGGCCAAATTTTGCCTCATTTGACCACCAAATGAAAGTGAAAGTGGCTGAAATTTTTTCAAGGGGGCTCACGCCCCCGGGCCACCATCTTGCGTTGCCCCCCCCCCTTGAGGGCCCCCTAGGTCGCAAAAATGTCACGTTTGAAAGGCCTTGAAAGGTTGAGAGACATTCTGTGACTTTTATTTATAACACACAGCTCCATCGCTCGAAAGATCACTCCAAGGATCGCTCCAAGATCTGAAGATGGCCACAAGCAGGTCAAAGACATTATCAAAGACTGACCTCGTGACATGGCAAAATGAGGCCATCTCTCGCGCCTTCGCCTGCAATCTCACAGCGGGTGCAGCATCTTGGGAGGTAGTGGTTCGACATGGGCAACCTCCCTAAACCTAACCTAACGTGCCTAAGCCTGGCTGCCCCCCGCAGACCTCAGCAGGGAGGGACATGTCTCCAGAAGGACTGGAGGATGGGTCCTCAAGGACCTTGGTCGGCGAGAATGGTGGCAGAAACTTAAGCCCAGAGACAAGCAGAAGCTACTCGACCGGGCGAAGAGGCTCCTCAGAAGATTCCTTGACAGTGTCAGACCTCCGATCTTCCTACATGAGGCACGGCTTGAGCTCAAAGACCTTGTGTCCGACGGCAGGTCCTGGCTCCATGTCTTTGAGGAAGGTCAAACGGTGACGGCTCGGATGTTCATTGCGGCAATGCCCTGCTTCTTCTCTTGGTTGGACGAGGAATCGACCCCAACAGTCTCATGATGGATGGTGCACCAGCTCACACCACCAACGCCAAAAAAACGCCGCACAAATCTGTATTCTTTGCGACACACATCAATATTCTTAGAGGCACAAATCTAGACTCTCTTGCTTGTGTTATACTGATGATCCTTAGGAACTGCTACTCCATATCATGATGCTGGGTGGAAGTTCTTGAAACAGCGGACACACAACTGTGCCTTACATTTGACACAAGCTGAAGATGGCCTGGATAAGCAAATTTTTTAATGCGTCTTCCTTAAGGAGCTTTGACTATTAAGTGATCCGGACCATCGTATCGGATGTCTTGCTGTAGATTTTTGTGTCGTGGATGTCCACATGTACCTCTGCTGGGTGAGGATGACAATACCAATGAGGTGGCCACAGCACGTCTAAAATCAAGGTAGGGCACATTTGGACTCACCTGACGATGCAACAGCCGGGTATTGACAACCGTGGAGTCAACCATCCAAGTGAAAATTGACCACCACCACTTCTTTTTTCGCCTGCCGATTCAACATTGTGCTACACTCTGATCAGCCCGATCAGTACCACCCATTGCTCTTGTTATACAAGTGAATGGAGTTGGGTTGCTGAACGATGATCTTTTTCTTTTCTGCACTTGACCACCTTGCTGCATTGTGAGTTGGATTTGTAGCGGACGAAGTGGAGACAACAGTTACCACTGCATTATCTTTCCATCGCACAGGGGCAACTTTGTCTGCCTCGTCAAATACTATAGCAATGCTTCCTCGTTCATTTCTTTTCATTGCTCTGACTCCTGGAAGTGGACGAGAGTTGGGGACACGATTCTGATGAATCGTCCCAGTGAAAGCATATCCACAACTAGCCATTTCCACTGCCAGGGGTACCCCACTGAAGTAATTGTCTGCATACAGTCTTAGAGGCAGTGTCTTGATTCGGGGTGGAAGCTGATCAAGCAAATGGCACATGGTAGCAAGCACCTCCTTTTCCATATTTTCACTCCAGGTCAGTCTGTGTGACAGTTGATCCTTGGTAGAGGTCAAACTGTAGCAGATAGACACTTGGGGAATTTAGACACCACGCCTTGAATCCAAATCGAACAGGCTTATTACGGATTGTCTGTTTGCAGCCATGACGTCCAAAGTATTCAATCATAGACTCGTCCAAATCCAGGTTAAGGTCCATAGGGAATGCTGCTGCAAATATCTGATTCAGAATATCCATGATTGGGCGCACTTTTGCCATATGATCAGTTATGGTCAGATTTGCATTATCAGCACAGTGTATGTGGCGAAAGATGTCATCAAAGCTATTTCTTGACATGGCATTGGCAACCATGTTGCAGTGAAGATCATCGTCTTCAGACCAATAGTGCCTGCATCTTGGCAGAACATGATAGCCTGAGATCAGGAGAATGCCCACAAATGTCTTCATGTCCTCTACAGAAATGAGGAAATCATGCTGCTTCAATGACCCATACCGGATTGTCTCTGATGTAAGATGCTTGAAGACATCTGTGAAAGAATAATTAAAAGTCTCCAGAGGTGATTGATGCTTCAGAGAGATTGCAGGCTCCAAACCAGACTGTATAGAGGCAAAGCAACGAAGTCCCACTTCTTTTTTAGTCCACCTGTAAGTGAGGGAATCCTTTGCTGCCTTACTCTTCACTCCAGTCGCAATTTCATCGTCAGATGCATCATCATCCTCTGATTCCTCTCTCAAGTGCACGCCATCAGCCAACTCAGCAGAGGCTTCAGCTCTCAATTGCCTTCCTGACAAATTGTCAATCAGACCTCCTCCATCTTCCTCACCACTGTCCTCGTCTGATTCAATGGCTGGTGCTGGTGGTGCTATCCAGATGTGTTTGGCTTCAACTTTTTTTCCAGAAAGTCCAGTAGTTCCAGAGTCGTCTTCTTGCAGCTTTGAAAAACAGATTCCACATTTGCACTGGGGCTACAACAGGCTACATCACAGCTATGCCAAACTCCACATTCGGAGTATGCAACTTTTTTGCTCACTATGGCTAATGTGTCAATTTGTACTACGCATTGTCCCGTTGTCTATATATATATTGAAAAAAATGTTGGCTCTATTACAGTTGTACAGTTGAATCAATCTCAGCCAAAGTTGTCACGCTTGATTAGTATCATGTGAAGAGTCATGGGCAAAAAGTAGAGCTAAGTTAGACATATATTGAACTTACTGTTGCTTTAGACAATTGGGATGCTCCATGGTGAGGTCAGACATACCCCAGCAGTGGCTTAAGTAGCTCAAGCTGCAGACAAGTTTGAGCTTGGTTGACTAAACCAAACAACCAGTAGGTCTCAGATTGGCTGAGAACAAGATATATTGTTTGAAGATCCAAAGCTGCTCAACTAGGCTAGGAGTACCCATAAAACATTGGCATCTATATAGAGACATTGGTCTCAAATGGATTAAGGAAGTTTTAATGACAAAAAAGCAAGCACAACTGCCTGTTCCTCGACATTTCTGAGCGTGAACTTCCTCCCTTCACTGCAAGGGAGGGACCAAGGCAACAACCAAATTTGGCACTGCAAAGTGCATGGTCCCAGCCAAGCAGGTCAAGTCTGCCAGCTTTGAGTCAAGGCAAGACCAGCTTTGTGTTGAGTTCAAAGCGATTGTTGAGGGCGAAGGGCATGTTCAGCACGGGTCAAGTCCACACTAGTGAGGTAAGTGTTGTAACATCCCAATGCCAGGTACCTCTGCCAGTAAAAGATAGAGATTCTGCCGGACTTTACGTACTCTGTCTGTGTATTTATCTCTCTGTCTGTCACATCATGGGCACCCCAAATGCTGCACCGATTGTCACCAAACTAGGTCAGCAGATGCTACATAGCACAACCTTGAGTGCAATCTCGTCTGAGACCGATCTGAGGACAAAATCGAGGTGCAATGTTACATTTACTGCTTGCAGGATCAGGATGTATCAGTAGCTCTCTATGGTAAGAGAAAGAGAGAAAAGAAGTCAACAGGAGCGGACTTTGAGTCAGGAAAAAACAAGCAAGCCAAATTGTGGCTCGACCTGCAGGCTGATGGCCCGCGGCTATCACTAAGCTGGGGAAAAGAGAAGAATGGTGTCCGGATCAGCCACTTTCAAAAGTAAAAACCAAATGGGTCCGATCCGGATGCAGACGGTCATGACGAAGTGGATGGTGAGCCTAAGGCCCAGCATCAGCTTCGAGGCCGAGATCAGCGTCAAGTAGACGCAAGACCAGCTTCGTATTGAGCAAGGGTCGAGTCCATTGGAGGCAGGATTGCGGCTAGTCTTACAATACCCCGAATAATATGGGTTGCCCCTGCTGGCAAACCATATTTTCTGATTTTGATGGAAATAAAGTGGTTCCATATTTTCGGGCTCTCGGTAAATAAGACGGGACAGTAAAGAAAAAAAAATCTGACCTCAAATTGATGAAGAAAAAGTGGCAGATTTTCTAAGCACGAATAGATCTTTCCGTCATGAGAAGAAAGATAGACACAGGGACTAAAGTTGCCCAATGAGGGAGGAAGCTTTTTCCGAAGCTGACCCTCAGGTGTACCCGTGGGTGCAGAAGAAACCCTGGGAAAAACATGCTCGCAAAATTCGGAATGTTCAGTCCCAGTGTCCAATTTCTCATCATGACGGACGATATTTTGTGTTATGGAAAATGCAATTCTCGTGCTCTAAGCTCGTAATAATAATGCAATACCCAGACGCGCAGCTGGGTGACAGTCGTGCGTGGAAGTCCAACGTACATCTCTGCTCTGCTTTGCTCCTCTATCACTCCATATCTCAAGAAGTGTGCAGTGCAATAGGATGGCTGCAAATCCCATGGATCATCTGCGTCAGCATATGGACAAAGCTGCACAACGGAAGTATCTAAGACATTAGAGCGAATTCATTGAATTGTCTGGGATTGGCTGTTATTCATCGCTGTATAACAGGTATCGCTGTGTGCATCGCTGTAATAAACGAGCCATATTTCGGGGGCGAGGCTGTCTTTGCTGCTGTGCTTCTCTGATCAGCTGAGACAGCAACGAGGGCGAGCACGCAACTTGTACAGTTGAGGCTGGTCAGTGAAGCACAGCCGCAAAGGCATCCACGTCGAGGTGATGTAGCTCGTTCATATCAGCGATAGATATTACAGTTACCACAATGCAAAAGGGAACACGAACACTTGATCATCTGCTATGTACTTTATTCCACTCAAACCCTTCTATATTTTATGCAAACCCTTCTGTATTTCACGCCAACCTCACTATAGTTTATGCAAATTTCTGTATAACTCACGCCATGTCGAGAATGCCTGAAATAACTTATGACGTTTTTGTATTTTCCGCGTTCAGTACATAATCAAGCATTCGTATTCACTTTGCCTCGTGGTAAAACAGAGACAGACAGCGAACAAAAGAGCTCCTTTGAGCTGTTCAAAGAGAAGCGTGAGGTTTACGAGCACAGTGACAAAACAATGTGGACAAGCTATTCGAGTGTCAATGCCCTTTATCGTTGGAGGGGAAATCCTTCAAGGTGTGTAGGACTTCAGACTTTTGGGCGCACGCTCCATTGGGTGGACTTAGCCATTGGCATCTGCTGACCCAGTTCGGTGACGAGCGGTGCAGTGGTTGGGGCGCCCGTGGCCGGACGGGCAGACCACCCCGGCCAAAGACCGTAGACCATTTGTAATTTCTCCTTTTACACGACAGTTAATAGACCCAATATTTGCACTGTCAATACCTTTTTTGACTACAACGTCATCTGGAAACTGTAGTCTGTTATGGGTGGCTGACACTGAGTAACCATAACTGGGTAACTTACAGAAATTTCGGGAATTTGTGTGGTGAAAAAGTATCAGCTATCACTGGACCTATGTTGTGTTTGTCAGTAGGACAGCGAGCGCGCGCGTTTCGCTCTGAGCGAGCGCAGACCTGACAAAAAGCATCTGCGCTCGCTGTGATTTAGCTTAAGATCACTTGAAAGCAAAGTTGAAGCTAGGGTTCGTGTCACTGGGCTCGAGACCTGTGGATTTAAGCGTGTCAAAGACTAAAAACTAGCATTTGGAGTTGGAGTGCGGCGGCGAGACCATCTGAAAGCAGTGACTCTTATCATTCTAAGTGGATTAGCACACGGATGGAGAACGAAACATGGCCATAGAACATTGGCATAGGTCACACATGCCGAGTTGTTCCAACACGACCTTTGAGCCATGACTAGGCAGCGGGGAAAGGCCACAAAGACGCCGAAGTCCGGTCATAGTCGCAATTCGTTCGCTGTCAGCACGTGTGCGCGAAGACCGTGCAGGAGAACAACGAACTGCGCAGGACAACGAGTACTCGGCACAGTATTGTCCTTAGTACTCGATCAGTCTGGCTCCATCCAGCTTTGGGCAGCCACGCTTCGTTCGAGGACCATCCAGGAGTTGCAGTATAGCAGACATCGAGACACAGGATTGCTTAGCGTGCACGTTTGCATTTCCACAATGTTCACTTTCTCACATTTTCGTTAGCCTTTTCAAGCTGCCAATGTGAAATCCAAGTGTGTTTGCTGTTGAGCCTGCAGACTTTGATTCTCTATTGAAACCTGGGCTGTTTGCTGAAAAGGATTAAGAATGATGTTTTAGAATGACACTAAGCATAGTTGCTTGTGGAACCTGCGTAGTTCTGTATTTCGTCTTTGCAGCTGCCATACAATGTAAAACAGCATCCTGCAAACCTAAGTTTAGTTGAATTGGCCACCTAAGGTAAACTGGCATCCCCCAAACTATGTTTAAAGGACTGGAATTGCCATACAAGATAACATGAAATGCATTCCTGAGACTTAATTTGACTTGCTTAGCTTTGCTCTTCCGCTTGATTTCACTCTGAACAATTCGACAACTTTCATGGGAAGCTCATTGGCATTGGGAATAGGGCAGACTTTCGAAAAGTCTACAAAGTCTGCCACTGGGGGTAGTCTTCCATCATCGATTGCAGTCTGGAAGAAGTGAACGACAACCTCTCGAAAGTCGTTGTCAGTCCTCTTTTTAGATCTGCGCTTAATTGCGTTCCAGACAAGGTCTTTCACTCTGTCCCAGGTGACGTTGGACACTGCAGCATTACTTTGCTTGGTCCAATGCCACAGTCAATGAAGATTGAGAAATGACTGAACACTATTTCCCTCAAGTCCGGATCATGGTGCACCTTTGATGTTGGGGTTGTACAGGGCACCTCCTTCCTGGTCCTGAAAAAAAAGTGAAGTTCACCAAGAATCCTGGTTTGCAGTCACTACAATGAGACTGCACAATTTACTTCTTACCTGCTTTTATCTAGCATGTTCTGTACATCATCAGGAGTGGTCTAGTCACCAACAATCTCCTCTTCCTCAGCACTTTCATCGTCAAAGTCCTCTCCAAGAGTATCCAGGTTCTTCCCAGAGTTCTGTCGCACCTGCCCCTAATTTGCAGCGTTAAGTATTTGTCATATCTTTCACTCACCTAATGTTTCACTGAACCTAAGCGGCAAACAACAGGTTTGCCAAGACAGATGGAAGCTTTTGTCCACATAAGTGACTGAAGATGGACGCTAATGAGCCAAGCTGCAATCACTTTCCTTGTGTCTGCATTGGTGTTTTTTCCCAACTGGCATTTCAAGAGAATGTGATGATTTTGCTGCTGCTCCTTTCTTTCCATGGTAAAAGAGACTCTGGGTTTTCCCCTCCTTCAAGTCATCATCCAGAGCTTTGAAGTAGCATCTGATGATGCCCACACAGTCAGTTCCCCCCTCCTCTTCAGAACGATTTGGAATGAGGTACCTAATTCCAAAAAATGAGTTTTGTGACGTGACGCTTAGAATGTCAAACACTTCAATGAAAACTTAATCTTATACTTATATAGATGTTGTTGGCTTCATCCCTTTTGAATGAATGTAAATAATCAGAAACCTTTCATAACTGGTTGGACGTCATCCATAGTCAGCTTGAGTATTTTTTCTCAAGCTGATATGATGACCTCCACAAATGGTCAACACAACTATGGCCCTGCGAACCAGGAGCCGGTGATCTTCATTTTCGGCCCAAGAAGCAGATGTTCCAGGTCATCGTCAAAGACACCTGCCTTTTTTCTTATCTCGCTCTTGCAGCATGCTCCAACATACTCGGCGATTTCAGTTCAATCCTGAAAATATCACATCACACTTGGGCAACTTAATTTTGAGACAAGAAATGTTCTCCTTCAAGCATAAGTACAATCGATGATAAATTGCATTGATGCTCGAGTAGCATGTCCATATACTCTTCCCACTATACTTCCCCACCTCACGTCTGTCTAGGAAGAACGTCATAAAGTGTTCCTTCTTGGGCAGAATGTCAGTGTGGATCCCAGAGAAGTGCACAAAGTCACTCCAATATCTCAGGTGTTTTTGCCTTGTCACTTTGTTCATGAGTTTACAGAGATGCTGTATATTTTGCGGATCCACCATCTTTCTCAGATGGAGTACAACTGACGACTCATCAGAACCACCGGAGCAGTACTGAGTACACTGACATGAGCTTTAGGTCGTGTGATCAGCTCGAATTGCCCTTTCCGTAACAGAAAATATCGTCCGTCATGAGGAAGACATTGACCACATTGACCATGATTCATTGGGGAATGAATTTCCTTGGTTCCTTCTCAACCTCAGGTATACCTTCAGCTACTAAAAAACATTCGGAACATCATCCTCCCTCACTCAGACACTTGACTCCCTGAGGTCAATGTTTTCCTCATGACAGAAGTATACAGTGCTTGGCATAAGTAATGTCGCTTGGTATATATCGATATTATACGCTGACTGGCGATGGTTCTGAGTGGAATATCAACATGTAATTGATTGTTCAGACTCTGTGACGCAACTTTTAGTACACACATTCACAGGTATGAATGTTTCTTAAGGCATTAGAGCACTATAAGTGTGATGTGTTGACAAGAGGGCCGTGCCGGATGAGGCCAAATTTTGCCTTTTTTGACCACCAAATGAAAGTGAAAGTGGCTGAAATTTTTCAGCCACTTTCAGGCACTTTCACAACAGGCCTGATGTCTGAGGCCATTTTGAGGCCGAAGTCAAGACCCAAATTAAGGTCCGAAGTTCTGTTTACTACATTACATTACACAGCCCATCGATGGCCATGCTATAGGTATAGGTAAGCCTCTTGCCAATAGCTGTGCAGGACCACTTTTTTCAGCAGGTGTCTATGGCAAGAGGAGGGGAGAGAAGGTCAGTAGGTGAGGTGCAATCACTTTTGAGCATGTGATGTGTAGTGTCTGCTGACCAAGTTTGGTGACGATCGGTGCGGCAGTTGGGGCAGCCATAGCCTGACAGGCAGACACACAGACATACACACGGGGACTTTGCTTTATACACATAGAACATATTGAATGCTTGTGAAACGCACACAACAATGCACCAGTTTATTAAACAGGTCATGTTGAAAGCCGGCATTACTGTTTCAGCCTCTTGAATTTTGGCTCGATCCGTTTGTTCCTGATGAATGTCCTGACTCTTGAGTAGAATGTAAGGACGTCTCTGGACCATTGGCTGCCCAAGGTTGCGGCCAGCTTCTCTTAGAATCTTTCAATGTCCATGTCCTTTCTATTTGTGCTATCACAGTTTTGTCTGAAGTGAACAAAAGTCTGCTCAAGTCCTTGCAAGACTGTGGAAAGGTGCTGTCTGGTCAATACGTAAGCTGAGGTTATCAAGGTTTGGAAGTTGGCAAGGTTTGCATCCTAGATTTGGGTGGACTTTTGCGCGATTGAAGGACAATCCATCCGCACACGTGAGCAAGGCCAACAGTCAAAAGCATGAGGGGATCATTGAACAAGTCCCTGATGACGATGTAGAAGGTAAGCGAAAAGACTCCTTCTCCACGAAGGGGGACTGTGTGTCTATTCTTTCCAGAATTTCCCCTAGACACGAGCCGATGTCCCCGATTTGTTCATCTTGGTGAGGGCATGAGGTTGGTTCTTAAAATGGATCCCAGTTGAGTTCTTCGGTGCTGGTGACTTCATGACGTCAAACCAGTCATTGATGGTCTGAATGCCTCTACCTGGTTTGACCTTGCCAACAAGGTCCACAACAGCTTTGGCGACTGCACGTGAGGAAAATTGGAGATGGAGTCAGATGGAGTCTACACTTGGTGGACCCGTCGTCTTTCTTCTGCAAGTCACCTGAGCGTCGCCAGCTTAAAGGTCATCTGCAGATCCTCGCCAGACTCAAAGTTCTTCCCAAACAGATCGAGAAAGTCCGGGCGCGACTCTGTGATCTGGGGGCAGCAGCACCGCAACGCAGGGTCAACCTGATGGCGTCAGTGCCGCACTCAGATTAGCGCTGCACCCACAACAGAAAAGCATTGAAGCTGTCATTGTTTGATTGAGGTCACCTGCATCCGCACGTGTTTGCTGCTCGCTGCCACGAGAAAGCACCTCTGGTGTTGCAGCAGAAGATAAGGCGTTATGGAAGAGGACGGAGGATGCACGCGATACCAGGATAAGGCCTGATGCTTGACAGTCAACTGCAGAAGCACTCAAATATGTGCCACATAAACATAAGAGTGAAACCTTGAGTGCTGCCACGCGTACTGGAGAAAGTGACCTTCATTTCTGAAGGTCAGAGGAGTGGCAGCTCTTAAGTGAAAGGGCACCTGAGTCATCATGAGCAGAAATGAAAAGTACAAAGTGTTGCTACTCTGGTGGGAGGAAAGTGATGCATCGAACTTTTTATCTCGGACAGGAAAAAGTTATGTGTGATTGAAATGCGAGCAGAATGAACAACCTTTGCTCCAACTTTTTGGTTCAAAGGTTTAGATGGCTCAGATGTCAGCTTTGTTTTGCTCTCATACATAGGACAGGACATAGCGCTTCTATTAACTACTAATGTACTAATGTTCAACGAGGTTCTGTTTTGGTGTCAACTGACCAAGCTTGCCACAATTTCCAGATCTAGTAGGACACCTCAAGCAGTTTCATACTCACCAGGCAGTTTGGACAACTCTTTGTTAACACCCGATCATTCTGAAAGAACAACATTATGTATCGCTTTCCTCCTGCCGGAGGTAGCAACACTTTGTACTTTTCATTCCTGCTCATGATGACTCAGGTGCCCTTTCACTTAAGAACTGCCACTCCTCTGACCTTCAGAAATGAAGGTCACTTTCTCCAGTACGCGTGGCAGCACTTACGGTTTCACTCTTATGTTTATGTGGTATATATTTGAGTGCTTCTGCAGTTGACTGTCAAGCACAGGTCTAATATAGTATGTGCTATAGGCAAAACATATCAAATTTCTCTTCATGCACCTGATCCAACGACATCATCTTTTTTTTTAATCCGTGTAGATTTCCACAACTAGGAGATGTAGCCTGTTCGCGCCTCTGTCTGCTCTAAGTCCACAGTCATGACTTTTCGACCATTGAAGTTGTGTTGCGCAGTGCCCTTTAAACAATGACTTTGTTCAAAAATAAGTGACATTCACAGAAAGCTTGTTATTCGGAAGATATCCCAAAGGTCAAAGACATATTTAAAAAATAAAACAACTGTTTTTTTCTAGATGCTAAAGTCTAAGCTAGACTGTTTTTATTAATCTCTTACCGCATCCTAGATTTCTTATCAGACTCCATTTGGAGACAATTTGGTCAATCAAAGGGCATCTATAAACAAAGTGCACATAAAGTGAGTGATAATAATTGGCTTGTCTTAGCTTCATCGCAGGGCCTGGCAAATCAGACCCCCTTGTTATGTTCTGAAGTTATGTAGTGAAACTTTACAGCAAGAGGGGGCATGGGGGTGGTGTTTTTGAAAACCATTTGGCTACATCTACACCATTGGGCATTGGGCAAAAAACCGAAGAGAGGATGGACTTGACCAAATTCCAAAATTTTCTTTTTTTTTACCCACCCTATTAAGGCATAGGCACTAAAGCAAGTCCAGACATTGTGCAATAGTACCACGAGATATTTACTTGAAAATATACACTTTCACAAATAATAACATGACTTTACCTTATTTGGGGGTGATAGAGTAATAATTACTGGGTCGTCTTGCGAGCCAATCTCAACAAGAAGTAACCCTAGTCTTAAATGGCACTAGCGATTCAGAAATTGTCTTGTATTCCAACGTGCATGTCTCAGGATATAACATAGCTCCACCAAGTTTGAAGGTGATATAGCAATGATAGTTCGCTTTTAAAATTTGCCCACTCATCAGCACTTGGATGAAAAAGTGGGAGAGCTGCATCCTTGTCAACTATCAAAGAAGCAAAAGTTAGAGCTCTGCTTGTACCATGGTTTGCTCATGAAGTCGAAGCGGTTGAGTTCATGCTTTTGATTCAACTAACTTTTTTTTCAATTATGCTTAAGTATGATGAATGAAAGCTAAATCCTGAGTGTCCCTACGTACTTGTGTTTCAATCAATCACCACAGCACCAAAGATTTTAGATTAGTTGTGGAGTGAAGAAAGGACGAGTCGAGCCTTTTCATTTGAAGGAGCTGAAAAACTACCAGTCAAAAACTAGGACAAATAACTGTTCCGTCCTCCAAAGCTCACATCTGACGCACTTTACAGCACCCGTATTTTCTTAACATACCTTTTTCGTCCTCGTCCTCGTCAACTGGAGGTCGGCATCGATCAAACATTCCAGTCGTGTCTGCAGCCCGGTTTCGTGCCTCGTGGACTCGATATGCGGACGCCGACGCGACTGAGAAAACGTTGCTATGCACGTAAGTGAAATGCTGACGTCGAAACCGTCGCCACAGGAGACACGACGAAACCTCAGCACGCGATGCCAGCCACACTTCTTCATCGTAGGTGCTCATCTGCAATGCTGAGTCCCGCCTGCCAGGACGAAGATCAGACTCATGTCGTGCACCACAACAGTGCCAACGGCCTGACGACTCCAGGAGCAGCAACGTCGACCTCGGCACGCTCGAATCCCATGTCAGGAAAGGGAGAAAGAGAGAGAGATCGACACACTTCGACTCGACCGAGGTCAGGTCTTGACTCTGCCCGGAGGGAGGAGGAGCCAATGCGTTGATCAGGAAAAACAAGTAAGTGGCAGAAGTCGGCCAAGGAAGAAATGGACGTGGAGAGTGAGGACGACGCGGAAGTGACGCCAACGCCGCTGACGCCTGCCTTCAAGGTACACATTTGCACGACGTTGGTGTCAGCGTACAAGTCGACTGGAGTGTCCATCCACCACGCACAGGTGACCCTGGACGACGTAGCCCTCGGCGCTCTGAGTGACGGCGAACTACACGAGTGCCGAGGCAGCCGAAGTCGCAGTAGGAGTCCTCGACCCAGTCAAGCAGATCTGTGTGACGAGGTCAAACGGATGGCGCAGGGAAAGCAGCTCACGCACTTCCAGGTCAACTATATTTCACTTTCTAACAATATAGCCTTGACCTCCTACACCGAACTTAAGTATGTCCTTCATCTTATTGTCAAGGCGCTGTCTCTCCTGCGCAAGATCCTTCTAACCTCTTCTCTGTTGGACGGAGATAAGAGAAGTCCTGAAGAAGCAACCGACACTGCGACAAAAAGAGTCGACCAAACAAACGACACTGATAAAAAAAATATTGAAGAAATGACTCAATAAACGCTGTTTAGGCTTGTTGTATTATGGTGACGTGACTGTCCGTCCTGTGGGACATTTCATCTCTACCGAGTGCGTCCTAAGTATACCCTTACACTAGTACATGTTGGCCAGTGACAGCTGTGACAGTGACATATGTATGCATGTACGTACTTCTACGTAGCGTGGCAGTAACTCTGTAGCCCAGGAAGGCGGTTCTACGTACTACTAACTAAATAGGAGCGCTCTGGCCTGTGTTCCAGCACACTTCTGACGAACGCTTTCTCTTTTTCGCTCAAACGTCCTTACTCTTCTTGCCAATTAGCTGCTCTGCTTGTCGTTACCGTGGCTGAGGATCATGCCAAAGTGTGCGAAATCTCTTTGCTCAGCTCACTGCTTAGATGCTCCTTCTTCCTGCTTTGTTTGGACCGACTGTCTCGACGCTGACTCAACACAATCATTGAACTTCGGTTGATGTCCTGGCCTTGCGAGATTTCTGCAAAGAGAGAGAGAGAGAAGCCATTTCAATCCGGGAGCTGCAGCACACAAAGCAGTCATGTCCTGTTCCACGTGGCAAACGTGAGAAAGGCCAAGGGGCAGTGATTGGAAATCACCATCAGCAAACAACCAAACATCATGTCCTTCAGCCTCGACCCAGACAGGGTGGCCAGGAAACTTGCAAACTTGGACAGTTAGGGTAGGCCTGACTTTTTGACGACGCTGTCGTTCGATCCGACTTTCCTGGCATGCATCAATTCGCGTCCAATTGTCCCCAACGCGGCGCGCCGTTAGTAGCGCAGTGCGACGCTCAAAAAAAAGAAAAAAAAACTAGGCCAAAGTTAGGTCAGTCCTACTCTACCTTCAATACATATGCAGGCCAGACGACGTTAGCACATTCTATCTTTCTTGCCTTTCCTCCTCCCATGCCGAACTCGGTGGACAACTTAGACAGGCTGCTCTCCATCAGCGCGTAGGCCTTGGCGCATTCGGCCGCCAAGTCTTGCGCCAGTCCCGCCACAGTTTTGGTGTCCAGGGAGCTGCGCTTGGAGCTGGATTTGGAGTCACTACTGGTAGATGGACGCATGCGGACGACGGCACCGGCGACGTCGCTCCCTCCGCTCTGGCCGCCGCCACCGAAGGGTGCGGCCGCCACCGCGGCGGCGGCGGCAGCGGAGAACACGCCGCTGTTCCTGTTGGCACGAGGCCGCTGCTGAGGACTGCACTCCGAGGACGTTTCGCCCTTGGAAGAGGCGGACGAGGACGACGAGCTCTCCCCGAAGGCCGAAGACGTGGTTCGCGGCTTCTGCTGCTGAAACTGCTGTTGCTGTTGTTCTTGGCTCGCTCGCTCCCGCTCCACAATCTGCAGCTTCGTCCGCACTTGTTCAAACAGTTCTTCTCCCAGCGGCTGCGACTTGCGCCGTTCGCCGCGTTGCTTCTTCTCCTTCTTCCGCCGCGGCTGCTTCATGGGTTCTGCGTCGCCCTGACTCTGGATGATGACGGGCTCCTTCTCGGTGAAGGACACGTTCCTGCGCAGCTTGGGCTTGCACACCTTGCCGTTCGAAGCGTCAGACTTCTTGTCGGTGTCCGTGGTTCTGGTGTCTGGTTGCGTCCGCGGCGGCTGCGGCTGCGGCGGCGGCGACCGTGACGTGGCCGCCGTTGCAGTGGACGCCACCACTGGTGAGGCGGGTGACGCGGCTGCTGCTCCAGCGACTGGCACTTGCAACGATGGCTGCGTCGCAGCAGGGACAGCGGATGCGCGAGAGCTATCACGACTCGTGTGGACGACCACGGGCTGGATGGGATCAGCTGCGGAAGAGCTTCCGTTGCAGAGTCTGGAGGGAGAGAACCATGCATGACTTCTCAGGCACAGGCTCAACATATACCAATCTTACAGGGCAGGGATGTTTGTGACCGAGGCCCTCCTGGAGTACGTGGACTCAGTGATGCTGTTTCTCCGGGAAAGTCTGCCGCCGTAGGTGATCTCATCGAGACCTTGGCTGATGCTGGAGTAGATAGCGAAGCCGGAGTAGCCGTCGAATAGCGACGAGCGTCTGGACACGGACACGTAGTCGGAGTAAGCGCCTCCGCCATATCTCAGCGAGCTCTGTCTGGAGAGGCTCTCCGCTCGCCTACTGTGGTGGTGCGAGGACGACGTGGACGTCTGGCGGTGGAAGTAGCGCGACGACGGACGGTCGTCGGTCTCTCTGCGGACGCTGCTGGCGCGGCTCACACT
>JAAUXU010062778.1_pt1 | contig 20284 bp, 29 predicted proteins | sample 7278151 | NCBI WGS metagenome assembly JAAUXU01 (sample SAMN14350113, study PRJNA611818) | marine sediment metagenome | isolation source: surface marine sediment (1.8m) | place: French Polynesia: Moorea | collected 2018-08 | reverse complement strand
TCTCCCTATGAGTGGTCGCATCCTCACCCTTGTGTGGACACCAGGTCAGGCAGCAGCTCTAATGTTGCGTTCAGTGTTACAGTGGACTCCGGCTATTGCGACACCCTCTGGACCGGAGGAGCTTGTCTGCACGTCCGGAGTCTCCTGCACATCTCTCTTTTTTTCAGCTGTGACCTCTTTCTTGTTGTTCTTCTTCCCCAGGGGCCTCGTCTTCCAGAACGACTTCACCCTGCCCAACAGCTTCTGGTTCGCCATCGGGACGCTCATGCAACAGGGGTAAGTTGTACTCTCGTGTAGTCCATTTAGGGAATGACTTTGAAATGCCTCTCCGTTCACGTCCTGCAGCAATAAATTCCGACCTTTTTGTCCTCGCGTCCTTCGTCTCCCTGCTCCTCTTTCGGGTTATGTAGATGTCTCCGGTCGGGCTTTGGGTGCCCTTCTTTCTTCACCCGGACATTCTCACTGTGCACTGCCAAAGCACGTGAGGAAAACGCATGGAGAGGGGAGGAGAGAAGCAAGTCTAGCATCCCAGTGCGCTGACAGTGATCAACTTAATATCGCAGTGAATGACGCGCAGCAATAAGAAATCCTGGAAATCGTCACTTTCATCACTGCTTCAGCTCTTCAGCAATGGAGAGAGGAATCACTTGGCACCATCTTGGCTGAGCTCACTAACACTGCTCAACTTTCCTTATCTTGGAGGTCCTGGCAATGGGCGGCTTTCTGTGTGTCCGTCCTTTTGGCCTATTTTCAGTACTAAGTGTTTACGTGGCAGCTTTTTGCCCTTTTCTACTCCCTCCCCCCTTTTCCGGTCCTCATTTCCTCTCCTTTGCTGTGGGCTTGCGAATTGTTCGCACGCATCAAAGAGAGAGAAAGTGGCAAAAATTCATGAGCTTTAACGCCCCGATGATCGCATCTCCTCTCCCTATTCTTCGCCCTAAATGCATGCAGAATGACTTTTTGCGAGGAACAAGAGAGGAGGATGGAAAAAGCTTCTTAGCCATGCACTTCTGCTCTGAAGAATCTCAGCCGCAGTGTGGAAGGTGTAGCAGAATTTCCTTCCAGGCTGCAATTTGGCCGCTGCTTTTAGTGTGGGTGATTCGAGCTGCCGTTGGGCGTGCTCAACAGCTCATTGTCAGCCAGGAACATGTCTGTCCTCTGCGGGTCCACGCAGCTCTGGCCCAACGCCTGCAGACGCCCCACGTCTGTCACGTGCTGGCAGCCGAGGAGATCACGTCTTATTGCGGATCCTGAGGACTGCAAAAATTGCGGCCAAAGTTGGCGGGCGTAGAACGAGCAGCGGGATTCATGGGTGCTTTCGCTTTTGTGTGCCTCAATGGAAATTTCATTCCAATTGCTTCCTGCCTTTCACAAATCACCCTCAATCCATAAAGCAGCGACGGCGGCGGCGGCGGAGGCGGCGGCGGAGGCGGCGGCGCCGGCGGAGGCATCACGGGACGCACACATCCTTCACTTGCTTTTTCTCACCAGGTCCGACCTGAATCCCAAGGCCGCGTCCACCAGGATCGTGGGCGGGATGTGGTGGTTCTTCACTCTCATCATCATCAGCTCGTACACAGCCAACTTGGCCGCTTTCCTCACGGTGGAGCGGATGGCCACCCCCATCGAGTCCGCCGAGGATCTGGCGGAGCAGAGCGACATCTCCTACGGAACCCTCGTCGGAGGCTCCACGCTCACATTCTTCAGGTGTGATACTTGGCTACGTGGTACCGGGTGCCCAACAACTGCCTCGGGCACGTTCTACTGAAGGATCGACTTGAGCAGCAATTTCCTTAGACGTACTCAACACGTACCAAGTTTCACTCTCCAAACATAATTTCGCGTCATTTTTAAGTCCTTTTAAAAAAGACTTTCTCAAGCTGAGGCTTTGCCAGGGTTCTTTTCACAGCAAGTACAAGGCATGGCAGACAAATTGGGGCAGCAGCAGCGACTCAAAACTTGGCTCGTATCAACTTTTAAAGTAAGTCAGTTAAAAAGTATTGTTTAGAGGACATTTAAAAAATGTCAGTGCCACAGCCTCATTTGGGGAGTGTCATCCTCTTATTTGAGAGCTACATAGGCCTGAAAGTTGACCAGTACAAAAGCTTGGTACGGACCAACTGCTTCACTTTCTTTTCTCACCTTTTGCATTCGTGGAGCAAATATTTACTTGGGTTTATCGTTTGTCCACTATGCTAAGAAAGCATGTTTTTCACCCCACTTTAAGACCTTGGTCGATCCCGTCCATTCCTATATCATTGGATATGATGCCCAAACAGTGGAGCTACACAGTTTTTTTTTCTTTTGCAACCTAATTCTTGCGCTCATATAATACGGATATAAGTTGCCTGATTGTTGTTTAGTACCTACTGTACCCTTACGCCCATTTTCCACATAGAGACGCCAAGATGGAGACCTACCAGAAGATGTGGCGCCACATGGAGAGCAAAGAAGCCGAATCCTTCGTGGAGTCCTACGAGGCGGGCGTCGACAGGGTGCTCAAGGTTGTCCGTGTAGTATTAGCATCATGCGTAGGTACATTTCTTCATACTTAAATTATTTGCGTAAATTGTAGGGTAACTACGCCTTTTTGTGCGAGTCCACGATGCTGGACTACCTGATCCAGCGTAACTGTAACCTGACTCAGATCGGGGGGCTCTTGGATGACAAAGGGTACGGGATCGCCACGCCTAAGGGGTCCAAGTGGACGGAGAAGATATCACAGGCCATCCTTTTTCTCCAGGTTTAGCAAAATGTCCATTACATGCAAGATTTGCAAGGATACTGAAATTGAAAGGCTTCTAGGAGAAGGGCGTGATCCAAATGTACTACGACAAGTGGTGGAAAAAGCACGGGCAGGCGGCCGACCACATGCACGAGAGGTGCGACACGAAGAAGACCATGGATCAGGTACACACGTAATGGAGGATGTGAGCCGGAATCCCCATACCAACGTTGTAAAGTGCTGTGGTCACTACGTACTTTTCAGGCTGTTTCGAAAAGGTCCTTTTTTTCCAAAACCGAACTGACGCGTACTTTTGCTCTAGCATCACAATATGGGATCAAAGTTATGTACGGTTTTACTACACAATAGTTTGACTGCATCGTGAACAAATGAGTGGTCTGAGAGCAAAAGTGCATATGAGGTCAGTTTCAGATCAGCTTCTTAGCTTTCCACAGAGTTGTGAACCACTTCTGTAGAGCAATCTAGCCAAAAGTTATGGTTAATGACATTTACCTCATACGGTAAATTTTGGAAACCTTTGAGTTCAAAGTGCCCGCAGTAAAGCATTTTTTTTTTCTTTCAAGCTTATACCAGCTACTACAGTGTCCAACATCAATTTCCCAACCCCCAAACAACAAAATTTACATTTTGTAACTAGCCAAGTACTCGTGCGTCATTACAGAAGGCGATGGCAAACGCGCTTGGCGTGGTAAACATAGGCGGCATCTTCGTGGTCCTCCTGTGCGGCCTCGCCGTGGCCGTCATGGTGGCCATCGCCGAGTTCTGCTGGAGCGCAAGGACTGCCAAGGCCTCGACGACGACGAGCGAGGAACTCCCGCCCGAGAGTTCTCTCTGCGTCGAGCTCGTGCGGACTTTGGTGCCCCCGAGGAAGAGGAAAGTGGCGTCGGCAACTGCGGACGCGGCGAGAAACCCCGTGGAGCTCGCAGCCTCTGAGGAAGGAGGCAGGAGCGACTGCGCCAGTTGCGCCCTTGCCAGAGAGCAGACCAATGTTTGAAGGTTGATGAATCAAGACTGATACAACTTGCACGCGGAACATTTTGGACTGAAAATCATTTTTGTGAATGTTTTTTGCAGCCTTACTTACTGATCGAGCACTTTGAAGAAATACAAGAGACTTTAGGGAACATTTAGACTACCAAACGATCTCAAGGGTGTCAGCATCCGCACTTTTCTCAGTCGTGACCTTTTTTTTTCTTTTCCTTTTGCTTCCTTGCATTGATTGGAAAGTTTCGTGTGGCCTTGATTAGCCTCTCTCTCCAGTCCTTTGTGACGCCATTTTCTGGGTCAGCCTCCAGCAGCTAAGACAAAGAGCCTCGCACTCGCAGTGCTTAAGTGTCGAGGCCACTTGGTGAATTGGCCTTTCATCGTCTGCTGAAGAGCACAAAAATCGTTTTGGGCTGAGAAAGCCACGTGAAACGATGATTCATTGGCAGTCAGTAGTCATTGCTGCTCCTCAGGACGACGCAGCTCCTTGGCATAGCAGCTCAGGAAAGTTTCAACGACGACCACGTTGAAGAAGGTGCAAAACGTTTCTCCAACTGGATGGGTGGTCAAGGATTTGGCCACGCAACTTTTGATTTCCCGTGCCAATTTCGTGCAAAATGGCGGAGAGAAGTGTAGAATGCAACAGCAGGATCAGAAGGAATCGGTCTGGACGGAACATGAAATATTCATCGAGGCAGTGGAGACAAGGTGAGTGACTGTCCTATTACGTCTGGATTTAGGACGTCAACGCTGGTGTTCACCAGTGAATGTGTACAATTCACGCACAGTGAGCGACGATCAGTGCCGAGATCATTGGGCGAAGACAACAGGACAAAAACAATGAGTAAAAGTAGGACAGCAGACAGTTTGGTCGATGACGATACCTCCGCCAGCAAGGATATTAGTATTCAGATCTCAGTAGACCCATGCTATCCCTTCACAGGTATGGTAGATGTGTGGCTTTTCCTTTCCATGGTAAATGCCATCTTCTCGTTGGGAAGCAGAAGGCCGAATCAGGCCCACGGCCAGGCCTAGGCGCTAGTCAATATGAAGAAGTCAGTGAAGGGGGATAAGGTCTTTGTGCACACTGGCAAACTATGTACGTCAGCCTTAAAAAATAAAAAAATAATTTCCTTTCCGGTGCAGATTTTTGAACAAATAATGACGAATGCCATTGAAGCAATGAGGAATTTGTGTGCATCGTGCTCTGTACAATGTTATGAGCGCATAATTTACGTAAGAAATGTAATCTTCTTCGTCAGATAACTCCGTGGGAGACTCCAACATGAGTGTGTCCACCACAGTGACCTCTGAGGACTCGGACTCTGAAGACTTGGAGTCCTACGTGAAGACTAGGGGGCACAAGGACATCCTGAAGCGTCTGAAGAGCATTCAATTGGGCGCGCGCACCAGGAACCCGAACGACCCCAAGGAAAGGACCGTCTTTTACGCGCTCATGGAGAACGCGACCAACGGCGATCAGGTGCTACTCAGACGCTTGGATGAGTGCATTGGCGCCACTAAAGACGACGAGAACGACCCCACCTGTGCCATCGAGGTCACCCTCACCCCCCTGCTCGAAGGCAGCAACGGGTATCAGGTCGACATCATCAAGGACTTGCTGGACTTCAAGGACAGCGCTGCAAAAGAGCTTCTGCTACATCCGGTGATTCAGACGTTCCTAGAAATCAAGTGGAGAAAGATCAAAAAGGTCTTCTTCGTCCACTTCTTGTTCTACGTCTTCTTCCTTGCCTCCTACTCCATGTACCTGGCCAACATCTTCTACAGGAAGAATAAACGCCGGAGAATCAAGGTAGTGTACGACAACATACGAATGGAATGTGCGCTCCCACTCTACTATTGACCTCAGAGAGACTCTTGGTCATTCCACCAAAAAGAGTTGTTTTTAACAAACTGCCGACTTCGTAGATCTCCGAGCTGGTGGTGGGCAAAGACAGGATCGTGTTCCCCGAGGAAATCGCCGTCGTGGAAGAAGAGATCGAACTTGAGAAGAACTTTACTAAACGAGGAGCGTATTTGTTCGAGTTGTGCACTCCTGTGCAGTCACTGATGGACGTGAACATCACATGCGTGAGCGAGGGACTCCTCGTGGCGGCGGTGGCCATGCTGGTCTTACAGGAGGTGATGCAGATGTACGCGCTCGGGGTCAGGAGATACTTGACCGAATTCGAGAATTTGCTCGAGGTGATTTTTGCGCGCTACGCGTTATGAGCGCTGTGCAACGAGTACCACATGCATATCTCTCCTCCTCAGGTGCTCATCCTCTCCCTGGTGGTTGGCGGGTTGGGCTCTCAGCACTCCATGGACGCGCTCAAGTGGATCAGTGCATTCGGCGTCTGCTTGGCCTATCTCGTAAATCAGTGACAACTGCCGAAACTTTAGACTTAAAATTATGTCATTATGCACTAGGAGCTGATCTTCTTGATGGGGCGATACCCCTTCCTGGGCGGCAGTGTGAGCCTCATGTTCTACTCGATCGTCAGGCACCTCTTCAGGTCGCTGTCAAACTTCCTCGTCCTCATCGTCGGATTCGCTTTTGGGTTCTTCATAGTCCATCACAGAAAAAATGACGACAGGAGCTTTGACAACCCATGGAAGGTAGCTGGACTTGTAGCAGTTTCAGGTCTATTACAATATGTCGAGTTTACAGGACCGCTTGTGCACCTATGACTGTGTAGCTCATGTGCTAAGGCCCCGTGAAGCATTCCTCTGTTTAACAGGCAGTGGCCAAGACGCTGACCATGAGTTTGGGAGAGTTCGACTTCAACGCACTGTACGACGCCCACGGGCGGGACACGGGATCACGTGTGTTCAGCATGTGCCTGCTCTTCGGCCTGGCAGTCATGGGTAGCCTCGTCCTGGTCAACCTCATCGTCGCCCTCATCGTCTCGGACATCGGACAGCTCAGACGAGAAGCTCACATACAGGTACACACGGTACAGGACAGTAGACTCACCTGGTGATCCAAATCTGTCACTGGATCTAGAGTGTCACTAGAACTGGGGTGCGACTAAGACTGGAGTCATAGATCATCATAATAAGTCTTGGCAGGGTGCGACGGTACTCAGTACTCGTCGCCACGACGTCTAAGAACACTTGTGATCGACCTCTTTACGTCACAGGAGACAGTGAACAAGGCTCAACACGTGGTCTACATCGAGAGCGTGACCGCCTACCTCTTCTGCGGCTGGGGCTGGATGAAAAACAGGATCAGGTGAGGAAAAAAAGGCAGCACTATAACATTCATAATTGTTCCTTGGGTGGTGGAGCCGTTGAAGGTCTTGTGTTCCTACTGCGTTTCTTCTTGTTGCTTAGAGTGCCCAACAGCGTTTTGGTGTGCGGCCACAACCTGTGCAAGTGCCCGGCGGAGAAGCTCGAGCGCCCCCTGGTGGACGACCTCAAGAAGACCATGCGAAAGCGGCTCCTCGTAGAAAAGGTCAGAGAAATTGTCCAGAAGAAGCAGGAGGAATCTTGGTCCTTGTTGGCGCTCCTCGGTTTGATGGACGACGGCGTCGCCAGCGTGATCGCGCGGGAAAGCATCTTCTCCTCGCCCAACCTGTCGAGACACTAAGCTTTTTGGCCGACAGAAGCAAAATACTGAATCTTTCTTAAAGTTCTGTGTAAACGTTGTTGCTGCTCCGAGCAATATTTTTTTTCCTTTCTTTAGGAGAAGGACTCACGTATGAGGCTTGTATTCACTTACAAGATCTGCTGGTGGGCCCATGGCCCCTGTACATATGAGGGGCAATCGCTCATATATGCGTGTGCTGGCTCCACACGAGCAAGTGCGACCTCAGTCACCTCCTGTTCTGAATTCACAGAGCATTAGTGTACGTAGTAGACTTTATGTACTTCTCGTCAAGACTGGTCTTAATGTTGTTTATTGATTATTCTCTGTCAACCGAAAACGTTGTGCAGAATGATATTAGAAGTTGTCTACTACGTCCAAACCGAGCACTTTCTGGCCGGGTTCATTCTTGAGCCAACCGGGCATTGAAAGACGGAACTGAAAAGGTGCGAGTTCATCATGAGGCCGTCGACTCTGCAAAAGGAATGAAAAATGAGAGATTTCTCCTGTTTTCTGACAGGGAAAAAGTCATCACCTCTCGGGATTTGGGGAGTGCTCATCCAGCTCCAGATAAAGCACGTACGAAACAGGCCCAAGATGCGCACAGTAGGCCTGAAAAGATAGCGGAGGAACAAAGTGCAAATATTTTGGTCGTTTCTTCCCTTGCTTTGCACGCACGCACGCACGCATGCATGCATGCATACAAACACCCATACACACACACACACACACACGTCATGTATGCAATCACTTGTGCTGCGTTGATAAAGAAGAGCTGTTGCGGTGAGTACAAGTTGTTGGGCAGGTGGATCAGGTCCTGTGGGAGATCCAAGAATGCGTCCGTGACGATGTTCAGCCCATCCACGTCGCACACGTTCTCGTTCTGAGTGAACTCACCATCCACCTACAGAGATTTTGTCTTTCGAACTTCAAAAAGCAACCCTTATACGCATTGTTCGGTACCTCTACTAAAGTTGTCCTCCTCTTGTCAATGGTGAGAGGTCTCCTAAAGTGATTCGTGTACTGCTTCACGACGCAGTCGGACCTGTTGGCGTAGGCTCTTTCACTCTCCTGGTCCCAGGACCTTCTGTGGGTCCCCCTGAAGTCGAACTGTCTCCCTGTTTGGTCGAGGCTGTGGATGGCCTCATGCGCCAGGGTCAGGCCCAGCGAGGCCACGTTCAGGTACTGCGGAACGGAAGAGGCGTAGTGGGCGTCGTCCATCACGCCGAGAGGTATCACTGAAAGAGAGCATCACACAAACGTGGAGACGATTATTTCATGACTTCAACTCAAGGCGTTGCTTCTCGTCGTGCGTGCCCTGCACACTCTAGGTAATAAACAATACAGTCGAATCTCAACGTAACGTTGTGGTTAGTGAAATTTCTGTTTGAGCGAGCAGTTCAGCTATCGACAGGGGAGCACGAGTTGAGGTGAAATCCGTTACATCGAGATTCGACTGCATTTCACTTGGCGCTCGTGCAAGGAAGTAGTTATGAGCTGCATTAATGATCCTTTTGAACCAAAGAGATGCGCTTCCTCCTACTCAAGTCCTTATGGTTCATTCCAACTAGATTTGAGTGTCATTTCGGATTTGCAGAGGATTGGACGGGCAACTCTGTGCAACGCCAGATCCTGGTTCGAATTGAGACATTGGGGATTGATGCCATCACCAGGCGACGATGGCGGTGCACAAGTTGGTGCACCCGATGGCGTTGCACAAGTTGGTGCGCCAGACGGCGCGCAAGTTGGTGCGCTAGACGGCGTACCAGACGGCGTGCCAGACGGCGTGCGCCAGGCCGTCCACCCCAAGGGAGACGAAACCATGGTCTACTCACCAATGCTGTTGAGCTGCTGCAAGTGGAACGCGTTGACGGTGAAGGGGAAGGCGATGAGACTCCACGTATACAGTTCTCTGTCCACTGGACGTCGCAAGAAATCGTAGATGTTACTGCGGAAGTGCGCAAACATGCGGATCACATTGGAGAAGAAGTCGCCACCCATGGAGATCTGGGAAAAAAGGAGGAACGACTCAACATTAGTGCAACTCCAGCTAATGCATCACTGTTGGGACCGGGCAGTTTTGACCCAGTGACCGGTGCGACCCAAGAAATGAGGGTAACTTAGAGGCAGAAAGATTTGGGACTTGGGGTTTTTTTGGCGCAATGAGCGGTAGGACGCATTAAACGATGATGCATTAACGCGAATTTACTATAGTTATGTTAGAAATTTTAAAACCGTCCTCTGCGCAAGTCATTTCCAGACAGTTCGTGAGAAGAGGCTTGAACTGAACTGAAGTGCCAGCTCCTGTTGAGGAATCTGCGATTGGCGAGACTCTGACCTGAGATCCAGTAGTGTCATCTGCATTTCTGCAGTAAGATTGCAGAGAATCAGAGCAGGATCCATGCCAGAGAGCACGATTTTTCTCCTCTTTTTGCGGTTTTTTTGAAAATTGGCTGAAATTTTCCGAGGGAAACACAATGATCGGAGATAAAGGCCTCGCAAACCTCCTAACCCTCAGTTTTCGGCCCCCTGCTGAGTTCTCGACCGCGACCCTTGGTCTGACCGGACCCGCCCACCGGTTCGCACGCAGGCACGAAGTGCCTGCGTCCCGGCTGCGCTGTACGACAGTGCGCATGCCACCTTCATCGACTCACAGAATACCACGCTCAATGTGAGTAGTGAGAGTCAAGCAGCGCCGAACCCCAAGAAGGTGAGGTTACCCTGACCTGCGCCACCCTAACTGAACCAGGTCTGGCTTGGCTTGGCTCACCCAACTGATTTTGTGTGGAATTCTGCCAAGAGATGTGGCGCAGGGTGCGACGCGCACATGCGCCACTCGGGGATCGCCCCCACCCCGCCCTGGGCAGCCAGAGTCAGGTCGGCCGTCTCTTCGCACTCCTTCCTCAGATGCTTCACCGGACACTGAGCGACGTGGAAGATGTTGTTGGTGATGAAATGGTCGGGCCGAATGTCCTGATTGCACCCAGCCAAGAGAACTGCCTTGGAGAGAGTCTTTGAGCAGGCAGTGACCATGACGTTGGTGAACGTTGGGTCGACACCGAACCTGCTGCAGGATGCACAACGGTTGCTTTTTTGCGCTGCCCTCTGATAACAGAGCCTCTTTTTTTCCCTTTCCCTTTTGATCGCGCTCAAAACAAATCAAACTCACTGTACCCCTTTTGACTTATGGCCTGACTAATGCGATCCCTCACGATAAACCTGGGAAGGCCTCTGTCCGTTCTGTATAAATAGACGTGTGCACTAAATACAAACAGTGTTAGCAGCACCGAGACGTGAAATCGACAATTGGCAAGTTCAAAAACGTTCCAATCTAAATGAAGTTGGGTTCTGCTGATGGAGCAGTTGAAACCGATCTTTTGTCACTTTTGTCTCATCAATCATTGGTCACAAAATCATCAGCATAACGTGGTTTGCAGTGACTCCAGGCAAACGTTAGGTGGTATTTCCCCAAATAACATCTCCCATCACCCCAAAAAGGTTTGCTCGCTGTGGTCTTTGTTGAGGGACTAAAAAAAATACTTTGCAACAAATGAACTTTTCTGACCTAATTATGACATTGACGAATGACATTGCTGAGATTGAGTCTCTAGAATTTATGATAAGCCAGACCCGAGTCCCTGGTAGCATCAAAACTGTAGGTCAGCATCAGACGAACTCGTGCTTTTCCAGTGCTCATACTGCATTGGGAGCGACTGGATCAGCTTCAGGGAGAAGCCAATATTATTTCAGCATCAGATCACATAATGTCATGAGGGTAATTGCAGTGGAAGACGGAGAATCAGCTGCACTCTCAATAGTTGTGTCACGCTATTGAAATCATTATGCTTGATCAAAATTAGTTGAAAAAGTTCAGACAGGAGAAATGGACTCTCTACTTCATTCACTCTCTTTTGTAATTAATCCATTTATTCTCATGCATTGCGATTCAGGGTATGAAAGACATCGCGTTTCAGCTGTCATTTCAGCTTCAGCGACTGTATTTTTCCCCAGAATGAACCATTGCTTTAAAGAAAAACTAGGGGACTTAGGCTACTTCGCAACCTGGTGTCCCCCAGCTCCCGCGGAGGGCTTTTTTGTAGGCCTGAGGCCCATTTTCATGCATGCTGTGCTCATGATTCATGACCAACATGTTACAAGTCTCAGCTTTCTGACTGGTTCATACTTTACTGATTCCTCCTTCTCCCTCCCCTGCTCCTAGCGCCATCTGTTGTACACTTCTGTCATAAAGTCAAAAATAAGTACAGATGGAGAAATTGCATTTCCAAGCTCCCAGTGCATTCAATTCTAATTTTGACACACACACACACACAGTGCCACTCCTCAGATTAGGGTTGCTTTCCTCCCAAATGGGGGTTCCATCTAAGTGTAGTTCTGCACCAACGAAAAACGTGGCTGGACCCATTAGGGGAAGGATGAAGCAACTCTTTAAAAGGAGATATAGGCTTTTTAGAGAAAGGAATTTTCTAAAGGTTTCTTTTTTATTGAAGGTGCCTGTTTCTAAAAGGTATCTGTTTTTAAAAAGTCAGTCTATACTTTCAGGGCACGTCATTTTTGTTCAGGTTGCTGTTTTGTGGCAACACCCAGTCGTGTCGTTAGTACTGATAAGACGCTGACAGTGTATATGTAAAAATCCTTCTTCTCTAAAAAGATTCCTTTTTTTAAAAAAAAAAATAAAAAAACCCAACTTCTTACAGCCTTGTATCTCTCTCTGAGCAGCGTCTGGTTGAAGTAGATGTCTGAGCCTACGAACTCTCCCTTGAGCTGTCTGATCTTGTTGACCGCGTTCGCCTTCGTCTGCGGGTGCAACCACAGTGACGTCTGAATGTGCGAAGTCAGTTTGTCGCGGACTTCCTCAAAGATGTGCTTCACCTGTGCATGAAAGCTTTTCAAGAAGAAGTATTGGTTTTTTTCTCCAACCAGAACTTACATCATGTTCAATCTTCTGCCTCCTCCTGCTGGACACAGAGCTCAGGTAGAGCCTGGAGAGGGAATCGCCAAAGAGCATGGAAGATACCTGGGTGCAATATTGCCAGCGCTCCTGGAAAGAAGATCCCGAAAAAGACAAGATTCATATTAACATTGTCACATTTCTTTAAGAAAGTGTTGTTGCGTACCTGACCATGATGAACAGTGACCAAGTCGGTGAGGACGTCCCTGGCGTAAAGGACCAGCAAACTCTTCCAGATCACTCTGCAGAAGACGAGTCAAATGTACACGTGATTTCTGTGTATACTATGAGAATGAGAATGTACGTGTAGTATACTGCATGCCTTTTCTTGCATGGTGTGCTGTACAGGACAATACACCATGCGAGAAGTGACCACCTGGGCACCAAGTCAAGTACTTAATGATCTAGCAGGTGTTGGAGAGATGCCGTAGCCATCACTGCCCTATATGTCACTTCTCCATCGCCATCGACTTCCAGGCCAACGACATGTTCTGGACGAACGTATAGGCAAGCTTCTTCTCGTGGAGCTCGTGGTCGTGGAGTGGAAGGGACGTAGGGATGAGCAAGACGAACTAGCCGGCGTGACGGTGAGACCTGTTATACCCAACTCACGGACGAGAACCTTGTGGACAGTCCAGGTGGCAAAGGAGCAGAATAGTCTATTCGGCATTATAGTAGAGCTGCACTTTCATCTCGACTCGGTCCAGCAGCTGGTCACGAATCATTCATGTCCTTACCATGCATATACTAAACCCTAATCTTTAAGTTCCAGAATTATACTAAGAACAACTATCTTAAATGGCTTCGTGGTCTTGCTCAGCTCAATTGGGTAGTTCTAAGGTCTTAACGCTTTATCCCTAGATCTTGAGCCCATGGTCCGATCCCGTGTGAATTAGCTGTTAAGTTCAATCTTAGATAGCTGAAAGGGCAAGATCAGATTTCGACTGCATGAGCATCCAATTTTGTCCTGGTCTGATCTCGCTATTGTTCGCCTTCATAAGGACATATCCAGCAGCAACATTTGAGGGAAAAAGTCAGCACATTTACTCAAGCAACCATCACTCCAGCTTCCATCAAGGTCCGAGTAGAGGTCAAATCGATCGACTGCTCTTCAAAGGCTTTTTCCTATTCCGTGATCACTTTTCTAAACCAAGAAAAACAATGTTTCTTCGTCTTCTTCTTCCTCCTGAGTTACTTCTGTTCTAATGTAATGCCCGGGCAATAGTACTTGGTCTCCTAATCCTGGTACTACAGTTGAGAGCAATTGCATACGATTAACCCAATCTCGCTCAATAGGCTCCATACGTGAGCGCAGGGAGCGGAGGGCATCCTTAAACGCTGGGGAGGGAGCTGGGCTTTCACTCTCCGCTCTCTCTCCCCCACTTCCCCCCCAGCTCATTTTTCTGCAGAAAACCCCGAAGCTGCAACTCCTCAACTATCCCCTTCCGCCCCCCCCCCCTCTTCAACGTTTCCCCCTTCACGTTTGTGCCCACGGTGAAAGCCGATTCAGGTCCATGAACAGTCGGAGCTGCTGCTTGACATCTTACTTAGACAAGGTATAAGAACTCGCTGAAGAATAAGCATAGTCTTCATATGCGAATGAATACCCCATTTTTCCTTGTCCCTGGCCATGACAAAGCTGGCAAGGTAGCGAGAATTTGTCGTCGAATTGATCGAGCAAGCATTGTAGAGCAAATGTCACTCAAACAAGGTAGCTCCTAGCAAGAATCCATTGCTTGGCATGCTGCAAAAAAGGCCAGATTGGCCTTGCTTCTCGTTCCCCTGCCCGCGTGCACGCCAAGGCCAGCGGCCTTTGAATCAGTGTCTCCCCTTGTCCTTGTTTGGGGCGTGGGAGATAGCGAAGAGGGGGGCCTTGTGGGGACTAATGGACAGGAAGAGAGACAGAAAAAGGAGGAATAACTGTGACACAAATTGTCATGAAGACACGGAGGGACGCAAAAGTGATGGCGGTCATATTTCCGTATCAGTGACCCTGATGCTTCCTTACTCTGAAATGGAAGTGGCAGCACACTTTAAGGGCGCGGTCACACTGGCGCATTCTCGACTTGTCTGCCGGCCGCAGAGGACGGTTGCGCCAGGACTGCGCCAGTGCAAAGGGTCCCTAAGAACGGCCACTTTGGCGTCACGATCATCAAGGGGCGCAATGCTGGATGGAGAGACGCATTCGCCATCTCGGCATTACTTACATGTGTGTTTGTTTGGCAAGAATTCCCCAGGCATTTCAGCACTAACGGAGATGTTTGTGTGCAACGTATCTTGCTCAACTTTGGTTCCTTCTGCTTTTTTTTCCACACTTGCACGGTTTTATCTTCTTGGCTAGACAGATAGTTCAGCTGACTCGACTTGACCTGACTTTTTTTTTACACAAACAACATTTCTAGTCTAGTCAAGAGCAGGAAAGTATGATACGTTGTAGCACACTCACTAGGCATGCGGCGGGCCAGCAACTTCTCGGGCTACGAGCTCGGTCCTCGAGGTAAGTCGAGGTCAACCAGTGGTGGTGGGCTTATTACTACTTTTGCGCGTCTGATTTGAGACCAGTTCTTGACAAATTTTGCAGTGTCAGTCAGAGCAAATACGCTCATATGACGTAACTGTTTTAAGTATTTCTGGTGAAACTTTTATGTCATGGCTGGAATTAATAAATGGCTTTAGCTCACTGGATGTGCAGGTACGTGGGAAATGTATGTAAGGCATCCATTATGTGGCCTACATGAGGGTGCTGGGATTTTTGGCAATTTGGAAAATGCACCTGCAAAATTGATGTCTACAGGAAGTTTCGTATCCTCAGTCAAATACTTCTTTGGCTACACTACTGATTTAGGAAAAGATTGATCGGTTAATAGAATTGGTTAATACTTACAGAATGAATATGTCAGTCAGTTACTGACTAATGTTTGGTTAAAGAATGGGACACGATGACCTCAGCATCCTCCGGATGGCTTGTATTGACCTTGGAGGAGGCCAGAACCCAGGGAAAAAATGACATCGACAGCGTCATCAGAGTCCAGAGCTTTGTCACAAAAAAGTTAAGCCCAGCTGAAGTTTGTTTCTGCCTCCACTGAGCTGGCAGGAAGCATCTGCAATGCCTGGTACAGTTTCTCCAGGCTGCAGCCAGGGTGCCTGACAGCATCTCACGGTAGGGCTGATACTGTAGAAGATTTTTGGCTGTGCACCAAAGTAACATTGTCTCTCACATCTCCTTTAGGCCTAATGGACTTCATTATTGATTGAAATGAGCTCTTGTATGGCCAAAAGTGGACCATTTCAACATGTCATAACTATATTTATATCTTTGAAAAACTTTGGATGCAATAACTTTTTAATTACACATGATGACCATTGAATTCCAGGGTAGCCTTGACCAGCTGTTCACGGTATTTTGGGTGCTCCACATCCCTCGAAGAATATTTGCTCCAAGTCTTGTCAAATCCTTGATGAAGGCTTTCATGTGCCTCCTCACTATACTGCAAGAGGGACTCTTTGGTGGTCCCAGTGAACTCCACCAGGTGGGTGAATGTTACATGGGCCTTTGCTGGCAATTGGTAAGCCTGTCTTGATGTAGGAGGACTTAAACTTGTCCACACACTCCTTAAGATCATCTGCCAATATCTTCCTGAAGCAGCCATCAGCCACCTCTTTCAAGTCTCTCAGGGCATTAGCATATTTGAAGACTACAGCTGTCTTAGTGCAGCTGCAGACAAGCAACATGAGGCTGTCCACATAACCCAGGAGGATCTGGCATGATCATCCAGGAAAATGGCTCCCATGAAAGTCATCTCTGATGATGTGGAGGCTCCTTGCCCGCTCCATGGCCACTTCCTCGCACTCACCAGAAAAGGTCGGGGAAAAGCTTGTTCACCAAATCAATGATTATGTGGAGAGAGGGAGGAGGGAGGAGCTCAACCACTTTTCTCTCTGGCTCCCCCTTAGCCACCAGAGGAGGGTGGTGGCAGTTGTAGAAGTTCTTCAAGTCCTTTTCTTGTGCACCAGCTGCTCTCCACTCACTAGACTTGGCAGTGTTGTGGCCAATTGTTCTTGCCATGTCACTGTGTGCCTCATCTCATGACTGCCACCAACAGTAGGGGCAAGGAAAACATGACGAGTGTGCTGACAGACCTGTCAGTTGATTGACAACCTTCAAGTCACCAACAAGAACAATCTGGCATCCATGCTCATCAAGCTGATCAAACTTCTGGAGCTTGAGAAGAGTGGCCCAGTTTTCATAGGTCTCACTCATGTCAGGTGCCACGCAGAAAAGAAACATCTTCACATCACAGGATGAGAAGTGATTTGCATTTTCTTTGGAACTTGGGAGGACCAGTGACACTGAAATCTTGAGGAAGAGCAAGCCACGGTCAAATCCAAAGCATAAGAGGCACTGGCCATTCTCCAATCCATGCAGCTCAAACACTTGGGTGAGGAAGCCATTGATGTCAGTGCAGTAGATGACTGGGCAAGTCTGACCATCCAAAAGGACAGTAAGCTGTAAAACAGTCTTTGAAAGTTGCTGCAGTTGCTGTGAGTCCTTCAGCAAGCCCAGGTTCTATAGCATGATGCCCAAGGCCGCACATTCTTGGCCACTTTGAGGAGGCCATTCCTGGAGAGACTTGCATCATTCGTCATGGTGATCATACCAGATACAGGCATCTGCTGTTGCTGCTGCACTCTCTTTAGTGTCATGAGCTTGCCACCAGTTTTGAGCATGATGTGACTGCCATCAGCCTCCTCATGTTTGTGCTTTAAGTGCCGGGCCACCAGCTGATCAAGTGTGGCAAGATCTGATCTGGCAAGATCCTCTCCAGGTTTTGAAGCTTGCTTCTCTTGGTGCACCTCTGTTTACAATCTTTTGCATGTAGGCCATACAAAATTTTGTGAACTGGGAACACATACCTCTGGACTTCTCTGTGAGTGTGGATTTGTCACTCCCCTTGGCTTTTTCTTAGGGGTCTTTGTTGTCTTTGCAGCCACTGAATTGTCAGAGTTGGTGCAATTTCACAAATTTTGCACTCACAACTATCACCCCTGGGTGGGCACACGTTTGCCATGGGTGATCAGTCAAAGAACTCTGGAGGGGGCTTCAAAAAGTCCCCCTTTTGAAACTGACACACACAATGGTAGCACATACTGCAGAATGTTGAAGGGAGCTGCCAGTCCTCCAGAGAATAGTCCTCAATCAAGAACATTTTGATTGTGTCAACCATGGTCATAGTCTTGTGCTTGCACTCTGAATACCCTGCACACACAAGGTACACTTTTTCATGATTATTTTCATGCTTGTTCATCTTTCACAGATCTATTGCGGCACATTTCACCCATCACTTCATGGCACTTTGTTTACTTTCTGGAACTAGGGATGGGCAAACTAGCAAAAAAATACAAGTCAAGCCAAATGTCTCTCTACGTAAAAGGACAGGAAAGTATGTGTGTTGGGGGGGGGCTGCAGCTGGTCTTGTTGGCTGACATCACAGCGGCTGGTATTTGTCATTTTTGCATCTGAATTTTGATCTCAGCAACAGATTTTTGTCATTTTTGCTGCTGAATTTTGATCTTGGGAGCGCAGGAGTGCTAGTCTAGTTTTAGTTTGACTTGTTGGACTCCTATCTAGTCAAGACTAAAGATTTTCTTCTCATCCTCCATCCCTAACTGGAGCAACATGCAAAATGAGCATTATATCAAATATGAGGATATGGTACCATGCAAAAGCTCAATTCAAAGCTTTTGAGAACTTATGTAATGTCTGACATTATAATAAAGTGGAAATGCTCTGGTGCACAGCCGAAAATCTTTAAAAGTTTCGGCCCTACCGTGATCTCCAAGCAAATGCAGGTGCAGCAGACTGCAGAGGTGAATGAAAAGAGAAAGGCAATTTAACCGAGTCAGAGTCAGTTAAAAGCATTGGTTGTTAATTGTTAGTTATTAATCAAGTGTATTGACTTGAAATGTTAGTAGTCTGTTTACCGACCGGTCGAATAACTACGTTGCTCACTAGGACACTAAGACCCAAAATGAGGTCTCCGGCCTTACAAAGGTAGCCCAGTGAGGAGTGGTTGTGGAGCTGTGGATGTGGACGCCTCAATTTAAATTTTATCCCCACAGGGGACCTTCTGAACAAAGGACTATTAGGCCTTTCAGCCAAAATGGTACCAAAGCAAGTGAAAGTTGAGAAAGATTAAATTTTCTTTACGCTTCAACTGCATGAACCAAACGTCCCTTTACATAATTTTCATGCGTGTTGGTGTTCCACTTTGGATCAAGCCCCACCACCATAGATATCAATGTTGCAGTAGCACTTTCCAGAAATGCCAAAACTCGTTGGTCTACGTGCATGTAAGTACTTTCACAGGGCATCCATTATGTAGTCTACCAGTAGGTGTAGACTACATGGAAGAAAGCGCGTAGGTTTGAAAAAAAGTCATCATGATCAAATGATAGCAACAGATTCTGCATAAAATATGAGAGAATCTTTCTAAGTCCATATTACGAATAGCGTCATCAAAAAGTAGAAGACTGAAAGCAACTGAACTTGATCTGGCTTGGTGATTCGGGCCAAGCTTTATTCGAGCTTGAGGTGTTTGAGTGTTTCGAGTCAAGCTTTATTCGAACTGGCTGGAGCCCATTCCCATCTGCACACCAGGATTTCAGCTAATTTCGCTGTTCCACCTATTTCTGCTGTCACGCAGGTGTCCAAGCTGAAGAGGAAGAAAGACTCAGTCATCGTACCCTGTGACTCTCTCCCCACCTTGATTACGTCTTTCTTCCTCACGTTAATCGTCTTCCGCTCCACAGAAGCTCCTCAAGTGCTATTGCAGGGGAAGGAGGGGTCATGCCTGGGTAGGCCTACTTAGCGAGGGCCTATTACTGAGCCCTCTTCTTCCCACAATGTGCACAAGATGGGGAAGGAGGAAGGATGGAGAGGGAGGGGAGGAAATGAAGGTCAGACACACAAGCGTGCGTGCGTGCGTGCGTGAGTTAATCAATGTAGCTCCTCATTTTCTCTCTTTTGTCGCCATTTCTCAACTAATGACGCGAATTTTGTTTCGTGCTTGCGCCGACAAAACAGCTGCTTTCTCGTACAATCAAGGAAGATGAGTCAAGAAACTTAAAGGAGAAATTTTTACAACTCAATGTTGTTCCTCAGTGGACGCGTGAACAATTCTCTTGATATTTAAGGCCGGGTCAGTCTGAAATGATGATCACTTTGTCGGTTTGCAGTAGCAATTGGGAGGGCAAAATTATGTGAGATGCCTGGTAAAAAGAGAAAGCCTCGACAGAGGTTCTCTGATTAAGAAAAAAAAAGGAAACAAAACTTCAACTTCTCTTCAAGGACGTGTTCAAGGGGTCTGAGAAATCAGCAGAGGTTATTTTCCGCTGACTGAGAGAAAAGAAAAGGAAGAAAGAAAGCAAACACATCTTTTTTGTACTCTTTCCTGCATTCCTGCCCGATGCAGTCACATGTTTCATCAGCCTGAGGCTGCCGAGCTGTACTAACTTTCCGCGAAAGCCTCACCAATATCCAGCTTGGGTGACGAAGGTTTTGGTGTGTCTGTTTTGCTCGTTCACCCTGTTAGAAAAAGGAGACTCAGGAAACACTCACCAAAGGAAAGGGTTGACAAGACCTGATGAATCGAGCAAAACCAAGTGACTTCGATAAATTCACATATCGATTATACAAGAGTAGCCTATAAATTAAAATCAAATTGTACCCATCTTGTAGGCAGTCTTGTATGGCGTTGCTGTGCCATAAGTTAGGCAAAAAAGCAGCAGCAAGAAAACTTTTCTTATCCCTTAACCGTGTGAACCAGAAACCATCGCACCGTCCCAACTTTTAGGCTTTTTCCAAGTCACATAATGTACATTTTAGCCATATTTTGGGGGGTGGTGGGGGGGGGGGGGGGGGGGGGGGGGGGGGGGGGGGGGGGGGGGGGGGGGGTGGGGGGGGGGGGGGGGGGGGGGGGGGGGGGGGGGGGGGGGG
>JAAUXU010020741.1_pt1 | contig 20288 bp, 22 predicted proteins | sample 7278151 | NCBI WGS metagenome assembly JAAUXU01 (sample SAMN14350113, study PRJNA611818) | marine sediment metagenome | isolation source: surface marine sediment (1.8m) | place: French Polynesia: Moorea | collected 2018-08 | reverse complement strand
GTACCTCCACGCCCCATCTGGCACAGTTTAGGGGCCCAAACTACCATTTCGTCCTAAATATGGATGGTCCTCCATCCATATTTAGGACGCTCTGGTCCCTGACCTGATGAGTTGAACATAAGTCTGCTTAACGACCGTATTGAATTCAACCAGAGTCTAAACTTTATCAACACTTGTACCGGATATTGTACATACATGTATCGGGTATTAGAAAAAGTTTGCCTCCAGGTTCATCCAGGTGGAGACTGCGTTCCTGTGGCGCTGGTTGTCCCTGCAAAACTCAAGCAGACTGTCCGCTGTGGTCTCCCTAGTAGACGAGGGAAGGTTGGAACTGGTGGGCGGCGGATGGAGCATGAACGACGAGGCCACCACGCATTACACAGGAATCATCGACAACATGGCTATCGGATTCAGGGAGCTCAAGAAGCACTTTGGTACGTACGTATGTAGAAGACGCGAGGAATTTCTGTCGGAATCTCCCAACGCCATTGGATAGGCTTGGGTCTCATGAGGATTTTCTTCGCGATGCAAGTAATATTGATACTTTAGGCGACTGTGGTGTGCCCAAAATCGGTTGGCAGATCGATCCCTTCGGCCACTCGTTGGAGCAGGCGTCGCTCTTCGCACAAATGGGATTCGACGGACTCTTTCTTGCCAGAATCGACGAAGATGACAGATTAGACAGGAAGCTGAGGGGCTCGATGGAGGTGAAATGGCGACTTTCCGTATGTGAGGAGGAAACGCGAACCTTAATGTCTGCATCTCCAGTTCGTCTGGGAAGGCAATGGAGCTCTCGGAGAGTCCAATTCCATCTTCACCGGTGTCTTCTCCAAACACTATTACCCGCCGATCGGGTTCAACTATGACCGAAGGGAGAACGGCTTTTTCAAGTCCCAGACGCTACTTGGAAAGCCTGAAGAAAAAGTTCACGCCAAGGTAAGCAAGTACATGGTGCAGCAGGGTGACGCGAGCTCCAGTGTAACAAAAAACCTGCTCTTTTTTTGCAGATACAAGAGTTCGTGCAGTTTGTGAAGGACAGTACCAGAGATTTTAAAGAAAAAAACAATCTGATGGTGCTCATGGGCGGAGACTTCCATTTTGAAAGAGCTAACGAGGTGACAACGCTTCCTTCGCTTTAGTACAGTTGCACGGGACAGCATAGTGTTACAGAACTACGCCAATCTGGACATGTTGATCGAGCATACGAACGCCCTGAGCGAGGAGACCGGTGTCCGCCTACTCTACTCGACCCCCGCTTGCTACCTGAAGGCGCTCAATGACGCGAGGATGAGGTGGCCGAACAAGACGGACGACTTCTTTCCTTACAAGTCTGGTAAGATAAGCGAATCCAGACCATTGGCAACGGACGGTGAATCCTGCATCTACCATGCCTGTTTAATTCAGTCAGCTTGTGACGACAATTCCGCTATGTGGACAAAGCTGACTGGTCCTAACACCGGCGCGCTATTGTAATCATCACGTGTCACAGTCATATGCATCTAATACGTGTGCACCAATGGAGTGAACAGTTTTTGTCTTGTAGATCGTCAAACTTCCTGGACCGGATACTTCACATCCCGTCCTTCTTTCAAGCTCCACAGTGTGGAGTCAAACTCGTTGTCTCAATCAGTCAGACAATTGGACGCTTTGCTGGGCTCCTCCCAACAAGATTCACTGTTTGAGTTGGTTCGAGGCGTTGGCATCGCCCAGCATCATGACGCAATCACAGGAACAGCACAGACTCACGTGGACAAGGATTACCACAGGAGGCTGGAGTAAGATGTAGATTCTTGTCGCAGAAACCTAGATACACGAACACCACACGCTATTTTCTAAAGCCTGAGAATAGAGTTTCGGCGATGTAGACCTTGGATTTTCCATTTAGTGGCAGACTGACAGCTATCCCTTAAAATTGTGAGGTTCCGCACCTCTGCATCTTGCAGATCTTGAAGAAGTAACGAAAGTTGACAACACTGTATGCATAACGCAGTACGCGCACTACACTTCTACATGAGCACAGCCCCCACCCTCGGTCTATTTTCAGGGGGAGTCACCCCCCCCCGTCAACTGCACAAAGATGTTTAGCACACAAAACTAAATAATGGAGGATCAAATTTTAAATATCACGATTAGGCTTGTTCAAAAGTGTTCATTTTAGTATTTCGGGTGGAAAATGGGCGTTCAGCACTGTTTCGGTCGGTACAAGTCTCATTTCTTGAAAAAATATGTTTTACTACGGGCACTTTTGCATCAAAGTTTTGTCGCTGACTCAATTAAGTAAGTGTGGTGGACACTTCTTTTTTCAGCTCTAACTTTTGACTGGATTGATCTAGAGAAGTGCTTCACCCCTCGATGGAAAGTAATTTTAAAGACGTTTCTTTAAAACTGAACTGATGCACTTTTGTTCTAGTACTCCTCATTTCTCAACAAATGGGATTAAAGTTACGTGCAGTTGCAAAGTTTGCTACATCAAAGTATGACTGTGCTTCGAACAAATGAGTGGTCCTAGGGCAAAAGTGCACATCAGTTCAGTTTTCCATGGAGGGGTCTACCACTTCTCTTGCTCCATCCAGTCAAAAGTTATGGCTGAAAAAATCACACAGATGTTGAAGGTCACATTTGTAAAATTGCACCAGGCTTAAAGATAAAAATGCCCTACTTCTGATCAAATTTTCTAGTAAAATGTCAAGAACACCTAACCTTGTGCCGTCACGTGCTTCCTTCTGGCTCATTGGGTCAGAGTAAGAACTTATCCATGACTTGGTCAAAGAAGGATTAGAATGCAGCTTCTGATGTCTATTTGAAGCTACTAAGTGATGCACCCAATGATCGGACTGAACAATTGTAAACATCTTTGTCTTAAGGAAGAAAATTCGGGTTTCAGTGAATATGTGGTCGAAACTCGGAGTTTTTCGGCCTCAGATTGGAGTATAAATGGGTGCAAACCTCGTGATGAGTCAAGAAAACAGGGTGTGAATGGTGCATGCCAATGAAGTCATCGTGTCTCGGGGTCAGCTGTTGATTGGCTCAAAAGTGACGGATTAAACTTTCCTTGGCTGATGCACCTTTTTCTTTACATGCGTGTACGTAGGAAAGGCCGCTTGACTGTTACACGGGTCATGGCCGAGGAGATCTTCCGCCGCCATCTCCACGTCGACCTTGGCGTCGACCTCAATGATACAAGGGAGTTTTTCTGTCCTCAACTGAACGTAAGCGAATGTGCCATCTCGGAGGTTGAGACCAGGTCGGTGGTTGCGTCGGCGATGAGCACCACAGCCCTTGAATACGTTATTTTTCTTTAAGATTCGTGGTGCTCGTGTACAATCCACTTCCGAGGTCAAAGACCTTTCGGGTTCGCCTGCCCTTTCGAAGCACCAACAGGGTCGACATCTTCGACGAGGACAGGAGGCCAATTCCGATCGAGTTCGTCGACATCCCCACTGAGACCAGAGCCCTGGCGGGCAGGAAGGGGAACTCCGATGTGGAGGCCATCTTTAAAGTCAACAATGTTCCGCCACTCGGTGAAGGCCAAGTTCACTGTGAAGCAATCTCATCTGACTGAACATACTCGATTTGCAGGTTACAAAAGTGTGTATGTGGAACAAACCGTGGATGTAGAACCGCAGATCCAAACTGTCCAGTACAGAGCAATCCCGGTTGACTCTTTGCAAGAGAAGCTGCCAGATGGGCTGAATGATGTGAACATCAAGTTCTACGTCGATAGCAGAAATTACGCCGCACATGTAATTATTTGACTGTTATGTAACGGGCTTGTGTGTCCTCAATTCACGAGATGTCCTACGGAGAACTATCGATTCTTATTTTGTGGACAAAATCACCTCCAGCTTCATGAGAAAGTTCAATGGAGAACATTTGCTCGACTTTAATGGAAATCGATTCCCACCCTGCAATAGTGATGTCGTTTCTGAAATGAGATCTCAGTCACTGCGACGTCGTTTTATGGCTGAACGTCACTGGACACAATGTGGCTGCGTGACTTGCGAGGACGCTGATTCCGCTACATGCGAGCAGTGCTCTTAGTGCAAACTCTAAAAGCGTTTTGTGTGTAGCATCAGTGATGTCAACGCATGTTGTTTTGCAGCGATCTGGTGCTTACGTCTTCCGACCCTCCTCAGGAACGCCCTACGGGACAAAAGTGACGTCAGCGACAGAAGCGAAGTTCGAGGACTTTTCCGAGCTAAGACTCAATCTGTCCATTGACTGGGCGAAGCTCTCGATTAGACTGTACAACAGCCAAGAGGCGGAGGTGCTCTGGACTGTGGGGCCGATCCCAGGCAAGTCTGACATGTCCGACGTTCTAGGTACTGTTCATACAGGGTGCGCAAAACCTGGGTTTCTATCGACGCACCTTGGTTTGACCAACTCTGGCATGCGCAGAATACGATCTTCTGCAGTGAGACCAACATGAGCAGCAGACTTTTGGTTTTCATCACAGTGATTCACTGAAAAATCAAAGTGCCACTTTTTTTGCTTTTTGTCGTGAACAGGTACTTTTGCAGCCACTTCTGAGTCATTGACAATCAACGCAATCTCATTCTCTCTCTATCGATGCAAATATAGTTTCGCCAGGTGGACGTATATGATGAGTTACGAGTCACTTTCGGGAGGAAGCCAAATATTGCCTACAATGTACTATGAATAAAGCAGTCGAGCCAATGATAACACCGATGTCACCCTGTTGTGCTACAGTGACTGATGGGACTTCTCGCGAAGCCATCGTGACTTTCGATTCTGCTTTGAACAACGTCGACGAGTTCTTTACGGACTCCAATGGGAGGCAAATGATGAAGAGGAAAAAGAACCCCAGAGCGTCCTTCAAACTGCACAATAAGGGCCAGGAGCAAGTGTCCTCCAACTACTATCCTGTGGTTGCAGGTAAGGCACAAGTTAAGGAATGACATCTTAGTTTACTTCCATTGGAATATTTGACCTCCAGCCATTTATTTGGCGGATAATTCTTCCGACCGGCAAATGACTGTGATACCTGATCGCAGCCAAGGTGGTTCCAGCATGAACTCTGGCCAGCTGGAGCTCATGGTTCACAGAAGACTCGTTCACGACGATGGAATGGGGGTTATCGAGCCTCTCAACGAGCTGGGTCCCGACGGAAATGGCCTCGTCGCCAGAGGACTGCACAGGGTGTTCTTGGGGGATAAAAAAGTACTATCGGGAGGATGGTTATGTGCGCATATGACTCACAGATATCAATCCTCCGATTTTTTTTATTACTTTGAAAGTCTTCGGTGAGGTGGCGCCGCCTGAGCATGCAGGAAAACTACCTCAGGCCAATGATGCTGCTCGTACCCACCACGCTGACCCTGGGCCAGTGGGCTGCCGTCGACCGGAAGAGGTCATTCAGCGGAATCGTCCAGGAGTTGCCTGAAAACATCAACATTGTCACATTAGAGTCTGTGGGAGAAACTAATCAAGTAGAGAAACTCTTGTGTTAGTCGCTGTTTGATCCTCATAATGCCCATGTTGCAGATTCTTTTTCGGATTGAACACCTTTTCGAACCTGGTGAACACAGCGAGTTGTCCAATGAAGTCTCGGTCAATCTCGTCAACCTCTTTGCCACCTTTGAGATCGTGGCGATCGAGGAGATGGCGCTGGGAGGGAACATTGCACTGTCGGAGGTGAGTCCGTGCACGAGCATCTCTTCTGTGTGAAAGTCTCTTCCTTCGGTAGTTATCACACTTGTTGGTTTCAGGCTTCGCGGTTGCATTGGGACAGCGATTGGCGTTATGGGCACCAAGAGCAGAAGCACCCGATGGAGGCAGGGAGGACACTGGACTCCCCCGTCATAACGCTGAGGCCGATGGAAATCAGAACCTTTCTACTGCATGTGCAGTAGAGACATAATCGTGCGTGCAGACGAGTTGAAGGCTGTACTGATACTGTTAAGTTTATCCTCTCGTTGCTAGAGTTTATTACGTTCTGATGCAACAGGTGTGCAAATTCATATCTCGATTGAGCTTTGGGCGTTTTCTTACATCTTACAGTAAACTTAGAACAATAAACCTTGCATCAACACATTTTTTCTGCTTGTACTGTACACTACAGTCTGTATTTGTAGAAACTGATGTTCATTACTGTATGTATAACAGTTGTACAGAGCTAAAGGTGATTTCCAATATGCAGGTGTTTTTGATTATGGCTCGAACAGTTCCTTTTTTATAATGTGGCAGATACAGGCTGTGGGGACCCTGAATGTCTCCACGTAGACCTGCCCGTCATAGGTGAGTGCCAGCATCTCATGGTCCGAGTACACCTGGCGGCACTCGGTAGCTTCGGGGTAGTTGCCGAACTCTCCACCGTACTTGCAAGAAGCGCCTGTGAGGAATAACGAGTGATAGAGAGCATAACTGCGAGTCTACCGTGATCTTAGGAATCCGAGGACGTGACCTACCCTGCACTCCCCGATTGCAGATTTCGACGGTGACCCCTTGTTCGTACTCGCCCGTGTTCACGACGTAGCGCCAGCCTCCGTCGGCAGCAGTGCGAGCCTTCCGGGGAAATATGTAGTCCTGACGTGTGTTACAAAGCGCCTCCTCGCCGAAGTCGAAGTTGCCCCTGGGCACAGTGACCGGCGTCAAGTTTTGCGCCGCTGGCGTAAGAGCCGCCGCTGGCGTAAGAGCCGCCGCTGGCGTAAGAGCCGCCGCTGGCGTAAGAGGCGCCGCTGCATGCGGTGCCTCTTCGGCGCATCCGTGCGCGAAGATCGTCTTGAACGCGTGTGGAGAACGCAGAGCGGAGTTTCGACGAACGGCGGAGAGGACTAGACGCTCTGGATATTCTCCGTCCTCGCAAATTCCGGTGTCGTTGGCGCACGCGCTCGGCTCGAGCGAGAGCGAAGTGGCAATCCGATGGGGAGCAGCAAAGAAGATTCTTTGGTCGTCGTCTTCGACATTCGTTGGACGAAGAGACTTCTGAAATATTACGGACGCGCTGTAGAGAAACAGTCCATGTGCAAAGATCCAAGATACCGTTCTGGCTCCTCACATTCCTTTGGTTGAGCTTCTTCACCTCGAGATTGATGTTCCTGTCCGGTCGCGGGTTTGGTGTGCACTTCTCGAGGAGGGGCCTTTCTAGAGTGCTTGCCCGACGAACACCAAATTGGACGCCTTCTACGTAGTGACAGACGCACGCCGACGGCAGGGGAAACGTGTCCACCCTTACGACTCCTATATGATGAAGAACGGGCGTCAGGAGCACTCAAGCTAGCCTTTGCTTTTACAGACCTGACGTCTAACCTAATGCATATTGGTCTTGATCACCAATCACCTACCTAACTCGTCCACAGCCAGCAGCTTCTGCATACTAAACAACTGTCGGCACGCCGTCGTCTTGGGACCGTGGGGGGAGTCGTCGTCGTTCACGCATGTGGAGCCGGGGGATTCACACACTGAAACCTGGTGGGGGAAACAACATTTTCTATTTGTATGATAAGAAATTAGCTAAGTGATTCGAGAGGCACTTACGAGGAATTGCTGAACTTGATCGTCTTCATCCTGCACAAGATACTTCCACTCTCCGCCCATATTTTTGGCCCTGGCGAACTTGGGGATCAGATGCGTCCTGCTGACGCACGCGGGGAAGATGTCGGCGTTGCTGGGTTTGCCAGACTGAGTGGGATCCCCGAAAAAGCGGCGTTTGATCTCAGCGTTCCTGTTCAGCAAAGTTTGCTGGAAGATGCGCTAGAGGAGAGGAGCAAGCAAATGTTTTGATATCGATGGACGAGGTCACGACGTTGTCCTCGGAGGACCTAGCCAGAAAGGCGTAAGGATGGTGCCAAGTGCAATAGGAAGGATCATTTTGCGCAGGTCTTCTATGCCCTAACACCTTCTCCCGTGGCGCTGCACCCCAAACGTTCCATACTTTGGTCAAGGACATCGACATCAACTTCGACAAGCAGCATAATGCAGCTTCCCAAATAACACGCCTGATTTTTATAAACGGGCAATAGTGCCTAAAGATTGATTCGGGTATGCTATCAGGAGGTTTAGGTTAGGAGTAAGTCAGGAAGTTGATCTGCCCCGTCACCAGCTGCAGTAGTGCTATAGCTGTACAATAGTCTGACCAACTGCTTTGGACAAGTCAAAAAGCACAATCCACCATTTCTAAATAGTTTTTCCACTCAACATAGTAGGGTATATTTTATAGAAATCCCCGCTCGCTTGTTTGCTCTATATTAAGCATTCAGATATTCAACTCCTCCATAGCAGAGTTTCGACGGAAATTATGTGTCGCAGAGAGAAATATGTCTGTTTGCGATAAGAAACGTCAGAAGTGGCTTCAATGGACGTGCCCATCAATTGGGTGATGGGAAAGAGCAGCCAGAATATGGCGCCCGAGAAGTTGCAAAGGTACTGACGAAGACCTTCAAGAAGGTGTGGCCAAAAAGATGCACAACTTCGACGACAGCCAATTGATGGAAACAACATTGACGGAACTTCTGCTCCTCCTGCCACGAGTCCGGCCACACCACCAAGTGCAAGTGCGGTAATGCGGCTACCTATGCAATGTCATCTGTCCTTGAACAAGCCTAAGACCTTCAGCAATGGCACACTCAGACGCTGCCAACCTTCATGCTGCACTGTCCACAAGGTGTCCTGGGAGAAAATTGCTGGGGCCACAGCTTGGGGATGAGCTCAGGAAAGACATTTTTGCCATTGGAACAGATGGTGTTATTTTAAAATGCCTTCTGCTGTCGAAAAAAAAAATGCAAAACTATCTTTTCTTTACATTTTTCGGTTTTTACCCGCAGTGTTAGCCATTTTTAGAAAAGGTTTTATTTAGGAGTTCTGGATATATCTTAAGTGGCAACACTACTGACCCAATATATAGTGGCGCCACCGATCGGTTGCCAGCTATAAGAAGCCATCGGTTGCTACTCTGCACGTGCGAAATCGAGAAAAAGAGTACAAGGGTACACTTTCTCTAATGTACATTCATAGCTGATCGAGCAATCCGCAAAAAATTGCGAATCTAGAAAGCATCTTGAGGCCATTGGGTGCACTCACGACAGGTTTGTACGCAGCTGGCAGCATCTGAAGCAGTTTAGAAGTCTGAGAGAGCTTTTTAATATCCATGCTGTGGATGCAGTGAATGATGACGATGATGCAGAGGACAGTTACAAGAGCAAATGTTCACTGCTGACGTTAGAAATATCACTCTTGTGTGAGAATGGAAGAAAAACAGTAAAGCTGAGGGCTGAAGACGTTGTTGAGGACTTCTTTGCTTCCTTGAATCCTTCAGAAATATCTGCAGGGTTAATTCCAACTTGTGGATACCAGCATGAGAGTTTCCTTTTAGAGCCTCTGAAGTTGTGCAGTCTGTGCCAAATGGGGCTGGATTTGCTTCAGCTTATTCTTTACTGCAAATTTCCATGCAAATTTCCGGTCTAGTGTGGAGAGTACAAGCCGTTGAAATCTATTGAAGCTCCATTAGATGAAGTGCATTTCATTCACTCACTACACAACAGCTTCTTATTCTAAGCTCTCGTCTGCTCTTCACTGGTGTCCATCAATTGGAATCAGAGTGATAAAGCCTATGTAACAGAACACTTTTGGTAACCCAGGGCAGAACGTTGACATGCCGCAGACGTCCAACAACAACAAGCGGGACAATCCGAAAAGGAATCAGCCTTTTTTTTCTCCACGGACAAGCCCAGGGCTCGATGGAAAGATGTAAGACTTGTACTTATGTGTAACGTTGCTTGGTCCTCCTTATATAACCCACTGGACTGACTTTGCCCGTGAAAACCGTAAAGCGGATGTAGCGATCATTAAATCATTTCTCCAGAACTAAATCTTGCAAATTCACAGCTTTAACATATGAGAGATTTCTGTCATAAATCCCAAGCGTGATGGATGTAAGGATTTGAAAAGTAGAGGGGATTGAAACTGGCAACACAGTGGCACCGCTGTAAATCTGGACTTGCTCTAGGCCTCGTGACACTCTCCAAAGAGTGCGTTTTTCTTAGTTTTTTTCTCTGCAAGCAGACATAGTTCAGAAGGAATATAACAGAACTAAGAACTAGTTCAACCATTGCCACGTTCATCGCAGTCCTGCCCTGAGTGCACGGGCTGGGGTTTGAAAACATGCTAACGTGATCAGTGCTCGGACTGGATTTCTTTATTGAACGTCCTCACTTCGAATTTGGTGCATTTTCAGCTGATTATTGTGCAATCTCTTTGGGCAAAATGTTCACGAAGTCAAACGTGTCAGAGCAACCGCAGCCCGGGATGAATTCCCCAGGACGTCATCAGTGCCACTTTCGACAGTTCCCAAAAGCCTGTCTATAATTGTTTGCACAAAAGGGAGCATTTTGCAAAATACATCTTGATGCATATCTGTGTTTGCGCTGTTTGTAAGCATCAAAATTCAAAAGGGTTTTTTTTACGCTGATTGTTTTGGTTTCCTGTACGTTGCAGTTTTTTTTGTACAGTTGAGATGACAAGTTTGCATGCAAAAGCTTCTTGCTCTCTGCTATGCACCACGACGCTCAATTATGTCGAGGCCAAAGCAGTCACGGCATAAGAGGACCAGTGAAGCACAGTGGAATCCGCTTATCCATGGGCCCCGTGCACACGAGCGACGTCGGTATGTGCGAATTGTCGGTACGTCCAGTTTTGGTATAAGCGGATTCTACTGTAGCACTAGCAAGGGTTGGGTCACATTGAAATACGAATAAAGTTTGCTCTGTCTCCTAACCGTATGCAAACTTTTCACCTCAAGCGTGTGTTAGTATTGGCGACCACGAGGATTAAAAGTTCAAAAGGGACCTTCTCCTATGTAGTCCCAAAGTGATCCTCACATCCGCTTTACGGTAAATTTGCCATCGGCAGATTGAACCTGAACGTCGTCAGTGGTACGATGCAGGCTTAAGTGTGCAGTTCCAGGAGATGAAATGAGGAAAGGGATCTGAGTAAGTAGATGAGGTTGAGCCCTGTGAACTCTGATGAAGGCAGCGTCGCCATTTCCTGACCAAGCGAGTAAAAGCCTTTATCAGTATGATGCTGGGGTCCAGCACCACTTGTGTAGCTCCAGCCTGACTCACGCGGCCCAAGGAAAAAAATGACTAACCTTTATTTGTCTCTCCGGGTAATTTGCTCTGTCCTCGCCGCAGAAGTTTGCGCCGGCGTGCTGGCAAGGCGTGGGTCTGGGCAGCCCCCTTCTCTATAGGAGGAGAATGATTGTACAGTGCCTGAGCAGAGTCATTGGTGCCCTTCTCCAAGGAGACGTGTGTCGAGCACCTGTACTTCCTCACCTGGAACGACGACGGAAAGACGACTTGCGCCGTCGAGTCGGAGCACACAAGACAGAACGCCGCAAACGCCGCTAGCCTCATGATCATTTTCGTACAAGTGCGACTCTCGTCGTTATCACAGTTGTGTTCTCCCTCTTCCGCGCGAGTCCTGAGACGCGTCCTCGCAGACTCGTTGGCGCCTTCGCATCTCTGCAGAACAAGTCAACAATGGTTTTCTGGCGATTCCAAGAAAAAGGGGGCTGGTGAGTGAGTGAGTGGGAGGTGTGACAACTCTTCTCTGCGTCTGCAAGAACACAACTGAGGCGAAACGGCGCAGTTTGTGGAATGGAATGCAGCAACTTTTCACGCTTCAGTGGTCTCTATTTTTATCTCTCTCTTGTAACCAAGGAGAATGAACCAGTGCTGAAGTAAGTAAGGCATGCGTATGAGTGCTGGGTTTTTCCCTTTTTTGTTCGTTTGCAAGCACGTTGTGAACATGAGGCAGAGCACAATATTCTTGCTCGGTCGTCAACAGATCCTCAGACTGGAGGCGGCGCCGTCCCGACATTCGGTGTCGTCCTCACCGGCGATGACGGCGTCGGCGATGGTGACGGACTTGGCGTCGTTGCCGCTGAAGGAGGAGTTGCGGTGCTTTGGGGCCGCTCTTCAGGTGTAGCTGGAATACACGTCCATTGACTTACTGACACAGCTGCGCTCAACGAGGCGACTTCAAATCACTCGACTGACCCACCTCTTGTGGCAATGAATCCCCTGGGATCTCTACTTGGACATGCGGCTCTGCGCCAAGCGCCGTTCCAGCTGTTGAGTTCGAGACACCGACCATTGGTGACCTGTGACATGAACGGTGGGGGGTTCTGAACTGGCTCGCCGTCTGCCCAGACGAGATCCCCAGCGTGTGCCAAGTCGTTGGCACCGATCCACAGGCCAGTTCCAGCCGGATAGCCTGGATGGGATTGAACAGGGCACCACCGTGAGGCTCGCCAGTCATGATGTGCATATTTTTTCAATCGCGCCAATTGTGTGCAAGCAATAGTCTACATACATGTATAAAGTGTTATGGTGCACATGTTCACCAATATTATAAGGTCTGCTCACATCTTTGTACTAATGAGAGAAGTGCAGCCTCCGTCTGTCGGTCAACTTTTGCCAGTTCCGCCCTCTTCTCCTTGGCCTTGGCCTCTGCCTCGTACCATGTGACCTCCGCCACCTCGCCCAGGTAAACGTCGTAGCCGGGAGAAACGTTCGTCCATCCGGGAAGGGAGATGGGGCAACCCAAGTGTTCTGAGCAACTCAAATTATGTCAAAAGTCTTGGTTCCGACCAAGGTGCAGAAGACATTGCCAACGGCTCTACGCAGCAAGTTTTTGTGAAACACTTCCACTGTACCATTACCTCGAGGCTAGGATGACTGAATGCTGCGTAGACACGTCTGGCCAGGTCTTCTGTACCTGGCCAGCAACCCAAATCATGTAACCAACTAGTCTTGATTGACTTCCTGAGGCGTCGCCCAACGCCTACGCCCATATGTACAATAGTACATACCTTGTGGTGGCAAATTTCCTCCTCCATTGCACTCGGGCATGCAAGTGTAGTCAAGCTGACAGCAATCGGGATAAGCAGGGGGCCAGGGTCCAATGGGCTGGAGGTTGTTTCCCCCGCCCACGTCGACGGGCGGCCATGGCGCTGGTAACGGCTGAGGGGGCGCGTATCCCATGTACACTGACTGGTCACAAGGATCCCAGCCAGTCGTCTATGAAGGCAGAGAGCAAGAGTTGCTTCAGTGGACGCCACTTAATGCGGGAGGCCTCGGGGAGAACAGAACTGCGCTTATAAGCACTGCGCTCTTTTAACGGAAGTTGGTAAAATAAGTCACTGGATGGTGGAAAAATGATCACACTTTAACTTATCACTCAGCTGCATCACAGATGACGGCAGCATTTATCAATTGCTTCAACGATTCGTCTACGAGGGCAAACTTTTGGGTCCAAAGACGTAAAGTAGCTCCTTCCGAATTACATCCATTTATAATCGCAAGTATAATTTAAAACGCGCTGCTTCGTCGCCAGGCACTAAAAATTGGAACTCCTCCATCTCTGTCAGAGTTAATCTCTTGAATAAAAAGAGAAAAGAAAAAAGCGGCATGTGCGTACCTTCATATCGCATACACTGCGTGCAAATGTGTGTCACCCCTTGAAATATTAAATATTTTCTACCATGTAGAACAGCGTAAGATGAAGTTGCATGTAAGAAAAGAGAAACGATTCCGCCGGACACCTGTTTGCCTATCGACAAATTTGATGCAGATTCGACATTTTTATCAGGCATTTTGTGTCCTCGGCTGCACCCTTGAAGTACGGCTTCTCCACCGGCTTCTTAGTGGCTGAGTCTGAAGACTCATCAGGGAACGAGATTTAAAGTTTTTCCCTTTTCGTTAAGTAATATATGACAATCTGTTAATCTCTTCGGCCTTCAGATGTGCAATGAGCACACTGCACACTGCAAGATTGTGCGATGTGAGGATCAGGTGCATATAAGCACCAATTTTACAAGAACAAATACTAGTTGTAGTCACAGCATTTGGTGTTGGCCAATGAAAGGATCTGATGAGCAGAAGGTCCCTGGTACACACGTTTGACCACGTACACGCAAGTCACTTCGGAAAAACCTGGTCGGGATGACTTTTAGTGTTACACTCGCCCAGTGTAAGTTAAGTGTCGGTGGACTTGACTGAGACAAGACACTCGGTGACTTCTGGCTGACGCCCGAAAGCCCTCATGAGCGGCGTCCCCTGCACCAAAAAGCCAACGCGTGGCGGGAAGAGATATTTTTGCTATCCTGAGCAAAGTTGGCACGGATGGTTTGGAGGCAGTTCTTTATGTAGGAAAATGCTCAGTCAGATTTCTGACACATGACTGATTACTTCCCTCTGCCAGGAACGGTGGGGTCCGCAATACGCAAGCTCAGCAGATGCATTCATGTCTTACATCGAAGGACGGCAATTGGTGCTCGCTCGGGTCGAAGAAGTGTCCTGGTGAGTATTGGTAGAAGTTCCTCTGGATGAACGGGTTCGCGTAGGTTCCGCAGGGATCGTTTGGGGGGATGGCGGGAGACCCGGGACTCATGAATGCAGGATGCAGTGCCTGAGGAGCTACAAGAATCGACTCTGATGAAGTTCGTCTGAGGCTCTTGATTGACAATGCGTTGGCTTACCTGACCTCACGTTCTGAGCCAGCGTTGCCACTGCAGCAAGCCAAATCCTCATTCGTCGTGCGCTCGTCTGTCTCTTCGGCATATTCGTCATCCTTCTGAAGACTTGTGCAGGTACTACCTGGAGCAGCGCAATACGAATCTCGTCCTCACATGTCACGAGTTCTCAGTGACGATCTGTTCCTTATGTGACGTGCAATGGCGACAACAAATCCTAGACTGTTGACGCAACGCCTCTGAGAGCATTTGTATGCCCCGAAAGCCGGCGCTATACTAGTGATAGCTGCGCGAAGTGCTAGGAAATTATCAGCTCATAGTTCTACTACTAGCAAGATAAGATCTTAGTACCTTCCTGTGCTAGTGCGTTGTAGCCTTCCTGCGGAAGGCTTTATCTCCTCTGTATATACATCCCCCTCCCCGGAATAAACCCCCTCCATGGATCCAAAGAACAGTTCGCCCCACTACAAATTTAGACTTTTTTAGGGACTCCCCCGCCTGTTAGGGAGGGGGCACCCTACCGCTTTGGGATTATCTCCTTGGTAAGGGAGACTCAGGGGTTAATTTCTATTACAAAAGTTTGCTGACGTCAGCTCGGTTTTTGGGCCCTGTTCATTTATGAACGAAGCCTTACCCCCTGTGATAATTCCCAGGAGGGGGGGGGGGGCTATCACCATGATCACTCCTCCCAAAGAGCAGAAAAGTTTACTTCATGTAGACCAGTCTTTTGGATCCTGCTCATTGTTGCGGGGAGGGAGGGGGGAAATGTCTCCCCTCTTCATAATGAACCCCCGAGATCCCTGCAATCATCCAAGTTTAGCGCAAATCGTCCCAGAGGAGACACGGGTCGAACAAACAGACGCACAGTCTTCCTCTGCATACGTATAATATAATGTTTGACTACTCTTCGTATATATATACATACAGCTAGAGCGTTACTTTTCGTGCGATTGCCCGAAAAGGGAGAATTTCCCAGCGCTCCCCTACAAAGAGCATTGTTCCGTTATTTGTATTGTAAGTACAAACTGTACATACATGCGTACGTACAGCAAATACACAGCGGTTGATAAGGCTGAAGAGCTGAATGTAACGATCTGAGAGGGGTGAGAGGATGAAAATGGGTCACAGAAGAGGAGGCAAAATTGGCAACGCACAGTGATAGCAAAATGGCGAGCATTTTTGCAGACAGTGAAATAAGGTCTTGCTGTACGTAACTACCACTTGCGCACATGAGCCTTGAGTTGGCCCTGCGAGGACGTCGTCGTCCCCAATGATACTTGAACACACGCGCGCGCTGTAACCGCAGAAGGACACACACATGCACTGCTGAGCTGCGGTGTTGTAGTCACTCACGTACATTCCATCCACATATGTGGAGAGTTCTTTGACCTTGTGAGAAAACATCCCAAAAGCGCGGTTCAGGGATCGAGCAAAGGAGTGCATTTTTCCGTATATTCAAAGGTTTTTCACCAGAATGCCTCATCTTCGACCCATCGTCTTGGGGACACGACCTACTTGCACCCCACCAACCACGTTGAGGAATGTCTGTGCTATTGATGTAATGATAACCTTAAAAAGTTACGACCGAGCTGACTTTGTGGAAGTCCAAGTGGACATTATAACGTTAGCACCGCCCAAAGTCCCCCTCCAGCACTTCTTAGTTGCCAAGAAGAAGTTCACTTTTCAGAAAAGTAGGCTTACCAATCCAATCTCCCTTCCAGGGGCCCGAGGGGCAGCAGTTAACTGCACCTTAAGAACGGGTTAAGGAGTACAGAAGTCGTCCGTTTGGCTAAAAATACGTGGAGGATTCTGTTCGTGGACAACGATGTAAAGAAGCTCTTCTCGTGCTGCTGACCTAATTGCTGTTTGTGTTCTGTCTTTTACTCATTAAGATCATAATTCTCGATGTAGCGATAAATTTGCCGCACCGTTGTTATATCCGCAATCCACTGTTCTTCCTCGGGGTCAACGGTCAACCGTCCGGGTTAATCGGGAGAGGGGGAACAGACCTCATCGGGATGAAGCTAATTGTAAAGGCATGGCTAGACTGCACCAAGCAAACTACTCTGCTTGCTCCTCTGACGCTCCAGCTGAAGTGTTTGGACACTCAGTTGTAGCTACAGGGTGCACCCCTGGGGAAATCCTTGGGGATGTCAGAGGACACTCCAATGCGATTATTTTTTAGGTGTGTTTTATTGTATGAAAAGTGTATTTCCGTGTGATCTACCTGAAAGCGGAGCGTCGGGGGTGGTTGTGACGCTCCATTTAGCCGTAAGGGGAGCGTCAGTTGGGGAGCGTCAGTGACGTTTATTTATTCTTCACAACGTAACTTCACAAATATTAATCTGACAGGCAATCGGTTGACATTTTCGCAAAGCGAGGAGTGTTCCCTATGATTTTGTTTTTATGCATTTCGCTCGAGGCATGCTTGGAAAGCTCAAAGTTAGGGCTGCATATCTGCTGCTACTTCCGGAACGTTTTTGCACATTTGGTGTTTTGGTGGCAAAAGTCACCCTCAAAATGGCCACTTGTCCGTTTATCGGTCTTGACCAACCATGACTTGAGGTGCCATTTTGTAAATCGCATAGTGTCCTTTTAGTATACTTTCCTCAGAAGTGCACTTCAGTGTGCAATAGTCGCAATTTTTCTGTGCCAGAATGGTACTAATGAATCTTATCGAAGGCCACAACGTATCAAATCTTCACATATCATAAATGTCTTTAAAGATTTAAATTGAGAAAAAATAACTCTACAACCTTTATTTCCCACGTGCTGCCTAAATCTGAACTCCAAACTTCGCAATTCTTAGAAGCATCGCACATTTAAGTATGCTACTTGAAACTTTAGAGACATATGAGCTCCGTATAGCTCCTCATCTGCTCAATAGACACTCCATTTCAATGTCACCACAAGGTGACTTACAACATCAAACTGCTCTAATATTAATTTTTTACAAGTGTAACTTAAAAACTAATGGTGCTTAGTTTATTGGAGTCATGACAGTCAGTATGTGCGCGAAATGAATCCACTGGTGCTGCTAAGACTGCGTATGTCCTTGGTTGTCTGTGGGGACAAAGCAGGCACGCTGGAGTTGGACCTCGCGTAGTTGACCAGAGCCAGGCTGTGCAATTCATGGAACAAAGGTATTGACGCTGTCTGCTCATGACCCCAATTAAGTCTCTTAATTGCAAACTCGGCCTTAATGGAATTCTATATTTGCGTCATTCAAAGCCACGACGTCACCGAGATATACAGGGTGCTCCGCGGGAAATGCTTGTCCGAGGGGACAACAATGTCGTCTCTATGCCAAGTGTTTCACATGCGGGTAAACCTGAGGATGGAGCCGTTACATTCTGGAACATTTAGGCCAGTTTCATCGATAGCAGAAAAGTACATTTTTCACCACCACAACTTTTGGTAACAGAAAGATCGTCTGTGAGATCACTCATGTTCCCATTCCACACGTGTTCCACACGACCCTACGGGGGGCTCAAAGCGGTTGTGTAGGAATTGGCGGCCAACATTCCACAGGATGTGGTTTTTTCAATACCTGTGCTGAACCTCAGAAGAGGGGCCGAAAAACGTCTCCACTACGGTGGAAGTCATTTCCAACAATGAAAATGTGTTGGTTTTTTGCAACCAAAATTGGTTTTCGGACCTTGCCAGATGACTTTTCGTGGAAGACGCCTGGCATAAGTGGACAGTGTGACCTCTCAGACGCAAGCAAAAGCAGCGCTTCTCACTGAGTCACCCCGCAAACATCATGAGGTCTTGTCAGGTCAGTCAGGCGGGAAATTACTTCCCGGAAAAATTGGGCATGCATCACCAAAAATATCGTAATGGGGTGCGTGAACCCGCAACCGGTGGGACCGGGGTCAAAGCGTTGCAACGGGGTGGGTGCAGCCTCCGCAGGCAGCAGAGGACATCAGGCGACCTCGGGGACGCCGGCACGTCAAAAATGCGGACTAGAGAGGGTCGGACGCGGGCTGAGGCCGAGTCCTCCGAGGATCAAGGCACTATCCGAGTATTCCGGACGTCTTGTCTAATCGCGTTCGTGCATAATTTTTTTTCGCGTTTCTCCAGTCCCAAGGCCCATAAAAGGGGCCTGTGCTGTATGAAATCTAATGAAAATTCCGATCTCCGCTTTCTGTACTTGAGCTGCGCGTTCAGGTACATTTTAGTGCTATACTTAGCTTCCTCCCTCCATGCCAAGACCAGACCGAGACCATCCTAAGTGCCCTAAGTACACCTACCTCACTGTGCCACTTGCGCGACCTGAGATCGAAAGGTTTCGTCGATAAATCATCGGCTTTTTTCACTGATTTTTGTCGATCGTGGAGAGGTAATTGAGGTGGAAGAGACACCTTTCTCACGCACTCTGAGACGTTTCTTAGACATGCACAGAGATCCTCTTCTGTCCTTCGATTTCCCGCAATCCTCTCCCCCTTAGAAGGCTTTTCTCGGCCTCCTCTCCTGTCTGGGCCTGCAAACAAGGCCTATGAAAGCGCGAGAATCTTTTGTCTTTATTAGCAATAAAAACTTCGCGACGACCTTAGCCTCTTGCACACAGCCTCCATGTGAAGAAATATTGACTATAAATATTCTTAGTCTTTATTGCTTTTTGCCCTCTGCCTGCTCTGCCACCTCGAGGCCCCAGACTCAAGGCACGTGGAATCCGTTTTCCATATGGCTCCTCTCATTTCTTTTTCTGTCAAACGATTGGTTTTTATGGCTCTTTCCTCTACTTTTCCCTCGGGCTCATACGTGTGCAAGTGGTGGTGGTGGGTGGGGGATAAATGTTCTAAACTCTTCTCTGGGGAAGGGGGGTTTACCTTCTTACCCTTGGCCTGCAGCAATGGGGGGAGGTGAATGACGACCGAGGCTGTTATGGAGAGTAGTAAATGAATAAAAGACTATTTTCCCTCTCCATTCTGTCATTGTGCCTTGCTCAATACACTCCAAGGTGATTCGCCCGAAAATGAAGAAGTCTTCTGGAAAGCTCTGCCCCACAGCTCTTTCTTTGAAGATGCGTGTTTGGCCTGAGATATTGGGTTACGAATCAATGTTATTTCTCGACGTTGCTGCTCTTCATGCAGCACTTGATATACAGACAGTGGCAATTCGCACACATTCTGCGAGTCGCTGTGCATAGAAAAGGTGGAGTCCAATATAAAGTTACGAAGTAGTATTATAGGGCATTGGCGGCGTGGGATTGCAGCTGCCGAAGTCGATTGTGCATTGTCATGCAACCTTGGTGCTTTTTTCGACCATGTTCTCTAGCAACTTTAAAACGGCTTTCATGTGGAGGGTCGCAAATTAGACATTCAAGAGAATATAAATGAACTTCAAAGCTCAGCAATTTCGCGGCAATGGGCAGAAAGAATGCATCCATCGAGGAAAGATAAACATCTAGTCTGAGCCTTGAGCCAGTTTAATGAGTTTCTGATATTCAGCGGCCAAGTTACGGGCGTTGATGAAGTCCCCAGTGTTCTTTCCCAAGTGGATCCTCCTGTGCCATTGAGACGATCTGTCCTGAGGGGGTGTCATAGCTCCTGTGAAAGGCATGCCCCCCCCTTTCACCACCTCCCCTTCTGGTGCTGGAGGCAACAGTTCACTTCACTACCAAATGTACTCCTTTGGGGGTGAATTCTAAGGGTGCGTGGGGACGGGTGGGGTGGGGATGGCTTACCACCAACTCATCGTGTCCGCCTGCTCATCTGCTTATACGCTTGGTAAAGCCTAGTGCACGTCGATCTTATAGTGCACGTCGATCTACTAGTGCACGTCGATCTACTAG